>Ga0315276_10002304_pt1 | contig 17416 bp, 13 predicted proteins | sample YL17G05_0_MG_FD_204542 | JGI IMG/M metagenome (GOLD analysis project Ga0315276, IMG submission 204542) | Sediment microbial communities from Yellowstone Lake, YNP, Wyoming, USA - YL17G05_0 | ecosystem: Environmental > Aquatic > Freshwater > Lake > Sediment | place: USA: Wyoming | collected... | reverse complement strand
CGACGGTATAGAGAATGTTGAACCCGCAATCGCGATAGATAAAAAGAAAAGCCTCCCGGCCAAATGGGCAGGCATCGGAAAAATACATCTCATGTTCCTGATGGTTGCCAATGTCGCTGATGACCCGCGGATCCTGCCAGTCGCCGTTCAGGCGGGATGCGGCGTAGTAGGCGCGCGCTTGTTTATAATAATAACCGGCAAGAATATCATTCTGGGAATTGACCGCCACCACCGGCCGGAAACACCATTCCCTGATGTCGTCGATATAGGAGCCATTCGCCCAGCTCCCGGTGCCGCGGTCGTTGTTGATCATCGTCCGCAGGGAATCCTCGGTCGGCGGGTTGTAGAAATTATCCTGCCAGACGACATATATCTCTCCGCCCGGGCCGCAACCCAGGTCGGGATACTTGGAGGCGTAGCGGGTGTTCGAGACATTCACCGGATCGGACCAGCTGGTTTTATAGATCGCCACGTAGATGTCGGTGAATGTCTTGTTCCCGCGCTGGAAGGCGACGGCGATGCGGCCGTTGGAGGTCGTCGTGATCGCCGGGTTGCCGAAATCGTATCCGGCGGTCTGCGAAACGTTGACCGGAGTCGACCAGGATCCCTTGTACTGGGAGACACGGATGCAATTGCTGCTCTTGTCGTGCCAGGCCGCCGCGAACCCGGAGCTCACCCCTTTGGCGATGCAGGGGTTGGCGCAGACTCCCGATTGGCCGGGGATGGCCGCCGGGGAGGACCATCTGCCGCTGCTGCGGATGGAATAAAAAACGCGCTGGTTGGCTTCCGAGACCTTCTCGATCCAGACGACGCCGACCTCGCCGGCCGAATTGACGGCGACGTGGGCGTCGATGGATTCGGCCGAGGAATTCGAAATATTCTCGGCCGCCGCGTAAACGATCCCGCCGGAAACAATTCCTAATATTAGAATAATTAAACAAATCTTCTTGAACATGGCAAAATTATAATATTACCCTGAACATTTGTCAATAAATTTGAGGTATAGCCAGCATGCATAGTGTTGACAAGCTTGTCGTTTTATGCGAGAATTAAGTCCCTTTCTGAAAAATATTGCTTAGAATTATGGAGGCTGAAGGATGAACTTTAAAAAAACTGGTATTTTGTTGCTGGTCATGTCCGTATTGTGGATCGCCGCCGCCGGCGGCGTACTGCGTGCCGAGGAAAACGCCAAGGCGCAGGGAACGCTATGCCCCAAGAAAGTGGCCGTGACCATTGAAACGGTCCGAACTGGGGTTTTAATGGAATACCAGTATTTTGCCGGCCAGGGACACGCGGAGATCGTGGCCGTCAAGAGCCCGGTCGGCGGCATGCTGTCCGAGGTCAAGGTGAGCGAAGGCAGCCTGGTCGACGCGGGGCAGGACCTGGCCGTCATGAACGCCGGCATGAGCGATAAAATAAAGGAACTGGAAGCGGCGGCCGCCAAGGCGAAAAAGATCCTGACCGCCCGCCAGGGCTGGAAGGAAAAAAGCGAGAAAGCCGTTCAATCTGCGACGACGGAATATCAGAAAGCCCTGGACCAACTGAATAACGCCAAGGCTCAGGCCAGCCTGATCGTCAAGGCGCCCGTTGCCGGGATCGCCCACCTGGTCATGGCTGCCGGCAGCGAGATCGCGTCCGATGCCCTGCTGCTGGAGATCACCAACCCGCTGCAGATGATCTTTCCAATTCCTCTCACCGCTTCCGACAAGGGCTCGCTGGCGATCGGGGACAAGTTCATCGGTACCACCGAGGGCTTCAGCGGTGAAGTTCCGGCGGAAGTCGCCGCCGTCGGCGACGACCAGGTCGCATTCCGGGTCAACAACGACGACAGCCAGTTCAGGGAAGGCGTCAGCTTCACGTTCAAGAGGTTGAAGGCCGAGCATGCCGATTCCATCGTCATCCCCAGCGCGGCCGTGCAGAAGGACAGCCTGGGTGAATTCATTTATACAGCCGAAAAGAATAAAGCCAGAAAAATATACGTGACCATCGGAGCCAGTGGGGAAGGCAAGACAATGGTCGAAAAAGGCCTGAACGCAGGTACATCCCTCGTTGTTTCCGGGTTTGACTGCCTGGTCGACGGCAAGAAGATCAGCATCGTCAACGAGGAGGAGCTGGCCAAGGAAAAAGCCGAAGCACAGGCCGAACGCAAAGAAAAAGAGGCCAAAGAAGCCGCGGCGGCTCTGGCCAGGCAAGAAGAAAGTAAGGCCAAACAGGCGGCAGCTGAGGCCGAACAGAAAGAGGAAGAGTCGAAGAAAGCTGCGGTAGCCTTAGCAAAACAAGAGGAAGATAAGGTCAAGAAGGAGGCTGCGGAAGCCAAGAAGCTGAAAAAAGAGCTGGAGAAAAAGGCGAAGGCCGACGCGGCAGCCGCCAGGGCCGCCGAAAAAAATGAGGCCCCCGTTGGCAAGAAAGCCCTATGCCCCAAAAAAGTGGCCGTGGTCCTGGAGACGGTCAAGACCGGTGTTTTTTTGGAATATCAGTATTATGCCGGGCAAGGGCAGTCGGAAATCGCCGCCGTCAAGAGCCCGGTCAGCGGCATGCTATCCGAGTTCAAGGTGAGCGAAGGCAGCCTGGTCGACGCAGGACAGGACCTCGCTGTCATGAACGCCGGCATGAACGATAAAATAAAGGAACTGGAAGCGGCGGTCGCCAAGGCGAAAAAGATCCTGACTTCACGCCAGGGCTGGAAGGAAAAAAGCGAGAAAGCCATTCAATCGGCTGAACAGGAATATCAAAAGGCCCTGGACCAGCTGAACAACGCCAAGGCTCTGGCCGGCCTGGTCATCAAGGCGCCGGTGGCGGGAATCGTCCACCTGGTCACGGCTGCCGGCAGCGAGATCGCCGCCGACACCCTGCTGCTGGAGATCACCAACCCGCTGCAGATGATCTTTCCAATTCCTCTCACCGCTTCCGACAAGGGCTCGCTGGCGATCGGTGACAAGTTCATCGGTACCACCGAGGGCTTCAGCGGCGAAGTCGCGGCCGAGGTCAGCGCCGTCAGCGATAGCCAGGTCCAATTCAGGGTCAACAATGTCGGCAGCCAGTTCAGGGAAGGCGTCCGCTTCACCTTCAAGAGGCTGAAGGCCGAGCACGCCGAGGCCGTCGTCATCCCCAGCTCCGCCGTGCAGAAGGACAGCCTGGGCGAATTCATCTATTTGGCCGAAAAGAAAAAAGCCAGGAAAATGTACGTGACCCTCGGCGCCAGCAGTGAAGGCAAAACCATGGTCGAGAAGGGACTGGGCACCGGGACCCCCCTCATCGTTTCCGGGTTCGACTGCCTGGCCGACGGCAAGAAGATCCGCGTCGTCAATGAGGAGGAACTGGCCAAGGAAACAGCTGAGGCAGAGGCCAAACTCAAAGAAAAGGAAGCGGCCGTGCCTGAGGTCAAGGCGGAAACACCGGTTCCCACCGAGAAGCCTGCCGTCACCAAAGTGAACCGTTTCCGGGTGGGACTGACCTTCGGCCGTTTTTCCGTGAATGACAAGAACCTGCGGTCATTTTACAGCGATTGGTTCAAGAACATCCCGGGGATCGAAGTGTCCGTGCATACCTTATATAATATCGATATCTGGGCTTCCTACAAGATTTTCAAAGAAGAACGGATGACGACGTACTATGCGAATCCCGTCAAATTCAAGATGGTGCCCCTGTCGGTCGGCCTGCGCTACCGCTTCCCGAAATGGCGCTTCCTCGAGCCGTTCGTCGGCGCCGGGCTCAATTTCTATTCCTACAAGGAAACCATCGAAGGCGAAAGCCCCCTGGAAGACACCAATGGTAGCGCCAGCGGCTTTCATTTCCAGGGCGGCACCTATTTGCATATGAAGCATTTTCGCAATCTCCAGGGCGAGATCTTTTTCAAGTACAACATGGTCAAGAAGACCCTGGATGAGCTGCTCCCCGACGGGACCGACCAGCTCGATCTCGGCGGGCTCGAAGCCGGCGTCGGCATTGTCATAAGATTTTAAATAAGCAAATTCAATGGGCAAGAAATATGCCTTTTGCTTGATCTGGCTGGGCCTAATCCTGGCGCTCGGGGCTCAAACCGTCACGCAGTTCCAGATTCCCAACGTCCCGCCGACCGGCGGCGGCAACGTGAAATGCCCTTCCATCGCCAGCAACTCCCAGGGCGATATCATGGTCGTGTTCCGCAACAAGCTCCAGTCGATCATGTACTACTTCAAGAAAAAGTCGACCGGCGCGGTCACGCAGAAGCGCCTGCCTAACGCCCAGGACAAAGATATCATCATTACCAGCGTGGTGGCGACCGCCGACGACAATTTCCATGCCACTTGGGGCGTCCTGATCACCACCTGGCCCGACGCGGTCGGCATCGGGGTTTTTTATGCCGATTTCGACACCGCCACCCAGAAATGGAGCGCCCCGGTCCGGCTGGAGGACATGTATCCCGAGGATCCGCACCTGCGGGTCAACCCGGTCAACGACGACATCGTCTTGTGCATGGTGCTGCGCGGCAGCGGGGCGAAAAACATCTGCGTCAAGTTCCGCAAGAGCGGCCAAACGACATGGAGCGAGACCATTAACCTCTCCGGCATGCCCAGCGGCAAATCGGCCACCAACCCCTACTGCCAGTTCGACGAGCAGGGCGACCTGCACGTGGTGTGGAAGGAGGACCGGGGCGAAGACGACCTGATCGTCAGAGTGGCGCTGGTCAAGAAGGGCACCGACGGCAACTACAAGTTGGTGGACAAGCAATGGGTGTCCTCCGACTACACCGGTTATCATTTTCTCCCCTCGGTGGCCATCGTGGGCACCAAGGGGATCATCACTTTCTTCTGGAAGCAGGAGGCAGGCTACTTCTACCTCCCCTACGAGCGGGTCGGCGACAAGCTGGTCTTCGACCAGAAAAATCTCAAAAAGATCGTTCCCGGGCCGACATCGCCGAACTACATGTTCCATTCCAAGGCCATCAACCACGGCGACGAGATCATGTTCGCCTACCTGGACATGGACCACAAGCTGCAACTGCTGCGCTGCAAGGACGGCGCGTGGCTTGATAGCCGCCCGACCACGCTGGGTGACATGAAGATCAACAAGGCTCCCTTCAACCTCTGGGCCGACCCCAACCTCGGCCTGCTGGCCACCTGGTACATCGAGGCCCCCGGCGGCGACGGCTATTCCTACTACAGCATTTTCGATCTACCGAAGCCCAAGATCAAGCCCCCGGTCAACGTCACCTACACCAAGGCCATGGAGCGGAGCATGTTCCACGGCTACTGGCTGTACGACGTGAAATGGGAGAACAACCCCGAAAACATCGCCTTGAAGATCAACGTGGTCAAGTTCAACATCTACCGCCGCGCCCAGGGAAGCGGCGCCGCGTGGGTCGCCGTCGGCTCGGTCACGGGAACGGTTTTCTCCTTCGCCGACAGTAACGGCATCACCTCGAGCTCCAATTTCGAATACGCGGTGACCGCCGTGAACGACAAGGGCATCGAGAGCCGGATCCAGGACACCGGCACGCTTGCCGCCGTGAGCGCTAAAAACGGCGAAAACAAGGCGCAGCTCTTTCATGCTGCCCGTGAGATCCAGTAATTGACATAGACGATCCGCGGGTTTTCCGGGTCTCTTCAGAGATCCGGAAGATCCGCGGATTGCATTTTTTCCAGTAATCCCATAAAATCCCTCCATGCTGAACAAGCAACTCCCCAGGCCGGCTGCGGCCTATAATAGAAGCTGAGGCGGCCATGCTGGCACTGGTCACGGGCGCGTCGGGATTCATCGGCGGCCATTTGATCCGGGTTCTGAAAAACAACGGCTGGGACGTCCGCGCCTATGTCCACCGGACTCCCCTGGCCGGGATGGACGGCGTGTCCGCGGTCAGCGGCGACATCCTGGATGAGGCCGCCCTGGAGGCGGCCATGGCGGGAGTGGACGTCGTGTTCCACCTGGCCGCCGCCGTGGGCTCGGTCGTGACCGACCCGCGTGCGTTCCGGCAGGTCAACGTCGGCGGCACCGAGGCCATGCTCGCGGCGGCCCGGCGGGCGGGGGTCGGCCGCGTGGTCCATTTCAGCTCCATCGCGGTGCTTGGCGCCGTCAAGGCCGGGGATGCGGCGGACGAGGACTATCCCGCGGCCCCCAGGACCTTGTACGATCGGACGAAGTTCGCGGCCGAGCAGGCCGCCCGCCTGGCAGCGGCAAAGGGACTCGACGTGGTCATCATCAGGCCCGGCTGGGTATATGGGCCCGGCGACCGCCGCACGTTCAAGTTCATCCGCGCCATCTGCCGCCGCAGGTCCGCCCTGATCGCCGGCGCTCAAGGGCGCCAGACACCTGTTTTCATCGACGATCTCACCGCCGGCACCCTGCTCGCGGCGCAAAAGGGGCGCGCCGGGGCCGTCTATCACCTTGCCGGCGACGAGATCCTGACCGCCGAGGAGATGACCGCGATGGTGGCGGCGGCCTGCGGGGTCGCCGGTCCCCGGCTCCGGCTGCCCAGGAGGCTGGCGCAGGCGGCGGCCTTCTGCCTGGAGAAGACATTCGGCCTGTTTAAAGTGGAAACGCCCATCAACCGCGGCAAGCTCGCATTTTTCCTCGATCCCAAAGCCATGTCATCGGCCCGGGCCAAGAAAGAACTCGGTTATCGACCGGCCACCGACTTCCGCACCGGAGTGGCATCGGCGATCGCCTGGTACCGGCAGAACGGCTGGCTGTAAACGTTACTTCCCCGCCGCGGGTCCGCCCCGGCGGTCCTCGATCTTCAGGGCCCGGCTCCCCCTGGCGAAGGCGTACTCCGGAAGGTTGATGGCCACGACCGAGCCCGCCCCGACCACGGAATGGGAGCCGATCGCCACCCCGTCCAGCACGATGACGCCGGCGCCGAGCCAGACGTCGTCGCCAATGCGGATGCCGCCCTTGGCCAGCGAGGGCTGGAGCATGATGGGCTTGGACACGTCGATGAAGCTGTGGTTGCCGCCGGCTACGAGGTAGCAGTTGCCCGCGAGAAAGCAATAGCTGCCGAGGCTGATCTCGGTCTCTGAGAGAAGCGTGCAGTTGGCCGAGATGTTGCTGTGGTCGCCGAGGCGGATCGAGCCTTCCTTGCAGCTCAGGATCGCGCCGCGGCCGATATAGGCCTGGTCGCCGATCACGATGCCGTCATTCTCCTCCCCCTTGGCGTCCAGGACGGCGTAATCGTCGATGACCGTGCCGGCGCCGATGCGGATCTTGTGCGGGTGGCGGAAAGTGAGGTAGCGGCCGAAAACGACCCCTTTCCCCACGCAGCCCAGCAGGGAGGGATAGAAAACCTTTCTCAGCGCGTAGCCGACGGCGCCCTGGAAGCGGGAAAGCCAGGTCAGGAAAGCGTATTTCAGGAAAGCGGCCGGACCGGACCGGCCGATGAAGATATCGCGGTACTTGCCGCCCAGGGACTTGCGCCCGTCGCCGAGCTCCTTCTGGATGCTCCCGTAAACGTCCTTGGCCATGTTCAGCTCAACGGAACCAGCAGGGATAGGAATTACTGCCATTGGAACTGAAGATCAGGCGGATTTTCGCGGAGCGCAGATCGATCACATACAACTGATAAGCGGTCTTCTTTTTCTCCCTGGGGCTGGAAGAAAAAACGATCTCGTTGCCATCGGGAGAAAAACAGGGGTAATAGTCGTAGTAATTGTTGCGCTGGGGAGTCAAATTAGTTTTGTTGCTCCCGTCGCTGTTCATCAGGAAGACATCCCCCAGGCCATCATCCTCGTCGTTCACGAATGCCACCTGGCTGCTATCCGGGGAAATTCGCGGGCGACAGCTTCCCCGCGACGCCATTTCCGTATATTTCCGGCTTTTCAGGTTGTACTTGGCCACCCGCCAGCCCAAGAACACCTTGCCCGTAAAAAAAAACTCGTCACCCCGATTGTTCTGGAAAGCGACGATCGTGCTCTTGAAGGGCGGATCGTTGAACAATGGCGTTATTTTGCCGGATTTCAACTCCAGCTTCATGGTCTGCCATTGACCGCTCTTCACGACCAGATCGTAAAATATGAATTGCTGATCGGCACTCCAGGATGGCGATACCTCGTCGCGTTCATCAGAGGTTACTTCCTTGACTGCCCGGGTCTGAAGATCCATGAGATAAATATTGAAATTCCCCGAACGATCGGAGGCAAAAACGATCTGGTCGCCGGCTTTGTTGGCGACGGGATACTGATCGGACCCGGGATCATCCGTCAACCGGGTCAATTGATTTTTAGTCAGCATGTAGATATCGTCGTTGCCGTTCATGTTGGAATTGAAAACAATTTTCGATTCTTTGTCGAAGCGTATCTCATTGGCAAAACCAGTGGCCAGCATAAAAAACATTGCCAGTAAAAAAAATAATTTTCTCTTCATTTTTCATTCCATGATTTACTGCCCAGGCAAACCATTGATAGGATTTTAGGGGAAGTGTGCTGAATTGTCAACCAATCTCAGCGCTGCAGCAAAAAAGTGCTGGAAACTCTGGACGCTGCCGGTGGTTTTTGCTATAATGGAAGCATGATTATCCTTGGTATTTCGGCATTCTATCATGACAGCGCCGTGTGCCTGCTCCGCGATGGCGAGATCCTTTTCGCGGCGCAGGAAGAACGCTTTTCCAGGAAAAAACACGATGCCGGCTTCCCGGAAAAAGCCCTGCAAGCCGCCCTCGCTTACACCGGCATCGCCCGCTCCGAGATCGATCACGTCGTTTTTTACGAAAAGCCGTTCATCAAGTTCGACCGCCTGATCTCCACCTACATGCAGTTCGCACCCGCGGGCGCGCGGAGTTTTCTGAAGGTCCTGCCGGTTTGGGCCAAGGAAAAGCTCTTCATGAAGGAGATCATCAGGGAGAAGGCCGCGGCCCCCAACGCCGAGATCCTGTTCACCACCCACCACGAATCCCATATCGCCTCGGCTTTCTACCCCTCGCCCTTCGCGGAAGCCGCCATCATCACCCTGGACGGCGTCGGCGAATGGGACACCCTGACCATCGCCCGCGGCCAAGGCCGCGACTTCGAAGAACTGAAGCGGATCGCTTTTCCCCACTCCCTCGGCCTGCTTTATTCGGCGTTCACCTATTTCACCGGGTTCAAGGTCAATTCCGGCGAATACAAGCTGATGGGCCTCGCCCCCTACGGCGAGCCGGTTTACCGCGACATCATACTGGACAACCTTGTCGACGTGAAAGCGGACGGTTCATTCCGCCTGAACCTGAAGTATTTCAGCTACCACACCGGCCTGACCATGACCGGCCGCCGCTTTGAAAAGCTGTTCAACGTCAAGCGCCGCCTGCCGGAGACACCGATCCGCAAGCAAGACATGGACCTCGCCGCCTCCATCCAGGTCGTGCTCGAGGAAATCATGGAAAAGATCGTCCTGACCGCCAAGAAGCTCGCCCCCAGCGACAACCTCTGCCTGGCCGGCGGCGTGGCGCTGAATTGCGTGGCCAACGGGAAAATACTGAAGAAACAGATATTCAAGAACGTCTGGATCCAGCCCGCGGCGGGCGATGCCGGCGGCGCCCTGGGGGCGGCGCTCACGGTCTGGCATAAAAAGCTCAACGGAGAGCGCAGGGTCCAGCCGGGAAAAGATTCGCAGCGGGGTTCCTTCCTCGGGCCGGACTATTCCCCCGCGGAGATCAAACAATTCCTCGACAGCCACCATATCAAATACAGCGAGATTTCCCCGGAAGCCGCCCCGAAGAAAGTGGCCGAATTGATCAACGCCCACAAGGTGGTCGGTTTTTTCCAGGGCCGCATGGAGTTCGGCCCCCGGGCGCTGGGCGGCCGCAGCATCATCGGCGACGCCCGCTCCGAAAAAATGCAATCCCTGATGAACCTCAAGATCAAGTTCCGCGAGTCGTTCCGGCCGTTCGCCCCCTCCATGCTCGAGGAATACGTCGGGGAATATTTCGATTTCGACGCCCCGTCGCCCTATATGCTCCTGGTTTACGACATCAGGGAGAAATACCGCCTCCCGTTCACCGACCAGGACAAGAAGAAAAAGGGGATCGACAAGCTTTATATTAAACGGTCGGTCGTGCCGGCGGTCACCCATGTCGATTTTTCGGCCCGCCTACATTCTGTAAACAAGGATATCAGCCCTTACTACTACGCCGTCATCGAGGAATTCCGCAAGCTCACCGGCTGCCCGATCATCATCAACACCTCCTTCAACGTCCGCGGCGAGCCGATCGTCAATTCCCCGGAAGACGCCTACCGCTGCTTCATGCGTACCAATATCGACTACCTGGTGCTGGAAAACTATTTTCTCGACAAGCAGCAGCAGGAAGCCCTGAAGGATGATTCCGATTGGCAAAAGGAGTTCGGGTTAGACTAATGAAAAAGATCGATCATTCCGCAAAGAACATCCGCATATTTTTGTTGCTGCTGACGGCTTTTTCGGCCCTGCTCCTCTGGCGCGGCTTTGCAGGCGTCGACGTTTCGCTGAAGATGGAGATCGCCGCAGCCATCGCCGTGGCGGCGTTGTTTTTCGGAATATTCCCCCGTTGGTTCGCCCCGGCATATAAAGCCATCATGGCCGCCAGCGGCTTCGTCGGCAACGCGATCTTTCTCGTTATCGCCGCCGCGGTGTTCTTCGTGCTGCTCACCCCCATCGCCCTGGTCATGCGCCTGTTCGGAAAAGTATTCATGGCCCCGGGCTACGACAAAGCGGCCGCCTCTTATTTTGAAAGCCCGCAGCCGGCCCAGAGCTACGACAAGCAATATTAATTTGGAGAAAACATGGCAAAAATCGGCGTTTTGAAAGAACTTTGGGATTTTATCAAGCATAACAAGAAATTCTGGCTGATACCGGTGATCGTGATCCTGGTCCTCCTCGGTTTATTGATCTTCCTTTCGGCCGGCAGCCCGTTGGCCCCGTTCATTTATACCCTCTTTTGAGGCCTGCGGGAAACATCGCAAACCCGTCCGGCTTATAGTTATAACCTCGTTTTTCGGCCGCAGCGTTGGGCTTTTTGATTGAATTCGGCATATATCTGTGTTAAAATGCCCGCATGAAAGAAAATGGCGCTCTCCCCAGGTCGGTCTGCGGGGTCATCATGACCCGGAACGAAGAAGGCAATATCGCAGACATCATCCGCTCGACAAAGCCGGTCGTCGATGACGTTTATATCGTCGACGGTCACTCCACCGACCGCACCAGGGAGATCGCCGAGGCCGAGGGCGCCAAGGTGCTCCTGGACAACGGCAAGGGCAAGGGCGACGGCATCCGCACGGCGATCAAAAAGATCGATTCCGACATCCTGGTCTTCATCGACGCCGACGGCTCGCACGACCCCCTGGATATCCCCAAGATGGTCGCTCCCATCAAGGAAGGCCGGGCCGACATGGTCGTGGGCTCGCGCGGCCGCGGCGGCAGCGACGAGCTGCACGGCGATATCCAGAAACTGCTGCGCATGATCGGTTCGGACATCATCCTGATCGCCATCAATTACCGCTGGAAAACCCACCTGACCGACAGCCAGAACGGGTTCCGCGCCGTGCGCACGCAGGCTGCCCGCACCTTGAACCTCAAGGAAAACATCACCACCATCGAGCAGGAAATGACCATGAAATTCCTTAAAAAGGGCTATACGATCGATGAGATACCGGCCCACGAATACTCACGAAAACACGGGCAATCATCGATCAAGCTCAGCAAGGTCTGGTTCCGCTACATCTGGACCACGATCAAGTACCTGTTTTAATCCATTTCGCAATTGAACATTAAAAAATACGGTTTCCTGGCAAAAAATATTCTCAAGGCCAACCTGGGGCGGCTCGACCAGCCCTACAAGCTCACATTCGCGCTGACCTCCAAGTGCAACTACCGCTGCCAGACCTGCAACATCTGGCAGAAGCCGCCCCAGGACGAGCTTTCGGCTTCGGAGATCGAGCGCCTGTTCAAGAAAGCGCCGGATTTCTCCTGGATCGACCTGACGGGCGGGGAAGTTTTCTTGCGCCGGGATTTCGTGGAAATCGTGGAGATCATCCTCGCCAACTCCCCGCATCTGCTGCTCCTGCACTTCCCGACCAACGGCTACCTGACCGACACCATCGTCGCCGCGGTGCGCAAGATCGCCCAATGGAAACCGGAAAAGCTCATCCTGACCATCAGCATGGACGGGGACGAGCCGGTGAACGACCGCATCCGCGGCATTCCCGGGGGCTGGCGCCGCCAGATTGAGACCTTCAAGCGCCTGCGCGAGGTGCCCGGGGTCCAGACCGTGCTGGGCATGACCGTTTCGGCCTTGAACGCCGGCCAGTTCGAAAAGGCCTTCCAGGCGGCGAAAAATGAATACCCCCCGCTGACCTACGACGATTTCCACATCAATATCGCCCATGTCTCCCCGCACTATTACGGCAACACCGCCACCGACCTTGTCACCGGCAGCGAGGAGGCCATGGCCGAGACCATCGAAAATTACCTGCGCTCCAGGACCTTCCCACTGGGCCCCATCTCTTTCCTGGAAAAGCAATACCTGAAGAGGGTGGGAAAATACCTGCAGACCAAGAAAACCCCGATCCGCTGCCAGGCGTTGAGTTCTTCCTGTTTTCTGGACCCCACCGGCGGGGTCTATCCCTGCACCATGTATGATCACCTTCTCGGGAATATCCGCGAATGGGATTATAATCTGCCTGCGTTGTGGAACTCACCCGAGGCGCGCCGGCTGCAAGGAGAGATCTGGGAGTTCAACTGTCCCCAGTGCTGGACCCCCTGCGAAGCGTATCAGAGTATTTTGGGATCGCTCTTGAGACGCAACCATGGACGGAAATAGCAAAAAAACAGTCGTCCTGCTCGTTTTGATCTTATTGGCCGGGTTGGGGGTCCGCTTCTACGGCTTGGGCTGGGGCCTGCCCTATCACTTTCATTCCGACGAATTTCTCCTGGCCGCCAATGCCGAAAAATTGCGGACTGCGCCCTCGGTGGCCCAGCTGATCCGGACCGAGTCCAAGTTCCTGTTGTATCCGCCGGTCCTCATGTTCCTCAATATCGGCCTGGTGTCGGCATCCACGCTTCTTCGTCCTTTTTCGCACGGCGATCCGGCCAGCTTGACTCTTTTTTACCTGCTGGCCAGGGGGATCGCCGCCGGGTTCGGCCTGGCCACGGTCCTGCTCCTTTATTTTCTCGGCCGGCGCCTCTATTCGCGCACCGCCGGCCTGCTGGCCGCCTTCTTCCTGGCCTTCACCGTGCTGCATGTCCGGGATTCGCACTTTTTCTGCACCGACGTGCCGTTGACATTCTTTTTTGCGTTGATCCTTTATCTTTGTATCGATATCGTGGAAAAGAAAAAGCCGGGAATCTATCTCCTTACCGGCATCGTGGCCGGCATTGCCATCGCCACCAAGCAGACGGCCGTGCTTGGCATCCCCGTGATCCTGGTCGCCCACCTGGTATCCCTGTGGCGGGGACAGGGATACTCACTGCATCAACGATGGCTGGCCATCTTCTCACGGGCGTCCCTGAAAAAGCTGGCCATTTTTTGCGCTGCCGCCGCCCTGGCCTTCTTGATCGCCAATCCCTTCGTGGTCATGAACCCGGGCCGTTTTCTCGACATGTCCAGGAGGACCTTCGATTTCGTCAAGGGCGCCAACCAGCCCCAGTGGACCTTCCAATTCACCGGCGCCACCGTGGGCTACTGGTTCACCAATCTGCTCTACTATGGCATGGGCCCCGCCCTGGAGATCCTCTGCCTGTTCGGGGTGCTGTGGGCCCTGTGGAAAAGGAAATGGGCCGATGGGCTCGTCCTGCTGTTCCTGGCGATCTATTTCGCCGGCATCGGCTTCGGCTACATGAAGTTCATCCGCTACGCCATCCCGCTCCTGCCTTTCCTCTGCCTGCTGGGCGCGCGCCTGGCAGTCGAACTTTTTGAAATCGTCAAAACCAGGGTCCTGCGCATCATTTACACCATCGGGATGATCGCCATAGCCGCCCTGTCGGTTATTTATACCCTGGCGTACCTGAATATCTACCGGCAACCCGATGTGCGCGTCCAGGCTTCGCGCTGGATCCACGAGTACATTCCCCGGGGAGCGACCGTGGCCTACAATATTTCCTATGCCACGCCGCTATTCGGCGACATGTTCTTTCACCCGCAATTTTTTGACAGCTATACGGTGGGGTTCGGCCACGACGATTTTGTAAAGAAGGATTTTTACACGCTCAAGGCGCTGAATTTCTTCACCTACGCCTCCGCATCCCTCGACCCGCCCGACAAATTCAGGAAATATATCCGCGAGCGGCTCGCCGATGCCGACTATATCGTCATGAGCGACGAGCATTCCGAGCAGTACGCCTTCCGCGGGCGGGAATACCCGGCGGTCGTGCAGTTCTTCCATCGTCTCTACGCGGAAAAAATGGGCTTCCGGCTGGTCGGGACCTTCGCCGTCCAGCCCGCTTTTCTTGGAATGGCCATCAACGACGACCGCTCGGAATTGAGCTTCCGGCTCTTCGACCACCCCAAGGTCAGGATCTTTAAAAGAACCATTCCCAAGAAATCCCTATAGCCCGGATTTAATTTCAGCCCTTTCGTCCCAGGCGGTTCAGAAGCTTCCAAAAACGTCCGTTGTTCGCTGAGGACCAAGCGTGGCCGCGCGGGGGAAGATCGCGCAGCAGGACCGTGCGGTAGCCGTTCTCGCGATACAGGCGCTCCGAATCGACGCAGATGCGGACCAGGTTCGGGTAATCCCCTTCATTGTAGCAGTAGACCACCCCGAACTGCGGTCCCTTTTCGACTGGAGGCAGGACCTGCCCAGCCTGGCTAACGTAGGCCTGGGAGTGGGAAACAATGGCGCTATAAAAATGGGGGCGGCGATTGGCCAGGTAATGGCTCATCCCCGCTCCCGCCGACAGTCCGGCGAGAAAGACCCGGCCGGGATCGACGGGGAAGCGGGCAATCACCGTGTCGATGATCTTTTCGATCCCGTCGATCTCCTTGTCGATCAGCCAGCCCACGGAACTGCATTTCAGGAACGTATACTCGTACCGGGCGGCGGGAACGAGGAGGATGATGCCGCGGGCGCGGCAGAACGGGATCAGGCCCGTTTCTTCGACCGGGCTCCCAGTATATTTTTTCAGGGTGGGGATCTTCTTGAAACCCGGGGAGATCACACCGTGGAAGTAGACCAGCAACGGTAGCCGGCCTCCCGCCGCCGGCGGCAGAAAAACCCTGTAGGAGCGGGAATTGCCGGAATCGTCGGTCACCGGGTAAGGGGTTTCCAATATCCTGGAAGGCCGGGAGGATCCGCAGCTTTGAAAGGCCAGGACCAGTACCAGGAGTCCCAGCACCTGCAATTGTTTTTTCATTCTAGGACACGAACAGAGCCCGTGGCTGAACCAGCGCCACCAGGCGGTAGCCAGCTAAAATATCTTGCTTTCGCGGTCCCTGTCATCGACGCAGGTGACGGCATAGACATAGTCACTGTCGGCAGGGATATTGCGGTCTTCATGTTTGAATTCCGTCCCGGTCACCTGGGCGATGCGGGTCCATTTGGTGTCGTCTTCCATGCGGTTTTTCCGGTAGATGCGCTGAGAGACGACATTGATTTTTTTCGCGGTATTCTCGGGGTTGGCAGCCCAGGTCAATGTATTCAGATAGAAGGCGTGGAAGAACGTGCGTTCGACGCTTTTCACCGCTTGGAGGTTGATCGGGGACTTGATCTTGACTTTACTGAACGGCTCGACGCTCACGGTGGTGAGAAATACGCTCGTGGGCTCCTTTTTCGAGTTCCAGGCGATGAGCATCTCATCGTAACCCGAATACATGTCGAATATTTCAGCGGCCTGGTCCGAGATCTGCGCGACCTCGACCCATTTGGAATTGGTTTCGTCGAATTTCAGCAGGCGGAGGATCCGGCCGGGATCCATGGCCGCCGCGAAGAAATGGGTGCCGTGCGCATCCAATCTGGAAAAGAAGGTGTGCCAGGGTTGCCGGCAAAGGCCGATACCCAGGGAAACCATGTCGCCCAGCTTTTTGGTCTCGGGATCATAGGATCTGGACATGTATTGGTTTCCCTTGGAGTACGCGTACATGGTCATCACCTTGTCCTCGCTGTTGACGGCGACCTGGGCCAGGAATGACCAGCCCGGGTCGGGGGACATCATGTACCAGTCGTTCACATCCTTGTTGTTCTCGTCAAACTCGGAGAGATAAATGACTAGGTTTTCCTCCAGTCCGTCATGCAGGAAATCGCTTTTCCAGACAACAAAGACATGGCCTTTGGAGTCGGCGGCGATGCAGGGCTGGGTCGAAGCGGACTTTTTATCCCTGGAGATGTTGAAGGCCGGGCCGAATTTGGTTTCATTTTTTTTCTTGCGGTGCAGGTAGATGTCTTTGCTTTTGTTGGCCACCTCGCAATCGGCGGTGACCACCTCGTCGTCCGGAGTTACGGTGAGCCCGCTGGTCAGGTCGTACCTGGCTTTCGTCTTGATCACAAAAGGAGTCGTCCACACGCCATCCTTGAACGAAGCGTACACGGCGCCCTTGGCGTCTTCCCATTCGCAATGGAAGCGGTCTTCGCTGTCGACCTCGATGTTCGCGTACAAACTTCTGATGAGCGCGGGCTGGTTGCCGTTGGCGATCGACTTGGGAGCGCTCCACGTCCCGCCCTTGGGACAGTAAACATAATCATATTCTTTGCCGCTGGTGCCCCGGAAAATGACCAGGCGGTTTCCCTTGGAGTCTTCGGCGACGCCGGGGTGGCGATAGTTTCCAGCGGAACCTTTCGGCGTGAGCTGGATCGTCTTGACGACCGGAGCGGCTTCTTCACTCGCCTGCTCGGCAGGCATATTGGCTATTCCGGTTGTCGGGTCATTCACCTCGGATGAGGCGCCAATGACCGTCCCCAGGGTGATGATGAAGATAGCGATTATAACGACTGCAGGCAGTACGATTCTTTTCATTAAAATTCTCCTAAATGGTCTTTTCATGGGACATTTTTATTATACAGAAAACCAGGGAAAAGTCAACATAAAAATGTATAACCCGTCCGGTAACAATATCACTTGCCAGGAGGAGTTATTTTACGATCGAGTTGGCCCGCAAATAGCGGCTGATCGCCTGGATGAAGACCTTGTTCCCCAGGGCGTTGGGATGGATATTGGCCCTGCTGATCCTTAAGGAGCTGGCTTTGTAGGCCAGCATGTCGGCGAGCGGGTCCAGGACGGGAAAGCCATGATCAGCACAGAGCTTTTTTACGGTCTCATGGATCTCGGTGAACAGGTAGTGGTCCATGTCCTTCAATTCGGTGTGAATGACGAAGAGCACCGGGATCCGCGGCTGGGTCAAGGCACGGATCTTGGCCAAGGCCGCGTTCATGATCTGTTTGTTCTCGGTTTCCTGGTAAGCGTCGAAAAAATAGCGGCTGTACCCCTTTTTGATCAGTTTCCGGCCGTCTTTTGAGTACTGGGGTCGCGCACTCTCGGTTTTTTTCAGGAACAGGCGGGTTTTGATGAA
>Ga0315276_10002303_pt1 | contig 17417 bp, 12 predicted proteins | sample YL17G05_0_MG_FD_204542 | JGI IMG/M metagenome (GOLD analysis project Ga0315276, IMG submission 204542) | Sediment microbial communities from Yellowstone Lake, YNP, Wyoming, USA - YL17G05_0 | ecosystem: Environmental > Aquatic > Freshwater > Lake > Sediment | place: USA: Wyoming | collected... | reverse complement strand
TTTTATCTTTTTTAAAAGCTCCAGACCATTGACTTTAGGCAGGTTTATGTCCAGAAGAATAAGCCCGGGCCTTAAACTGCCAGACTGGTTCTGGTATTGTCCTCTGTGCTCTAAGAAATCCAAAGCCTCCTGGCCGTCCCGTACTACCAGCATCTGATTGATTATATCCGACTCCTTCAATGCTTTTTGGATTATAAGAATATCGTCAGGATTATCCTCTACCAGCAATATCTTAACCAGTCTCATATCTTCCATTTGTCCTCTCTTTTTTTGTTTGTATATTTAGCCGCTGCGCCCTTCTGTTATCTTTTGTTTCTCTTCTTTAGTGAAAAGATTGCCCTTTAGCTCCGGCAGCAGCAGGTAAGTCAAAAATTAGACAGGTAACCCCGGGTGGTAAAATTTTTACCATTTCCCCTGTATTTTTGTATTTTGTTATACAATTTTATATTATCTTATACCTTTGATTATTATAATTTATACTATTTTATAGTATAGTATAATATTAGTTTTGTCAATAAAAAATTGAGCTTTAACGGCAAGTGGAAATTTCAAAAAAGGAGAAGTTTTTATAGGAGGGATTACTCTGCGGGATTTGACCTTGTCTTCTTGTCTTGATTGATTTTGATTTTTTCCCGTGTTTTTATTGCAGGCAAAATGATTCTAAACATAGTTCCCTTACCTTGTTTACTTGCAACCTCGATATTGCCTTTATGGCTTTCGATAATACGGTGCACTATTGATAAACCCAATCCCGTGCCTGCATAAGGGGATTTGGTGGTAAAAAATGGGTTAAAAATGTTCTTCAGGTTTTCTTTTAAGATCCCCCGGCCTGTGTCTTGAAAGATTACCTCTATATTCTTCTGGTCTTGGCTCAAAGAGGACTTTACAAGCAATTCGCCGCCGCCAGGAGATTTTAAGCTATCAATGGCATCCCTGGCATTGGTGATAAGGTTAACGAATACCTGCTGGAGTTGATTAGGGTCAGCCTTTATTTTGGGCAGTTCAGGAGTTAAAGACTTATTTAAGCGGATATTATGAACTCTGAGCTGTTCACTTAAAAGCATCAGTGAGTCTTCGATGGGTTTATTGATGTCAAGCTCCTCCATCTTGAATTTTGACTTGTGGGCGAATAAACGCACATTACTGATAATTCTATCTATTCTATCTGACTGTTTTACTATCTTTTGGATGTCTTCTCTTATAGGACTATTTACATCTAACTCTGTAAGTACTGCCTGGGCAAAGCCTTTGATTCCAGTTAAAGGCTGGTTAATCTCATGGGAAATACCTGCGGCGAGCTGGCCCATTGCCATCATCTTGCCGGATTGTATAAGCTGCTGTTGAGCCTCTTTGAGTTTGTGGTAGGCATCTCTTAATTCTTTCTCTGCTTTCGAACGTTCAGTAATGTCACGGGCAATTCCGCACATCCCTGAAATTTTTCCTTTGTTATCATAAAGGGGAGTTTTAATAATATGAACTACAGTAGAAACTCCGCGTATTAACCTAGCCTGCTCATCCTCCATAATCTTTCCCTCGAGAACACGGGAATCTATTTTTCTTATGCGTCTTGCTGCTTCTTTTCCAAAAATATCTTCGTCAGATGATCCGATCAATTTCGCGGCAGGGATTCCAAAAAGGTGCTTTGTTGCAGGATTAACCCGGATGTATCTCAGAGATAGGTCTTTAATAAATATGCTGTCCTGTGCTGTTTCAAATATAGCCCGTAACTGTTCTTCGCTTTCTCGCAGCTTCTCTTCTGCCCGCCTGCGCTCAGACACATCGCTGCCGACGGCAATGCTGCCGATGACCTCTTTAGTTTCATTTAACAGGTTCCGGGAATTCCAGGAGATAATTTTTCTCTCCCCGTCTTTGCATCTGATTGAAGTCTCAAAACCCTCAATTACCTCTCCTTTTTCGATTATGGCCCGAGCCTTAGCAACAATTTCTTTTCGATACGAATCGTCAGGATAAAGCCAAGTCCATATTTTATTATGTCCTGCGGCTTCCTCCCTCGAGTAACCGCTGATCTTTTCAGCTGCTTTGTTCCAAATCACTACATTAGCATGCGTATCAAGCACGTCAATCCAGATGTTGGCATCGTCAATGATACTTTCACAAAACTGATTCAAATTGTAAAGTTCCTGCTCTGCTCTCTTACGTTCGGTGACATCTCGAACATTCATAACAAATCCGGCAATTGTTGGATTATCGAGAAAGTTCTTACCCAACCCTTCCAGGATACGTTCAGAACCGTCACTGTGCCGGACTCGAAACCAGTTGGCTATAGAACCTTCAGTGGTTTTAACCGCTTTCCTAAAATCATAAATAGCGCGCGGGAAATCAGTCGGTACAATAAAATCAAAACCGTTTTTGCCGATTAATTCCCCTGGTTCATATCCCATAAAACGCTTGATAGAGCTGCTTACGAACTTTATAATTCCTTTTTTATCCACAACAATTACCATATCCGATGAATTCTCGGTGAGTGCCCGAAAATACGCTTCGTTATTCGTTAACTTCATCTCATTTTTTTTGCGCTCGGTGATGTCGCGGAGAAAATGGACAGAACCGATGATTTTATTGCTATCATTAAAAATCGGGGCTGTACGGGCAGAAAACCATCTGTTAAGTCTGGAATCGCAAATTTCCTTAGTCTCTTCTTCTTTAGTTTTAAGGGTTTTTAAAAAAGGGCAGTCCGGTGGCGGAGCATCTATGCCGTGAATCAATTTATAACATTTTCTGCCAATAATATTTTTTTCATTTTTGCCGGTAAAAGTGAGGAGGTGTCTGTTAACCTTTACCAAATTAAAATCCTTATCTAATATAAATATCAAATCATCAATTATGTCGAATGCCGCTGACCAAAATTTATTATAATCATTCTGCATCATTTTTTAGATATTTTGCTGTCTTTATGGGCTTTCCATAATTTTTTCTTCCACTTTCTTCTCGATTATTCTCACTGGAAGCCTCACAATAAAGGTTGATCCGATACCAGGCTGGCTCTCCACATTAATATTTCCATTGTGTTTCTTAATAATCCTGCGACTGATATGTAGCCCTAAGCCCATTCCTCCCCTTTTGGTTGTATGAAATGGCTCGAATAACCTCCCCAGGGATTCCTTAGGTATGCCTATTCCCGTATCTTTGATCCTGACCTCCATATAAGAAGGCCTGTTCAGTGACTCGCTATTTATTGATACAGAAAGCTCCCCGCCTTCAGCCATGGCGTTTACAGCATTAATGATTAAATTCATAAATACCTGTTTTAATCTTTCGGCATCGGCCATAAAGTAAAGGTTATCTTCTCCCTCTGTATATTTGACGCTGATTTTCTTCTTGATGAATTCCTCTTCCATCATCTCTAAAACACTATCCATTATCTTCTTTAAATCAGTCTTGTTCATGACTAACTCAAGCTGGGACGAAAAATCAGATAACTCTGTGAGCATATGCTCCAAGCGATTAATTTCTCCGGGAACCAATTTGTTGAATGTCTCCACAAACTTCTTGTTCCTGTGCTGTTGGGGAAATAGCTGGACAAAGGACTTTATGGCCACCAAAGAATTCTTAAATTCATGGGCTATCCAGGCAGAGGCCTCCCCGATTGCCGAGAGCCGCTCACGGCTTCTGGCTTTTTTTAGCCTTTCATTCATATAGTTAAAAGACCGGATTAAATTTCCGATTTCATCGCGTCTTTTTGTTTCTATCCTGCCATCAAATTCGCCTGTGGCAACACCCTTTATTCTGGATGATAAGATATTAATCGGCTGGGCCAAAATCCTGGCCATAAAAATACTTACCAAGAAAACTAAAAGCTCACTTAAGATTATGATTACCAAAGACTCCATTTTCATCACTTTAAAAAACGAAAAAGCTTCGTCTTGCGCCTGTCTTAACACAATACCCCAACCCATATTTGGGATAGGTGCATAAGAACTAATCCATTTCACATTTCCTTCATCGCTTAATTCGATCGAACCGGCATTGCCGGCTAAAGCCAACTGTACATCCTTCTGGTTTCTAATATTTTCATTTTTAAAAACGAGCTTTTTATCGGCGTGAGTTATTAATAAGCCATCGCCGGACACCAAAAATGCCCTTCCGGTTTTACCTAATTTAATATTGTCGACAATAGCCCAGGTATTTCTCAAATTGATATCTGCGACCAGGCCTCCGATTATTTTATCCCTCTGTTTAATAGGGAATGCCATAGTGATAAACGGTGTATGGTTACTCAAAATTTTTACTTTAGATATGTAAATCATGCCCAACTCAATCTGCCGTAAAACTTCCGCGGGATAATTTTGAGCCGGCTGTCTTCCTAATTCCGAACTGGCAATTTCTCTGCCTGATAAATCTACTGAAGAAACACGCATTAAATTTGGCCGTTTGAGAGCCAATTCCACCAATATTGTTTCTTGCTGCCAGGGAGAAAACTCAGATTTTTCCAATGCTGCCGCAGCGGCAATTAAAACATCCTGGGGCCTATTGATATATGATTCTATTTCTTTGGCTGCCCGGACTATAATTTCTTTGTGGTCATTTAATACCAAATCCCTCATCGCTAACCGGGAAGTATTAATAAGCAAAATCCCCAGAAGCGCCAGCGGGACAGTATCAATCACCGACAGCACAAAAGCCAGGCGCACCCAAAGCCTGCGGTAAAATAAATTCAAGAAAAATATTTTTAGCCGTTTTCTTCTCTGTCCCATTTTTATATAACCAAAGAACTGTCTCTATTCTGCTCCTTGTACATTTTCCAATAATTCCCTCTTTTTTCAAGCAGCTCTCGATGGCTTCCCTGCTCAGCGATTTTTCCGTCATCGAGAAAAACAATCTTATCCGCATAATTTATGGTGGATAGCCTGTGGGCGATAACGAAAGTTGTCCGGCCAGCCATTAAATTATTAAACGCTTCCTCGATAATCAAACGTTCGGTCTCGGAATCTACGGATGATGTTGCTTCATCCAGGATTAAAATCGCAGGGTTCCTTAGCATTGCCCGGGCAATGGAAATCCTCTGCCTCTGCCCAAAAGATAATTTAATGCCTCGCTCGCCGATCTGCGTATCATAGCCGTCGGGTAATTCGGCGATAAACTGATGGGCATTAGCTGATTTAGCCACCCTTATAACCTCATCTAAAGAAGCATCCGGCTTACTGTAGAGGATATTCTCTTTAATACTGGCGCTAAAAAGATAATCGTCCTGGATGACCATAGCTATCTTAGAGCGATAGGATTTGAGTTCCAAATCTTTAAGATTATAACCGTCAATAAAAATTGCTCCTTTTTGGGGCTCATAGAATCTTAGGAGCAAATTTATCAGGGTAGTTTTGCCTGCGCCGCTTTTTCCCACCAAGGCCACCACTTCAGATTCTTTTATCCGGAGGTTAATTCCTGATAAAACCACTTTTCCGCCATCATAACTGAAACTTACCTCCTCAAATCTGATATTTCCTTTTATCTGCTTTAGTTTAACCGGTGATTCCACATCTTTAATCTGAGGCTCTTCTGCCAAGACTTCATTAATGCGTTCCATTGAAGCAACTGCTTCCTGATAATAATTATTAATGATTACCATCTTTATAACCGGATAAAACAACATGCCCAGATAGGAATAAAAAGCCATCAATGTTCCTACAGTAATGCTGCCGCTAAAAACCCGCCAGGACCCGAACCAGATAATTGCCACCAACCCTAAGGAACTTAAGGATTCAGAGCCCATCCATAATAGAATCCCTAACTTATGGCTTTTCATCGCAACATTGAATATTTCTCTTTGTTTAAAGTTGAATTTGTCCGCTTCATAGTCATCCCGGGCCAATCCAGCAACAATACGGATGCCGCTTAAGACCTCACTTAATCTTGCGGTCAATTCTGCGTATTTCTCCCTGACCAGACTGTGCTTTCCTTTAAGCCGGGGAGTGATCTTGATAAAAGCGAGGCCGAATATGGGCATAAATACCAAAGAAAGCAGAGTAAGCTGCCAGTCTAATATGCACAGGATAATAAAAACAAAAAGCACATTGAAAAATGAATAAACAAAATCGATCATCCCTCCGAAGAGAAAATCTTTTATGCTTTCCACGTCGCCAATAATGCCGGAGATGATCTTTCCGATAGGATTATTCTCAACGTATTTAACCGAAAGCCTCTGCAGGTGCCAGTAAAGTTTATTGCGCAAATCGCAGACCAGGCTTTCACCGATAAAAGAGAATAAATATTCGCGGATAAAACCAAAATAAAATTTCAAAATAAAAACAATAACAAGGCCGATTGACAGGCTGTTCAGTAAAAATAAATTTTTCTTAGTCAATACCTCATCAATTAGAAGTTTGATTACCCAGGGAAAAGCCAGACCCAAAAGATTGGCGGCAAGGATGGCTAAAGAGGCTAAAAAAACCTTTTTCTTATAAGGCTTAAGAAGCGCTAGAAATTCCTTCAGGTTTTTCATACTATCTTTTTTCGCTAACCAACTTATCGTATTCCAGTTTAATTAACTCAGGGACAATACGGTCAAGATATTCCCTTTTACAGGATAAATCCGAAAAATTTTTACTCTCCAGGTAAGAAAAAAAACGGCATCCGCCCTGGCACATGGGAATATACGGGCAGTCTTTGGGACACCTATTCCAGGCGTCAAGATTTAAGAACTCCGCAGATCTTTCGTTAAACTCATCATTATGCACATCGCCGACAGAAAATTCCGGATATCCCAATAAAGCATTGCATTTATAAATCAGGCCCTTGGGGTCAATAGTAACTCCTCCGTCCTGCATAATCAAAGAACAGGCGTTGATCGCCAGTCCGGTCTGCATTTTGATTCCCCGCCGCAAAAATTCCTTCTTGATACTGATTACCTCGTCAAATAATCCGTCTTTACTAAATGAAGAAAGGCACTCCGCCAATTCAATTGCACCGGGATTTGTCTTTGCGCCTAATCTGGGGGATAAAGGCAAAAAATTAATGCTGCTAAATTTATTAAGTAACCCTTCTTGCTCTAAATAGTCTAAAAAATTAGGGATGCTCGCAAAACTCTCACGGTCAAAGTTTCCGCTGATCCCGACATTTACCTTATCAATGATGCTTTTGATGTTATCCATTATCAGGTCAAAAGTCGGACTGCCGTCTAAAAACGGCCTTTTCTTGTTATGCGCCTGTCTGTCTCCATCTATGCTTACACGTATATCTTTTAACCCTAAAGCTAAAAAATCATTAATTAACTTTGGATTTATCAAGCTGCCGTTGGTAATAATCCCGAAGCCGAATTCAACTCTATTTTTTTCTGCCCAGGCCTTGAGTTCGCAGGAAATATCATAAATTGGTCCGGTATTTAATAACGGCTCGCCGCCGTAAAAAACCAGAAAGATCTTTATAAAATCCCTTCCTTCGGCCTTTTTAATTACCCATTTAACGATCAAGGCGCTGGTGTTGGGGTCTAAGGATAAATTTTCCTTAACTGACTCTTCAAAGCAGTAAACGCACCTGAAATTACAGCTATAAGTGGTCAAAATGGTGACTTCAAAAGGTAGTGTATCTGATTCATATTTCAGCTGCCTGAAAAAATCATCCAATTTTGCCTGCTCTTCGTTTTCGTCCTCAACAATGATTCCGTTCTCTTTTAAATAACTCAGATTTTCTCTTATCTGTGGACTGTTGACTGTAGACTGTAGACTGGAAATCTTTTCCAACTCTTCTTTTAAGGTTTGACTTATCTTTATTAGGGCCTGGGTGCGGGTATTAAATAATAAATAATCGTTTTGCTTAGGATAATCCTTCACCCACAAATTAAATTTAGAGACTAACATAAGTCTTTAATATTTAATTCCTTGCGTATGCCCCGGCCATCAAACCGAGGCAAACACGCAAGGTCTTTTTTAATATAAATTAATATCACACTCTACGATAACCCCAACTACCTGCGGGAAAACAACAAGTAAGCGGACCTATCTCAAAAACCCTGTCTGACCCTTTTCTAATTACCTCCATTTTTACCTCCTTTAATGAGCAGACAACTTACAGAGCCTTATCAATTTACGTTCCTCTTGACGTAAGTTGCAGGCAAAGCTGTCTGCGAATTAATCTACGCTCATCAGTGTTTTTTATCTTGCATCATCTGTGTCTTAATATGCCAGTCTTTCATTGTATAAAAAGGCATATTTAAAGTAAAAAATTCATCAATGTTTGTAAACTTATTGGAGATGGCGTGAAAATCAAAAGGAAAAAATAAAAAACAAGCAGGCTGTTCTTCATATATAATCTTATGAATTTGTTGATAAATCTCTTTTCTTTTTTCTTTATCAAAAGTAACTTCTCCTAATTCAGATAATTCAGCTACCTCTTCGTTTTTATATGTCCATAATTTATTTTTTCTTTTAGGTTTTTTATATGACCAAGGATATTCTCCTTCATCAGGTTCTGCTCCCCCTAAAAGCAATTTTAGGTGTGCCTGGGGTTTATTTTGCTCCAAAAACTCATAAGTAAGCTCTTTTTCATCACTGTATAATTGCACTTTAACTTTTATCTTGATCTCCTGGAGGCTTTGCCGGATAAACATTATGCTTCTTTTTACCAGATTGTTCCTGGCATCAACCAAAACTTTTAGTTCTAAATCTTTGTCATCCTTTTCTAAAATCCCGTCCTGATTCTCATCTTTCCAGCCTGCTTCGGTTAATAATTCAGAAGACTTATCAGGGTTATATTCAAATGGTTTTACTTCAGCATTAAAACCTAATGTTTCGGGATAAAACGGGCCGATACATTCTATTCCAAAACCGCCGACAACTTTTTCAATTAAGGCCTTTCTATCAATGCCATAGGCAATTGCAAATCTTATCCTTTTATCAGCTAATAAAGGGTCATCCGGATTATAAAAAAGGGCAAAATAATAATCAGTAGGAATAGCAAAGGTTTTAAATGCCACATCATTCTTTACGATTTCATAATCTTCTTTTTCAATAAATCCGGCATAATCTATTTCCGAGCGCATTAAGGCAATCCAGACATCCTTTAAACCGGGGTACGTCTTGACAATAATTTTATCTAAATACGGCCTTCCTTCATAATAATCCGCGTTATATTCTAAAATAATCTGATTATCTTTTGTCCAGGTTTTAAATTTAAATGACCCTGTGCCTACAGGATGATAATTAAAGGAACAAGAATTTATATCCACTTTTTCCAGAAGATGCCTGGGAGCGATTTCCCGGATTAATCTGTAAATAAACGTGCTTGACGGTTTTTGCAAAATTACCCGGAAGGTATATTCATCAAGAGCGACAAATTCCTCCACTAAATCAAAAGATGACCGGTAAGGAGATTTATTCCTGGGCTCAGTAATCTTATCAAAGGTAAACTTTACATCGTAAGCAGTGCATTCTTTTCCGTCGTGGAATTTCACTCCTCTTCGCAAATGAAAGGTATAAACTAAACCGTCGGGAGAAACTTCCCAGGATTGCGCCAAATCCGGCTCAATTCCACCTTTGGAGTTCAGTCTTATTAAATGATTGAAGATTAAATCCAAAAGAGGCGCAGAAACACTATGAGTGGTTAAAATCGGGTTAATGATGGTTGGCTGAGTGCATACACCCCAGATCAGGGTTCCGCCATAGGGTTTGCCATCTTGGGCTTTGTCCCGGGCTGCGGCGATTATCGGAAGGGTAATAATTAAGAAACTTAATATTAGTTTGCGCATATCTTTATTTTTATAAAAATTGATTTTTTGCGCAAAAAGGTGCTACCACTTTAAAGTAATCCCTGTTTCAAAATACCTCTTTGGAACGGGTAAAAAATAGTCTGCCCAGTAGCTGCTGTTGGTTAGATTATAAATGTTCAAGAATAGGGCAATATTTTTAAATCCCTGAGAAATTTTTAAATCAAAAAGCATCTTTCTATCATTTGAATCCACCGAAACCTCTTCATCCAGCTGATTATAATACACTGCCGCCTCTTCATTCCAGCGGTTGTAATAGCCGCGAAGAAAAAGGCCAAAACCCTGTTTATTATTATATTCTACCCCTAAGTCAAAGCTCTGCCTGGGTCTTCCTCCACCCCGAACAGTCTTTCTTGTCGCCCTGTCCTCGATGTCGTTAAATGCGCCTGAGGTAAAAAAATCCAGATCCTCAAGCAGATTTATCTTAAGTTGAAGTTCTGCGCCCTGTCTCCTGAACTTTTCAAAATTTTTCATATAAACCTGTCCTGATTCATTCACTGCAGAAGCAAGGCCATCAGATATATCCGAGCGGTAAAGCGATAATTTAGTCCAGATATTGGGAAATAGCTTACTCTCTGATCCTAACTCATATACCCAGCCGCGTTCGGCCTTAATATCAGGATTAGGGGCGGTCCACATATCCTCATTATAGTTATATTTCCAGGCAAGGGGTGGGGCGTTAAATGCGCGTGAGATATTTGCTCTGATTAAAGTTTCCGGAACATTAACCAAATGGTATACTGTACCAAAAGAAGGGCTTAGTTGTTCTCCAAATTCACTATTACGGTCATAACGCAATCCTGCAATAAAATCCCAGGGTTTTATTTTTAAGGTATAGTTGGCATACGGGGCTTGAGATTCAATGCTCTTAGCTTTACTAAGATAGAGATTCGATTGTAACGTATCCCGATCAAAATCAGCGCCTAAGACTAATAAGTCTTTTTCTCTAAGATGAGAAGTAGTATTGAGGCTTAATTGGTAAAGTCTATCCTTAAATTCGCTTGTCGGCAGTGCTGCCGAAGGTAACTCATCAGATACTGAATCATAAAACCTGGTAATAATCTCCTGACGGGAATGCTTTAAATCCAAGTTTATATCCGTATTTTCAAAACTTCCTTCCCAGCCAAGCTTGCCATAAAGAACGCGATAAGGCTGAGCCCGCCAGGTGCCATCCGGGTATTCGCCGCTGTTTACATCTGCATCACTATAACCAAAAGAACCGATTATTCTCCCCTCTTCTTTTAAATCATAGGATAATTTAGTAAATGCCTTTTTCTCCAAGACATCGTCCCTTGGTCCTTCTCCGCCGGATTCCAGATAACTGGACATAAAATAATAACCGACATCGCCTGCCTTACCGGATAAATCAAAACTTTCCTTTTTAGTTCTAAATTCTGCGAAAGAAGTGGTGATACTTCCTTTAGGAACAAAAGTGGTTCCGGTATCTTTAGTTATAACATTAATTACCCCGCCCAAACTTGAACCCCACGTGCTTGAGGCAGAGCCTTTAATTACTTCAATTCTTGAGATATTTTCAGCGGGAAATACCGCAGTATTTACCTGTCCGGAAGACTGGGAATTTAAAGGTATGCCGTCAATCATCACCCTTACCTGCCGGGAATCACAGCCTAGAATGCTTACTTGAGGAGGCCTGCCAAAGCCTTGGTTAGGCTGGATATCTACTCCACTAACATAACTTAAAACTTCACCTAAGTTCCGGCTGGGCAGGCTGTTAAGCTCTTCTTCATTAATCACTTCTACGTTCTCGCTTACTTCGCTTAAACCCACAGAACTGCGTTTGTTAGTTATCATTATTTTATCTAACTCAATGGGTAAAGCCTCCCCAGTTTCCGTGGCTTCTGTTTTATTAATTTTTCCCAAAACAAAAATTATCGTTATTATCAATACAAAGGTTGCAAATTTCACTTTTTTGGAATTAACCTTTCACCCTGATGAAAAATTTATTATATCGATGTCTATACCACAATAAACTTTTGATTACTTAATAATTTTTTCTCCTTTTATTGTTTTATAAGCCAACGCAACGAGCTCCGGCCCGTCAAAAGGTTTACTGATATAGTAGCAAACCCCTAGAGTTTTTGCCTCTTTTGCTAAAATTTCGCTTTCAACCCCTGTGACCACGATTACAGGCAGATCCTCAGCATATTCTTTTAGCCGACGCAGAATCTCTATTCCGTTTGCGCCTGGAATGTTAATATCCAGAAAAACCAAATCAACTGAATTTTTATCTATTCTTTCGAAGGCCTCATCGGCATTACCGGCCGTCAAAACTTTAAAGTGCCCGTTAAAAATGGCTTTGAATGTTTCCTGAATTACCGGCTCATCGTCAACTACTAAAACTGTGGAAAAATTTTCTGTATTAATCATATCTTTGTTTTAGACGGGCAATAGGCTATTGCATTCTTTATTCGGGGGAAAAACGTATACGATATATAAGCCTGTATATTTAATTTAGTCAATTACCCGGTAATAACGCCTGAGTTATTTTTTCTTCTTGGTTTTTTTCGGAATCGGGCGGGTTTCTTTACTTTTAGCCTTTTCCACCAAGGCATCGCTAATCGTAAGCTTCATCTCTTCCAAATCAAAAGGTTTGGCAATCGAATCATGGGCACCCAGACGGGCTGCCTCAATGTTGGTCTTTAACGTACCATGGGCGCTAATCATTATCACGACAATACTTTTATCTATGTTTTTAATTTGCCTCAATGTCTCAATGCCGTCTATTCCGGGCATTTTAATATCAAGCAGAACCAAATCGGGCCTGTCTTTTTTAACCATATAGACCGCTTCTTCTCCGCTGGCAGCAGTAAGAACCCTGTATTCAGGAAGCGTGCGCTTAAAGAAATCCCGTATTACCTCTTCGTCGTCAACTATCAAAACAGTTTTAACGGTCTCTGGTTGCGAACTCATATTTAACATTTCAAACCCGCTTTTACCTTTAAGCTGACTCATAAGCCACTGGTCAATCAGTTCTTTTTTAAAGCGCCACTCGCTGGCAACTTTAAAAGCGGGAATTTTGCCTATCCTGGCCAGCTTATATACGGTCATTTTGTTCATCTGCAGATACTCAGCAGCCTGTTTAATATCCATCAAGGTCTCATACATACAGTTTTCTCCCCTTCCTTATTTATTTAATATTATACGATAATATATGATTTTATATATTTTTACATCAAAAAAAATGGTTGTCAAGTAATAAATTATACAAAAGGGCAGGGTATGTGAAATCACATCTGGCAAGGAATAACCTTCCTGCTTCAGAAGCCCTGCAACGACTTCTGAATCCCTGACATTCATCTGGCATCCGAAAGTTTTTAGAAATATTTTCATGATCTATTAAGGTACAAATGATTAGTTTTATTTATTTTTTAAAAATAAATATCTTTCACAGCAAAATATATTATTGATTTATCTTGTATTGACTCCTGCAATTTTAATTCGTATTCACGAATAAAACCTTCCGGACCTTGTTGTGCGGCAATATAGCGCCCCTTAGGCTGATCGAATATTCTCCCGGATATAACTACTTTTTTATTCTTATAGTCCTTTCTTAAAAGATCGTATGAGCGTTCCAACTCTCCGGCAGGCGTAGTGTAACCAAAATCAGTTATCATATAATTCCCGTCTGCAAGATAAAAAATTCCCTTTCGAAAAGGAGAGATATACTCAAAACTTCCGATAAACTTAATATCCCAAACGTCGGATTCTCTGAACCTGTTGAATTCCTCCATTGTCCTGTAAGCGTCGCAATGATTTTCTAGAATCTTATCGATAACTTCTCCTTTAGTTTGGGGCTGGCCTCCCGTCTTCGACTTTCCGGGTTGCCCTTCAACATCGCCTTTCTTAATACCAGAGTCTCGCATACGAAGTTCCGCTACTTTTGGAATCAAACCTTTTATTTCGTGAATCAGCCAGGTACTGTCTTTATTTTTTCTAAGGAAATAATGAAAACCATATCCGTCGGGTAAACGCACACTGAGAATATACACATCTTTCATGCAATTGCCGAAAAGTTTATCACCATACCCCTCTTCTTCACCCATATACAGACTTCGGGAATAGCCGGGCTCGCCTAAATCATACGTTAATTGATAAACATCGGAAAGGTTTAGAATTTCTTTATGATCATCGATAAGCGTATTCATTGCTTCTTCGTTTAATCTTGCCGGATCAAGAAGACTGCGCGCTTTTTCAAGATTCCCCTTCTTTATCAACTTCCAGAAATTGATTACTACTTTATTGGGGGAAGAGAAATCATTCACATCATAGACATCCACCCCTAATTTCATCAGAGTGGCCGTGATCATTTCTTTCCTTGTATCATTGGCGTCTGCTAATCTTTGTTTGAGCGAAGGGATATATTCCTTCGCATTCAATAAAGCAATAATTTCATAGGGCGAATGATAGCCGTAATCTTCAGGATATGCTTCAACATCTATCAGCATGAAGTCTAAACCACTTTTGCTGCGGAAAAAATAAGACGCAGCTCCAAGAAAAAATCTTGCCTTTGAACGAATTTTTTCATCTTTAGAACTTTTAATCTTATGGACAAGGGCGCCGATAAATTTTTCGCCTAAAATGGCATTATCAAAAAAATTGCTCATGGTTGTAACAAAATCACATAGATCAAAAGCGCCGCTTTTAACATACTCATCTTGATTATCCAGCAAATCAACAACGTGACCTATAATTTCAGCCGAAACCTCAGCTTTACCAACCTTCGATGTCATCCACTCCAAATATGCGGCAGCAGCTTCTATACTGACTGGGGGCATATCTTTCTCTGCCATTTCAGCTAACTTATTCATGAGTTTTTCGCTTGGTTTGGGGCCAAAATATATTTGACTCATACTAAATGATCCGATACATAAAGCTGCTGCCGCTCGAACATACGGATCGGGGTCATTTAACATTTTTTCATATATAGAGATGTCTTCTGTATTCTGTATTTGTTGTTGCATTACCTTCCGTATTTTTTCCTCTGTTGTTCCCTCTGATTGATTCGCATCCTTGCTTTGTCCGCACACCAAAGAATTGGCTAATAAGACAATTCCAATGATCGCCATACCTAAATAAATACTTTTCTTTGAATTCATCCAACATCCCTGTCTATTAACAAGTAATAAAGCTTTTATTGAACTCTTTCAAGAACAAAACAGCTATCGCATAGAACCGAATCCATCAGTCATCCAAAATCTTTGGAGATTCGATGCAATTTGATAATTTATCTTTAATACTCTCACTTATATCTGGGAAATAAACACCTATGCGATACAGCTCGCTCTCTGACTTACCTTTATGCTTAACTTTACCGGATCAATTCCTTAATATATTATACTGTTTTTTAAACTTTTAGGTGCTCCTTTGCCTTTTGTAATCTTTCAAGAAACGCATCTTTTTTAAACTGCGAAGCCCATCGCTTCATAATAATCCATCCGCCAAAACGAGCCAGGTCATTACGCCAGGGCCTATACCATTTCCTCCAACCTACTCTAATATTATGCAAAAAGAAAACAAGAGCAGGAAAAGAAAAAATATGCAATCCTAACATAAACATATACTTAAACTGATAAAACTTCCCCATAATCTTCCTGATAGAATCCTGCATTTCTTCAGCAGTCATAGGCTCATCAGGCTCAAAAAGCGGAAAATTGCCGTCATAATATTCCCAACCAATATCCTTGAGCGGGTAAAGCCTGTTTTGCATTGCAAGCCTGCACCTTAATTCTGTCCCGGGGAGAGGGGTCGGCAACAAAATTTGTATGGTGTCGATTTTTGCCTTCCTGATAAAATTCTTAAAACGCTTTATCCTCTCTCTTGCCGACATTTTAAAATTTACGCCTTCCTTCAATGGATAACCAAAGATAAACATGCCGTGTACTAAAAATCCGAATTTATGAAATATCTTTGTCAGGGATATCATATCTTCGGGCCTTAGATGTTTATTCATAGCCTTTAGCTCTTCTTCAATGGGCGACTCAAAACCGATGGCCACCGTGCTAATACCCGCTTGGCGCATAGCAGAAAGAAGTTCCGGTTCTTTGGCTTTATCAAGCCTTATCTGGACTGCCAAATCCAGCCTTATGCCTATATTTTTTTGATAACTCTTGAGCATATTACAGAACCTTATTGTTTCATCTTGTTGCTGTCCAAAAAGGTCATCAACAACAAAAAACTGCCTGGCATCCTGCGTCTCCAGAAGAAAACTGATCTGTTCAAGAAGCCTTTCAGGCGAAGCATACCGAGGCTTTCCTTTCACCGTGCAAAACTCGCAATCCATACCGCAGCCTCGTATCCTTTCAACAGGATACATTTTAATCTTAGCATAACGCACTAAGGAAAAATCCGGTAAAGGCAGCTTGTTAAAATCAGTTATAGGCGCTCTTTGGGGAGTATAAACGGGCTTTCCATTCTTGAGATAAACAATACCGTTAATTTCATTAACATCCCGTTTTCCTTCTATGGCCCCAAGAAACTCCTTAATAGTTTCCTCTCCTTCACCGATAAACACATAGTCAATGCAGGAATTCAATGCCTCGGCTATATTATTTTCGACAAAATGCTGGCCCCCGGCGATAGTCGTAACACCCTGTTCTTTGTAAAAACGCGCTACTTCGTAGAGCCTGGGTATGGTGCTTGTCAGCCCTCCATACAATCCAACAACATCTGCGGGCCTTTGCCGCTGTAAAAATTCATGGTCGGCTCCAACCGAACCGCTTCTGGGTCCATATCTACGCAGGTTATTCTCATCGATAACCTCAACATCCCATCCTTCCATTTCATTCACCGCACTGGCAACACATACCGGCCCCAAGGCTGTAGTTCTCTTAGCAATATAAGAATAAATATTAAACGCGGGGTACGCCGGAACCACGATTCTCAATCTTCGCCTTTTTTTCGATGCGTTTAACATATCATCTATTCCAATCTAACCAACGCCTGCGCGATCTTCTTTATAGTCCCTCTACAACGCAGCCATCGGCCATCCGAAACTACGGATAATTACGTTATTTAACATAATCTAAAAACCCCTCAATAATTTCTGACCAAAACAAAAACCTAGACACCTTAAAGGCATCTAGGTTAATACATTATACTATTTTCTCTAAATTTCAACTTTTTTAAAAGCACTCTTGACAAATTTGAGGTACTCGCGGGCATCCTTCTCTCCTACAAAGAATCCGCCGTCATAAAGATTAACATTTCGTTCCTGCCTCATCTTATTGCCCAATACAAGAATGTCTTCTTCTTTTAGTACCTGACTCAACTTCTCCAGTATCTTGACATGATGGCCGATTGTACTTCTTATTTTATACCCCTTTTGAGCGATTAACGTGATACCAAATTTTATAAGAGCATCATAACTGAATTTAAAAATAACATCGGGGATCTCCGATTCCTCAGCTATCTTAAGGTCGTGTAAGGCAGACTTTAAAAATTGTTCAATTTGTTCCTCTTTAAATGCCAGTTTTTGAAAGTATTGACTCTCAAAACTAATCATACAAGCCTTATTGTCTTGGTTTTAAAGACGCTGTTTATAAAAGGGGCTTTATTCCTTTTCTTTGCCTCGAATTCCTTTTGGCTTAAATTCGTTACGTTGAATTCTCTGCCTGTATCTTTCTGCAATTTAGCGATAACTCTCTGCAATTCCAAAACAGAATGCGAACCGATAGCCAGAAGA
>Ga0315276_10002302_pt1 | contig 17420 bp, 18 predicted proteins | sample YL17G05_0_MG_FD_204542 | JGI IMG/M metagenome (GOLD analysis project Ga0315276, IMG submission 204542) | Sediment microbial communities from Yellowstone Lake, YNP, Wyoming, USA - YL17G05_0 | ecosystem: Environmental > Aquatic > Freshwater > Lake > Sediment | place: USA: Wyoming | collected... | reverse complement strand
GCCGGAGAAGATCGATGGCCACGAGGGCAGTCCGAGCAACTGGGTCGGCTTCACGTACCCGTTTAATTTCCTGGGTCAGCCGGCCGCCTCCATTCCCTGCGGGTTTAATTCGCAGGGGCTACCTGTCGGCCTGCAGATAGTTGGCAGGCGGTTTGACGAAGCCCTGGTGTTGCGCGCTGCCGCGGCTTTTGAAAAGGCTCACCCGTGGACCGATATAAAACCCAAATTATAAGGATATCTACGTAAATTACATTCTAATGCAATATACACTGGGAATTGACCTGGGGACGACAGGTGTTAAGGCCCTTCTGGTTTCAGAAAAAGGGGATGTTATTGCATCAGGCAAGGGTGAGTACCCGCTGCTTATGCCCAGGCCTAACTGGGCCGAGCAGGATGCTGAAGCCTGGTGGAGTGCGACGGTTTCAGCCATAACAGGTTGCCTGGCACAAGCCCGCGCATCGGTGGGTAACGAGGTGAAATTGGCCGCGGTCGGCCTTTCCGGCCAGATGCACGGTTCGGTTTTCCTCGATGGCAAAGGGGAAGTCCTGCGGCCCGCCATCCTCTGGAATGATCAGCGGACCGCTGAACAGTGCCGGCAGATTACCGCCACAGTCGGCGCGGAAAAACTGGTTAAGCTTACCTCCAACCGGGCGTTGGCCGGCTTCACCGCGCCCAAAATTGTGTGGCTAAAACAAAATGAGCCTGAGACCTACGCTAAGATCAGTAAAATCCTGCTGCCCAAGGACTATATACGCTATAGGCTGGCCGGGGCTTTCGCCACGGAGGTTTCCGATGCTTCGGGGACGTTGCTTTTCAATGTCAGGGAACGAAAATGGTCCGGTGAAATGCTTGATGCGCTCGAAATCCCCGGAGGATGGCTGCCCGATTGCTTTGAATCAACTGTAGTTAGCAGTTTTGTTAGTGCAGATGCCGCCAGGCTGACCGGCCTCGCCCGGGGTATGCCGATTGTTGGGGGTGGAAGTGACCAGGCGGCCGGGGCCGTAGGTAATGGTATCGTGAATACCGGAGTTGCTTCCTGCGTACTGGGAACCAGCGGTGTTGTTTTCTGGCATTGCGATACACCTGCTTACGATGCTCAGGCCAGGCTGCACTCGTTCTGCCATGCTGTTCCCGGCAAATGGCATTTAATGGGAGTGACGCTGGCTGCCGGAGGTTCACTGCGCTGGTTCCGTGATAACCTTTGCCGGGATATCAAATCGGATGCTGAAAAGAAGGGAATCGATGCTTACGAAATTATCAGCGGCATGGCGCAGGGGGTATTGGCGGGATCCGAAGGATTGTTGTTCCTTCCCTACCTTGCTGGGGAAAGGACACCTTATGCCGATGCCGATGCCAGGGGTGCTTTCCTGGGACTATCGCTGCGCCATACCCGGGCACACATGGCACGGTCGGTGATGGAAGGTATAGTTATGAGCCTCAAAGATTGCCTGGAGTTAGGGGGGCAGAGCGGAGTAACAGCATCACGCATATATCTTTCGGGGGGTGGAGCCCGGAGCACGTTCTGGCAACAGATGGCCGCCGATATATTTGAGATTGAAGTCGCGAGGGTGGGCAGCGATGAAGGCCCGGCGTACGGGGCAGCCTTACTCGCGGCAGCCGGCGCGGGGATACATGAATCAGTTCAGGCGGCGTGCGCGACATGCGTCAGGGTAAAAAACTCTGCAAAGCCGGATTTAGCGGAATTTGACAGGTACAGGCGCCTCTACGGGATTTATCGCACACTGTACCCTGCGCTGGCGGGATTCTTTGAAAGCGATGCCTCGTTTATCAATAAGTATGCATGAAGGCCGGCTTACTGCCGGGGGGAGATAATCCAATGGAGATTTACCGCGACGCTTCTAAACCGGTGGCTGAAAGGGTAGCTGACCTGCTCTCCAAAATGACACCGGATGAGAAGGTTGCCCAGATCGGCTCGATCTGGGCGATGGAGGTGCTGGAAGACAGAGGATTTTCAGCAGGCAAGGCTGCAAAGCTGATGAAAAATGGGTTGGGGGGAATCAGCCGGGCCGGGGTCGGCACTGCCCTGAAACCCGGCCAAATCGCCGTCTTTGTCAATGACCTGCAGAGGTTCCTGGTGGAAAATACCAGGCTGGGCATTCCCGCCATAGTTCATGAAGAGTGCCTGACCGGTTTCATAGCCAGGGAGGCAACTATATTTCCCCAGATAATCGGCATGGCCAGCACCTGGGAACCCGGGCTTATGCAAAAGATCATGCAGGTAACCAGGTATCAAATGCTGGCTGTAGGCGTACGCCAGGGGCTTTCCCCGGTACTGGATGTAGCCCGCGATCCCAGGTGGGGTAGGATGGAGGAGACCTTTGGCGAGGATCCCTATCTCATAGCGAGCATGGGCATTGCATACGTCAGGGGATTGCAGGGCGATGATATCAGGAATGGGGTTATCGCCACCGTGAAGCATTTTGCCGGGTATGGCAAGCCGGAGGCGGGCCTTAACCATGCGCCCTCCGATATCCCGCCCCGCATGTTGCGGGAGGTGTACCTTTACCCCTTTGAGAAGGCCGTCAGGGAAGCCGGTGTGCTCTCTGTCATGAACGCCTACCAGGAGATAGACGGTGTGCCCTGCGCTGCATCCAAAGAACTGTTGACAACCATACTGCGTAATGAGTGGGGGTTTGATGGGATAGTGGTATCAGATTACTACTCGGTGCTCATGTTAAATACCTTTCACCGCGTAGCATCTGACCGTGTAGAGGCTGCCCGGCTGGCGCTGGCTGCCGGGATAGACATGGATCTGCCTGAGCGCGGCTGCTATACGGAAACGCTGGCAGAGAAAGTTGCCGCCGGCGAATTCCCTGTTGACATAATAGACCGCGCTGTAGCCAGGGTACTGAAAATGAAATTCATGCTAGGGCTTTTCGAGAAGCCGTACATTGAGAGGCCTGACGTAATAAAGATATTCGATACCGTAGAAAACCGCGCCCTGGCGTTGGAGGCAGCGCGCAAATCCATCGTGTTATTAAAGAACGAGGATAACCTTTTGCCGCTGGATAAAAGAGCCGGGACGATCGCCGTTATCGGCCCCAATGCTGATAGCGCCAGGAACCAGCTCGGGGATTATACCTACCCGGGGCACATCGGCATAACTGCCATGACGGCGGATTCGCTCGGGTGCAAGTTGCCGGCCGAAGATATACAACCGGATACCGTTCCTGTTAGGGTGGTCACGCTGCTGGAAGGTATAAGGTCCACGTTAGCGGGAGGGGCCAAAGTGCTCTACGCTGCCGGCTGCGGCGTTTGCGATGGCCCTGAGGATGGTATCGCTGAGGCTGCGGAAATTGCAGGGCAGGCGGATGTTGTGATATTGGCAGTCGGCGGTAAATCGGGGCTGATGCCAGATTGTACCTGCGGGGAGATGCGCGACTCTGCTGACCTGCGCTTGCCCGGGGCACAGGAGCAGCTGGTCAAGGCTGTATATGAAACAGGCAAGCCGCTTGTCCTGGTGATCTTAGATGGCAGGCCGCTGGTGCTGGGTTGGATGGCTGATAAGATACCCGCTATCGTGATGGCCTGGAAGCCGGGCGAGGAAGGCGGCAATGCTGTCGCTGACGTGCTCTTCGGAGATTACAACCCGGGAGGCAAGTTGCCGGTAACCTTCCCCAGGAGCGCAGGCCAGGTGCCCGTTTACTACGGCATTAGGCCTTCAGGGGGCAAATCGCAGTTCTGGGGCGATTACACCGACTTGCCGGTTACGCCTCTGTATGAATTCGGCTACGGCCTGAGTTATACCACTTTTGAGCTGAGCAACCTGCTTGTTAGCCCAGCAAGCGCTAAAGCTGGTGGCACGGTGATCATAAAGGCTGATGTTAAGAATACCGGCAGCAGGCAGGGCGACGAGGTTGTGCAACTGTATGTGAACGATGTCCTTTCCAGCCTGGCGCGCCCGACGCTGCAGTTGAAAGGGTTTCGGCGCCTGTCATTGCGGCCCGGCGAGACCGCTACGGTAGAATTCGCGCTGCCGGTTAACGAGCTTGCCTATTACGATATTAACATGAAACTGGCGGTCGAGCCCGGTGTATTTAGAGTAATGGTCGGAACGTCTGCCAAAAATCTTACGCTCACGGGGCAATTTGAGGTGGAAGGATAATATGATCAAGCAGATCTTATTGATTGCCCTGCTGATAGTCTTCGCGTTCTTAACTTATTCGTTGTTTTACCCGGGGGCGGTTTTCGTGCTGGCCATTTTAATCGAGGTGGTCCTTTATGCCGGCTCCGCCCTCATACTATTTTTCTGGCGGAGAAGCAGCAAATGGGGCATCGCGGTCCTGTGTATATCCGGCGCTATCTTTATTTCACTGTCAACATTGGGATGCCTGAAGCTGTCGGAAAGCTTCCGCTGGATAAATCAAAACCCGGACGTTTACCCTGACGGCAAAATCGTGGAAGGTTCAGCAGGGGGGATCACATCACTCGATACCGCCATCACAGAGCGCAATACATACGTAACACCCGGGCTCACCTTCCGCGCCGGAGAGAAGGGGATAAGCCGGGGCGGCGGCATTATTTTGCGCCTCGGCAAGATAATCCCGGTCGGTGGGGAGCCCATGTTTTATGACTGTACCTACCAGGATATGTTCGACAATACCCTGCAGGTCAATAATCCCGCCGGACAGGGATTTGTCAGCGTCCGGGCGCCTGCGGGGGTCAAGATTTCCCTGAGCAAGCCGGATGCTCCCAATACCAGGGATTTCCTGCTCAACGCATTCGTGACTGCTTGCGGTCCATACCGCAATGATCTAAGCTCTCCCATCTATTACCAGTTGAACGCAGCACGCCGTCACGAGGTGCACCTTAAGGTGACCGAAGGCAACCTGCGGCCGGGTGAGGCCGTTGAATTGATACTCGGGGATAGATCAGGGGGTGGACCGGGTTGGATGATGCCTGCCGGCGAGGCTGATGCCGACCTGGTTGTCTATGCCGACGAATCGGGGAGCGGGGAGTACCGCGTTGTTTCCTCGTATGCCACGCTGGAGGTCGGAGGAGGCCCGGCAGCATCGTTGAAGTTGATTTCTCCCAGCACGCCCGGTTTGAATGAGGAATTCACTTTTGTGGTAAGGGCGGTGGACAATGACGATTTTTTATCGATGAGATATACAGGTACGGTTACCATACGACCTCAAGATGGTATAGAATTCGGCAAAAGCACATATACGTTACTTGCGGTAGATAAGGGAGTGGCAAAGCTGAAGGCACGTGTCACCAAACCGGGGACGTATAACTTGATCCTGCGTGAAGATGCGACGGGTAGGACTTATATCAGCAACCCTCTCACGGTTGGAGAAACAGCGGGCCTGCATATTTACTGGGGCGACCTGCATCAGCATACGACCATGGGAAAAGATGCCAACCGGGCGCCGGCGTGGGTTTTTCAAAGGAACAGGGATGTTGACGGCTTTGATTTTGCCGCGGTCAGCATCCATGACCTGTTTGAATACTGGGGCCTACCGCCTGATCCGGGTGAACTGAGCTATTTGAAAGAGGTAACGGAAAAATACAATGATACCGGGAGATTTGTCACCCTTCACGGATATGAGTGGACCAGCCTGCCTCAAGGGCACCGCAATATATATTTTGCAGAGGGCGAGACCCAGGCCGTTTTCTCCTACGATAAGGTTAAGAGCCCGGACGCGCTCCGTGCGTCCCTGGCGGGCAAACGCTACATAGCCATTCCTCACCATACCGCCTGGCGTTTCATGTACTCCAACAGCCCCTACAACTGGGGCCCACGGGATTGGGAAGAAGCGCGCCTGGCCGAGATTTATTCCAAGCATGGCAGCAGCGATTTCTTCGAGGCCCCTTTCCCTATCCACCACGATGTCACGCCTTTCTTCATTTACCTCATGGGAGCGACCAGCAACAGGGCGCACAAAGGGGACGGCTCATATGTGCGGGAAGCCCTGGCAAGCGGCCTTAAACTGGGAATCATAGCAGGTGGGGACAACCACTGGGCCAGGGGCAGCAAATCATTTGGAACGGGTATAACACAGGATTATCCCCACGGCCTGCAGGCAATTTACGCAACGGATTTGACACGCGCCGGTCTCTACGAAGCCATGTGGCAGCGCCATACATACGGCACTACCGGCGTACGAATTATCATCGACTTCAAAGTTAACGGCTCTGCCATGGGTTCGGAGATCACCGCTGACAACGGCGGCCCACCCCTGATTTACTATATGGTAAAGGGTACTGCGCCGGTCCGGGATATCGAGATATGGAAATACTCTAAATCCAGGGGATACGAAGCGTTTAATTTCGAGGGCAAAGGTATGATGGAAGCTGAACGTGAATTCAGCGACGAGGAATTCAACGAGGATTCGTTTTATTTTATGAAAGTGGTGCAGGAGGACGGCAACCTGGCATGGTCAAGCCCGGTGTGGGTGCAAAAATGAGCGGTACGGAAACTCGCGGCCCGTACTTCAGGGATTGAAGACCATAAACTTTCCGTTCCTGATAACCTGGACTATCGACGGGTGGACCGGTTCACGTGAACCGTCGAAGCTGAAAGAGCCGAGGGGTGTGGTGAAGTTAGCGATTTCTGCCAGCGCGTTGCGGATAGCGCCCGGTTCGCCGCTGCGGCTGGTCCGCACGGCATTTGCGATAAGCCAGGTCCCGGTATAAGCCTGGGCGGCAAACTGGTCGGGTTTGACCCCGTAGGCCTTCTGAAAAGCCGCGATGAAGGCCAGGTTCCTGGGGTTGGTGTTGCCGATATTCCATGCAGTGCCGGCCATGACACCCTCAGCAGCGTTGCCCGCCTGTGTGATCAGGTCGGGCGAGTTAAAGCCGTTGCCCCCGATGATCAGCCCGGTGTAGCCAAGGGCGCGAGCCTGAATGATGATCGGTGAGGCCTCCCTGGCCAGCGCCGATACCAGGATAGCGTCAGGTTCATAGGAGATGATATTCTTTAGCCGTGGTTTGAAATCGGTGTCACCGCGCGTAAAGGTTTCATCGGCAAGGACCTGCAGGCCGTTCTTTTCCACGGCCTCACGGAAAGCCTGGTAGCCTGCCCGGGTGTAGTCGTCATCACTCCCCCACAGGTAAGCAACTGTAACGATGCGGAGCTGGCTGGCTGCTGCCTTGATGGTGCCCCCGATAACCGTCGATTCGGGCAGGCTGCAGCGGAAGATATAGTCCCCCATCGAGGTGATTCCCGGGACGGTATTGCTCACGGCCATGACCGGTATGCTGTTTTGCTGTGCCAACGGGTCGGCCTTGAAAGCCTGGGACGACAGTGTCGGCCCGATAATTGCGGCCACCCTGTCGTTATTGATCAGTGCAGAAATTGCTGCGGCTGCAGAGTCCCCTGAAGACCCTCCATCCGCTACTACCAACCGTAATTCACGGTTGCCGCCCGGGTAATTGCTGTCATTGATCTCCTTGACCGCTAACTCAATGCCCTTTTTCTGAGTGACCCCGTACCCCGCGGCGTCCCCGCTTAATCCTAGCAGGGCGCCTATCGTAACGCAGGATCTCCGGTCAAACTTTGCAGGGGTATCCTGCGTAGCAGTACTGCATGCAGAAGAGATCAAGGCGGTTAGCGAAATCAGCAGGATTAAACGTAGTTTATCCAATTTTAATTATCAAAATATATATTATTCAGTCGAGGTCTATAGCCTCTTTGCACTGGCGGCACTTTTTCACACCTCGGAACTGGGGGTAGCCGCAGTGAGGGCAGATATAGCGCTGCTCCTCTTCAGCCATCCATTGTGCGGTGCTCACCTCTCTCCAGTGAGGGATTGAACGCAGTATGACTTTCTTGCCAACTGGTATCGGGAAATTATCGATGAATTTACAGGGGAAATCTTTGCACTGGTGGCAGCCCTCGATTTTCTTGTCCAGGCAGCAGGACTTGATGGGGCATGACTGACAGTAGCCGAATACGCGTTCCGACAGGCATCCGTCGCACACCAGGTCTTCGGGTTTGGCACCGTAAACGGGCGCAAGCTTCTCCTTGAATTTCTCATTGCCGTCGCGGGTTGCCATATAGATACCGCATACACCGCAAAACAGGCCGCAGGGTGCCGCCAGGGCTTTATTACCGGACATATTGCCACCCCCTCTCGCTTGATGCGGGTAATTATAGGCTCTACCAGCTATGTTTACAAGCAATCTATCGGATTTGTCGCTGCTATGCTGCTGGTGTAGAATTGCTTACAATTACAGACATTTACCACCATTATTAGAAAGGAGGAGTAATCAAATGAAATCAACCTGGGGATGTGTACTGGCGGCAGTGGGCGCCATTGTTGTCGTGGCAATTATCATCGCTGTTTCCCTGATGGGCATATATAACGGGCTGGTGACCAAATCGCAGGCTATAGACGCCCAGTGGTCGCAGGTGGAAACGCAGTACCAGAGGCGCTTCGACCTTATCCCCAACCTGGTTAATGCCGTTAAGGGCATGATGAAACAGGAGCAGGCGGTGTTCCAGGCCATCGCGGATGCCAGGACCAAGTACGGCGCAGCTCAGACCGTTGATGCCAAGGCGGCGGCGGCGGGTGAAGTGGAAACCTCGCTGGGAAGGCTGATAGCAGTTATGGAAAATTACCCGGACCTCAAATCAAGCCAGACTGTGATAAACCTCATGGATGAGCTGGCCGGAACGGAGAACCGCATCAGCGTGGAGCGCCGGCGCTTCAATGACCTGGTAAGGGAATACAACACGCAGATAAAAACCTTCCCCACCAATATGCTGGCCGGCATGTTCGGTTTCACCGAGAAACAATACTTCCAATCTGTAACCGGCTCTGAAGTGGCGCCTAAAGTGGAGTTTTAGTGAAGCGTTTATTACCTTTGCTGGCCCTGGCGGCATGTTTTGCTTTCCTTGTGATGCCAGTTGGCACTGCACTGGCGCAAGGGCCTGCTTTTCCTGAATACCAGGGTTTTGTCAATGATTATGCGGGGCTGCTTTCCCCGGCGGTTAAAACACAGCTTGACGCCAAACTCTCGCAACTGGAAATGGATACCACGGCCGAAGTGGCCGTGGTCACGGTGAAAAGCCTGGAAGGCGAAAGCGTTGACGAGTACGCCGTCAGGCTTTTTGAGAAATGGAAGATCGGCAAGAAGGATAAGGATAATGGTGTGCTCTTCCTGGTCGCCTTGGATGACCGCAAAATGAGGATCGAGGTAGGTTATGGGCTGGAACCACTTATCACGGACGGCCGTGCCGGCAGGATCCGTGATAATGATGTAATACCCAGATTCAAGGAGGACGATTATGAGGGAGGTATAACGGCTGGGGTTACCTCGATCGAGAAATATATCAGGGATGGAACCCCACCCGCCCCGCTGGAAGAAAATCCTGTGAGGTCCGCTTTTGCAGATTGGGTAGGAGTGTTGTTTTTCCTGACAATTATAACTGTTTACCTTTCCGGTTTTCTGGCCCGCAGTAAGAGCATCTGGATGGGGGGCGTCTGGGGAGTCGTAGCAGGGGTTATTTTGGGTTTGAGCATCGGAGGTATAACAGCGTTGATTGCAGCACCACTCATATTTGCTGGATTGGGACTGCTGACAGATCTTGTCCTATCCAAGAATTATCAGAAGTTGCAGGAATCCGGCAAATCAACCGACTGGCATAAAACCGGTGGTGGGTTCTGGGGAGGAGGTGGTGGCGGAGGTGGTGGCGGAGGTTTCGGTGGATTTGGCGGTGGCGGTTCGGGTGGTGGCGGCGCCGGCGGCGGCTGGTAGTGTACAAAGCATTGCCATGGGGAGGCTCATGTCATGGCTTCAAGCCGGCACCAGGCGTGACACCGAGGGAGATTAGTTCAATGCTTGGAGCGCCTGTCATACACACAGGTGGCCCTGGTACAAATCCAGTATCCCCCACCATTCTATTTTCTGAAGCTAAAATTGACACCATCCGAGACAGATCCCGAACCATCTTGTCTCTTAACTCTCAATGTGAAAGGTCAACCATGTTCCAAGTTAGTAATGGTTTGCCTTATGAAGGAGGCTATTCTTCTACTCAAATGAGCAACAGATAAATACCGCAGGGATTAGCTCTACGGGAATCTGGTAAAGGCACATTGCTGCCAGATCTGAGCTCATTCCCTGGCCTCACCGCCGGGAGAAGCTGTGAATATGATCTCAGCAACGGCTATGGCTTGCTCACCTGCACAGCAATAGAACATGTATGTGCGATTTCCTTCCTCAAAGATGGCAGGGTCACGGAGCTGCCTGGCGGCTATAGTCATCTCTCCTCGATGTGACGGTTCGATGGGCAAATCTACTCCCTCCCACGACATTTCAGGAAGCAGCATATCTACAGGCTCACTGATACGCCAGTCATTCCAATCGGTCGAGGTCATATCCATGGACGAACAGAGTATACGCTCTGGAGTATCGCCAACCCGCGTCCAGAAAACATACAGGGTATTTTTCTTGCGCAGCATGGCTAAATGACGTGTATCAGGGCCTGCCAGAGGCCTGGCACGCACTTCGAACGAACTCTTGCCATCCTGTGAGCGATACAAGAGTGCGGGCATAGCTATGCCATAATACTCATCCCGGTAGGAAATGATGCGCAAATATGGTGGGCTGAGTATGTCAGGTTGTGGGATAAAATGAATGCCGTCCCGGGAAACGGCCAGCCTCGTCATCTGCGTACGATCTTCCAGCAAGCCGTGATAATACAGGCGTATTTCCTGTCGTTTATCATCGACAATTACATCCGGACTTGCCACGTGAGGTGTGAGTTCATCACTGCCGCCTATGCCCTTGTCCACACGCTGCTCATGGGCCTTTCCTGCGTCAAGTCCAACCCGCAGAAGTGCCCAAAATTCTGTGGGTTTGAGCTGAGTTAACATGCTGATAACAGTGGTCGAGGCATCTCCAGTAGCTCTTTGAGTCGTGAACAAAGAGTCTTTAACATGCAGAGAACCAGGTTGATATATCCGCCAGGGGCCTTCAATACTCTCGGCATATGCAAGCCTGATATATTCTCCTTTATGATGCGCGAAATACATGTAGTATTTGCCGAGCGGGTTCGTGACCCAAGATGGGACGCGGATGACAGAGGGCCCATTGATATTGATATAGCCGTACCTCGTGGTTTCCCGCCTCAGCGAATCGTCTATTTTATCCGTAAGAATGGGATTTTGGGGCAGCCTGGTTACCACAACGTCCATTTTCACCATGCCGTCCTTCACGAATCCTGACGGGGTCGTTACATGCCAGATTTCCCACCCCTTATATCCCAGGAAACATATTAACAGGGCTACTATCAGAAAGACGGTTTTTTTATACACAAACCAGCGTCCTCCTCTTCGGCATTAGAAAGGAGCCCCACACCTTAAATCTCCGAAGTCAAACCCCGCAAGTAGACTGCTATATTGGTTATTGAGCATTGCTCTCTGCTAAAGTGTAGCAAAAGCACAGGAGGTCCTCAATAAATGGAAGACGCGAATAAAAACAACAGAGAGCCCATGCTGGGGGCGCTGCCGCGCCGTTTCACCATGACGGCGCTTTTCATTCTGTGTTTTATCCTGATCCATGTGAACTTTGAATATACGTACTGGGTGACAGATGACAGGGATATTTTCGGTAAGTACGAAAGCGCCGTTGAGTGCTTGCATAAAGTGGATGTAGCCAAGGATGTTTATTTTGCGAAGGCTACCTGGATGTTTTCCCTGATAGTGATGATGGCACTGGGCATCTCATTCAGATCAGCAATTGCCTATTCCTTCCTGCTCTACAGTATGGAGCTGATGCTGCTGTTCCCCATCCAACTCTACACTGGACTGAATCTGCTGCTGGCCGCGGGTTGCGTGCTTGAGGACGTAATCGACCGGGCCAAGGCTCGAAGGAATAAAGTGCCCGTATGAAGGTAATTATGGGGCCAAGAATAAACGCGTACGCTTTTGAGGTGTTCAGGCTAATGACAGTGCTGTTTTCAGTAAGCTGTCACCGAATATTATCATTTTAACGCAATATGTTCCGCATGCTGTTACCACCATCCCAAAAAATTGTCTTCGTAGTCGGCACAGCATATTAAGCCGCAATTAATTAAAGGAGATTGAAGCGGCTATTCACGTCGCACTGGGATTGGATCAGTTCAGAACATCTCAGGTCGGTCATCTTATCCTCCTATGAGCAATCGTTGCAGCGCAGGAAACAGCTTATTGCTCCCAAACAGGAGTTCGGGAACTGTCCACAATGCCCCACCATTCAAGACAATGAAGCTAAAACAGTAACCACTCTGGATAGATCCCGAACTTTCTTGTCAGCTTCTAGCGCTAAGGGTATATTACTTCCAGGAAACAATGGTTTGCCGGCAACAACTTTGAACTTGCAATAGAATGAAGCCTTATAGGGCAGCCTTATGGTACCTTATGTGAAGCCACCCCAGGTCCTTATGCTGCTGGCAATAAGATATTATTAACCCAAGACAAGCGCCCCATATCAGGTGAAACAAAATACACAGCGCATACATTAGCACCACTTCAGATTGTGGGATCTTCATTATTACGGACATCAGGTAAAATAACGAGTTTCCTTCAACTTCAGCGATGATGACGCTTAGCAATATACCTTTTCGATATGAGCTGAATCGAAGTTTATGGAATCTCTGCGTTAGAAGGCCGATAACCAGTCCGGTTAGAATACCGATCGAATAGTGCAACGTTATTCCCTGCCAGACCGGATCAGCAGCAGCATCTAATCCCATAAGGGTCAGGAGACATCGGCCAATCAAAGCAAAGAAAGACGCTAAAGACACCCCCATAACTGCAAGTATGATCAGGGCCACGATATCGATTACAACCGTACTTATTGTTCCGGCGATGATCCCATATACACTGCCTCTGACTACATTCTCTTCATTCATTTATTATCCCTTCATTTGAACTTTGATCGCAGGGGAGCAGCAGCTCCCCTGCCTTGCTTATCCTCAAGTTTCTCTGCCTACTGTGCATTCTGAGCAGACTTCATCAACGGGCACCCCGGAAACTTAAAGCCGCTACCACCCTTGCTGCCGGCATGCCTCTTCATACGCCACACGAAAAGGCCAATCATCGTGAGTATCAGTATGCCGGCGGCTACCGTGAATAATGCCATTGCTACCATGACTGAAATTACAATTCCCCAATCCATTTTCTTACTCCTTTATTTCATTGCTGCGAATTAATCAGTGTTTACGCCTTGGCCCCGGCGGTAAAGGCGCATGCCCTGGCCTGATGGGCTTTCCAGCCCGGCCACCATGTTTTGTGCCAGATGTGGAGCCTGGCAAATACCGACTTCGGATGTTTGATCGCCAATTGTCGGATAGGGCAATCTGCGCAACTGTGCACTTTCTCAATAAAGAATGCGCTCTTTGGGATTGTTATAAGACTGGGATTGAAGCGTTGTGCGTTTTCCATTTTAAAAATCTCCTTTTTTATTACTATTATTTGATATACATCGAATTACGGTTGTAAAAAAATGAAGTGTACGTATATATTTTCTAATGAGAATAAGACTGACGACCGTTGCCCAGGAGCGCCTTAACCAGGATGCCGATCCCGATGACGATCAATGCAAGGGGCCACCATTCGCCGAAACCGTAATAAGATGCGAGCCCGATATATATCAGGGCCAGCCCGATAACCAGCCTGCCGATCGCACTCCATCGGCCACCCAGTCCCCGGAAAAACCGCATCAGGAAACCGATAACCAGTATGCCTCCGAGGCCGATCGCGAAGTAAGTCCACCAGTCCGCCTGCAACCAGCCCGCGTTGCCGGCCAGGAATAGCCCTCCTACCAGTATAAAGAAAAGTCCCCAGCCTATCCCGGACGATAACCTTTCAAATTTCCAATCCTTGCTCTGCATTTTACTCTCCTTGTTTTCATTCTGCCCATTATTTAAATCCGATTTTGACACTACTTTACTCCTTATTAATATTTGCTTTTGACCAGCTTTACCATATATTGCTACATCTATTTTTCTCCATAGCTCTCCTCCTTTCCGAACCTCAGCGGTTACAATATCTCTTACAGCAGTTTTCCACTCCCCTGGCTATCGCCCCGTTGAGCGTTATCAGGCTCCGGATGATGGCCGCGCGTTCATCCTCCCTGATTTCGCCTAGGGAGTCCTTGTAAAAGCCCTTGAGCGCTTTGGCCAATTTCGTATGCAGTTGTTGCCCCTGCTCGGTTAACCCAATGTGCACCAGACGGCGGTCCTCCTCTTCGACCTTGCGAAACACCAGTCCCTTATCAACAAGCTGGTCTACCATACGGGTCATGGTGCTCTTGTCCACACCCACACCATTGCTCAATTCGTTCATCCGCAAAGTTTTTTTCAGGGGAAGGGCGAGAAGGGTACCGCCCTGGGAAGAGGTTACCCCGAAGAAGGCCACGCAGGCATCTTCATAACCCTGGTTGCTCTTGACTATCTGGCGCAACAGGCGCCGTACTTCGCTGGCAAAATCTTCGTTGCTGCCCAACTGTTCAGGTGTCATATCACCTGTTACCCCCTTGTTTTTCATTGTTATATACAATTATTGTGTCCTACAATTAATGTATTATACAACTATATTACGGTTTGTCAAGGGGTCTGGTAAAAATATTTTTGATGGGGAATTAATAGTCTCGCCATATCTGCGACAAGAATTTGAACATTTCGCAGCGCCCGGTGGTATTATGAAGCTGCATCCGGGACATTGCAGGTCAGTTATTTTATCCCGTGATTAATTGCAGTAGCGCCGGAATAAGCTGTTTCTTTTCAAACAGGAGTTCGAGAACTGTCCACACTGCCCCACCAACTCGATTAAATTTATGTGGGATTTAGCGGTAAATATCTCTGCGGTGACCAATTTTCACTACCCAGACCGTAAGTTTGTCGTCCTGGATTGAATATATGATGCGGTATCTGCCTTGGCGAACACGATATTTTTCCTGGTCAGATAATTTTTCACAATTGTTAGGACGTGGCTCAATTGTTAGCGAATCTATACGTTGGAGAATTTTCTTCGTATCCTTTTTAGGTATCTTTTTAAAATCTTTTTCAACCGATGCTTTGAAATAGATTTTATATAATGCCATCTTGTTTTAGCCTTTTAAGCATTTCCTCGTAGCTAATCAAAGGTTCTCTACCCCTTTCTTCAAAGGCTGAAATATCCTCAGCATCCTCCGAAAGTGTCAGTCTTACTGCGTTATTGACGATCTCTGATACTGACCGCGAGACAGCCACTGCTTTTAAACGAAGTGCTTTATGTAAATTCGGTTCCAAATATATAGTTGTGCGTTTGTTCGGATCAGTCATAATAATACCTCCTGAAACACTAACACTATAACATAGTAGCGTCTTAACGTCAAAACATACAGTGGAAAATATTCATCATTAAAATGGTTTATGAAAAAAGAAACGGAAAGAATTGGTCAGAGTAACATTACCTTGATCTGAAAAACAACAGCTTGTTCTGTCATTTCCCCCCTACGAGCAGTTGCTGAAGCGCTGGAATAAGCTTATTGCTCTCAAATAGGAGTTCGGGAACCGTCCAGTGTGGCCCACCAAACAATCAGGCAATCATAGTTCGTTTAAAGCAGGAAGATCGAAATGATAACGCCTGCTAACACCACCCAGTAGATTTCCACCTTCAGAAGCAAGGCAACAAATGCAGCAATGGCAAGCAATGTGCGCCACAAATCCCAGGGTATCTTCAAAGCGAACAGAACCGTCACAGATAAGAGTAGACCGACGAAGGATGCAATAACACCGGCGACGGCCTTGTTGAACAATGGCAAAGAACGAAGTTTATCGAAATATGGGGCGGCACCTACCACAATCAGAAAAGAAGGCAAGAATATGCTTACAGTTGCAATGCTCGCACCCAGCAGACCATAAAGAAGGTATCCTATAAAAGTGGCAGTTATGACAATTGGGCCGGGCGTTACCTGCCCCAGGGCAATGCCGTCCAGGAACGTCTTACTATCCAGCCAGGAGTTGACGTTCACTACTTCATGGAACATCAAAGGGACAGAGGCATACCCACCCCCAAAGGCAAAGAGGTCTACACGGAACATCAAGGCTGCCAGGTCAAAAAGCCCGCGATTCATGAAAAAGAGCAGCATGAACCCCACAGTGGCTGCGCCCAGAATAACAAGTACGGAACGATACGTGGTGATCTGCCTATCCGCCGCTACAGAGGTAGGTGTCGGCTGTCGTAGATAGATCAATATGCCGGCAAGAGCTGCCAGGAGAATCACAAGGAATGGCGACACCCCAAATCCGAATAGTGCGGCAGATACAACCGCTATTACAGCCGCTTTCCAATTTTGTATATTGGCCCTGCCGAAAATAATCGCTGCATTTGCGATTATTGACACTATGATGGCCTGTAAGCCGTTAAATGCCGATATGACAGTCGGCAAATCCCTGTTCTGCACATAGAGCGCTGATAAAACCGTCATGAGAACAAACGTGGGCAATGCGAAGCCAATGAAACTAACCGCTGCGCCTGATACACCCCGCAACCTCAAGCCCACATAGGCGGCTGTCTGCATAGCTGTAGCTCCTGGCACCATCTGGCAGAAGGCAACGCCGCTCTTGAACGAAGCATCGTCCATCCATTTCTTCTGCTCGACCGCCATCCTGCGGATATAGGCGATCATGGCGGGGCCGCCAAACGCGGTGGCCCCTAACTTCAGGAAAGACAGGAACAACCTGGCCAAGGACGGAACTTTTTCAACTGACTCGATTGGCATAAGCTCCATATAGAAATCTGCGGCCCTATTTATTGGACTCTTTTATGATATAACGGAACACGCAGTGGTCTTTGCCGGTCTGGTAGCGGTAGTCCTTCAGCAGCTTTATATCCGGGTTGTAACCTTCAAAAACCGCCTCGTCATCATACTTGCAAAAAAATTGACTGAAATCGCTGAGGCCAAATTCCCTGGTTGTATTAAACAAGACGCATTCACCCGTTTTCATTATATAGTCACCGTTAACTATATCGATGGGCTGCGGATTAGTATTTTGGGGATACATATCGTTGTATATAAACCAGTTCTTTAGAGTGAGCGGCTTGCCCAACCCTTTTACTATCCCGGCAATTCGCTTGCCTCTTTCCCTGCCGAACTCCTCGATGGCTTTTTTAAGCAAAGCTTCACCCTTCTCCGGGCCGAGTTCCTCGATGACGGCTTTAGCTGCAAAAGAAAACAGGGCGGCGCCTAATCCCCAGCCGGGAATCTTGTATTTGTCGCCGATCTCCTTTTGCTCGGTAAGAACCCCTGCCAGATAATCCCAGGAAAGCCCCTCTTTTATTTCTTTTTCCAGTTCATCCATATGTAAACCTCCGTTCGATTATTTTGTATTTTTCAAGTGCTGGTGGAATTTGACACGTTACAGGAGAATATTGAAGCAAGGACTCCTTCCTGTGAAAGGCCATGAAGAGAGGTTTCTCATAAAA
>Ga0315276_10002301_pt1 | contig 17438 bp, 28 predicted proteins | sample YL17G05_0_MG_FD_204542 | JGI IMG/M metagenome (GOLD analysis project Ga0315276, IMG submission 204542) | Sediment microbial communities from Yellowstone Lake, YNP, Wyoming, USA - YL17G05_0 | ecosystem: Environmental > Aquatic > Freshwater > Lake > Sediment | place: USA: Wyoming | collected... | reverse complement strand
ACGTTTACTGGCTGCTGCGCAAGAAGCGCAACTATAAACTTCGCACAGGGAGCACCAATAAGAGGCACATTAAGCGTCATAGCTCAAAGTGTTACTTCTGCGGCATCTGGAGCGGTAGGTTATGGCTCTTACAAATATATAGGCAATACTAACAGCCCTGCATTCATAGGAACGAGACCGTGGATATTCCAGCAGGCGAAGCTTTACTTCGACACAAATGCAACGCCCACAACGCAAATTGCCGGGGTAGTCTCTGGAAACATCACGGTTGACGGGGATTTGAAGGTGTTCAGAAGCGTGGGTTCGAGAATGATAGAGCAACCACAAACTGGTATAAGACGATACAGCTTCAGCTTCGTGACCAGGATGACAGACACAATAGCCACTCAGATAAGAGACTACATGTATGGTCAGGCAAACAGCCCGCATGCAGGCGTGACAAGCGCACAACCAAATGAAGGTGCACTCAAGAATCTGCGCCTTAATATTCAAGAAGGCTCAAGCTCAGGCGACAGAACAAGTGACATAATTCTCGACGAAATTTATATCGCTGACATGAGCAAACCTGTTGCGCTTGGAAATGAAGTAGTTGAAGTGACTTTCACAGGAACGGCATCTCATGCTTCGGGGACGAGCGGGAGCGGCGTTTTTTGCACCTTTTATCAGGTGACATAAAAATTTGGGGGTTTTAAAATGCAAACAATAAAAGTGACTTGGAACGGACAGCTTGCAGAAATAGAAGTAGGTGAGAGAACACTCGGAGACGAGAACAATGCCACGAGAAAGGCAACTAAGATAATAGCTAACAGGAACGTGCAAGAGGCCACAATAGATGCCATGCTGGTTCAGGAGTATTTATTGCTTTACAGCATTAAGAAAGCACCGTTTCCCTTGCCCCCCGTTTGTTCGGAAGAAGAAGCGCTGAGCAGTTTAAGAAAGCTCGGTAGGAAGGACGGCGTAAGGCTGTTCAAAGCAGTAGAAAAGGAGAACGAGGTCGATGCTGAGGGGGAATTTTAGTCCGTAGAGCCGCCCACATAAAAGGACCTTACTCTACGGGAGAGCGAGAATTGGACTATATGATAATGAAGGCGAACCTTATGAGAGCATTTTACTTAAAGCCGTGGGAAGTTGACAACCTTAGCATACGCTTCACAAAGGTTTTGCTAATGCTATTGAGTGAGGAGGCAACAAAAAATGGTTGATACAATACCGCTTAAAGTTAAGTTGATACTCGACACTACGAGCTTAGAGGGCAGTATGTCTGGAGCTGTGCTTAAAAATGTGAAAAGCGGTAATGCTGGAGGCGGTGTTGCAGGTGCTGGAGAAACAGGTTCGGTGCTTAAAAAATCTGGAGAATTCCTTAAAGACATTTCGCAGACGCTTGTAAGAATGTTGAAGCTTGGCGGCATTATGGGCATAATCACAAACATCGTCAATATAGTCATGGCTCTCGGCACAATACTTATGAATGCAGGCATACTTATTCCAGTTTTGGCTACAATTTTTGGGCTTTTATTGGGATTAATTCTTGTTAAAAACAAAGATAAGATAATTGGTTTTGTCAAGGACTCTCTCGGAAAGATAGGGGATATTATTGGAGGAATTGGAGACTTTGGAGTGGGCTTGGCTGTAGGTGGCTTTAAAATGCTGGCTGATGCGGTTAAAATAGTAATTGATTTCATAGGGAAACTTGAGTTTTTGAAGCCTGTTATTGATGCAGTAGCAGGTGCAGTAAGCACTGTTGTCGGCTGGGTGCAGACATTTGTAAACATTGTAAACACTTATGTGATAGACCCTGCAAAGAATATTTTTAAATCTGCTGTGGGGTTTGTGCAAGGACTTATTGACAAAGTCGGAGAACTAATTAAAAAATCCCTCGAGTATATTGGAATAACTAATAATTTTAAAGGTGGGGGCGGAGAGTTTGGTGGGGTTGGGGTATCTGGAAGTTGGGGTGAACCTGCGCCAAAACCTAAGACAACATCTGATTTAGGTATGTTTCAAGGCGGGGTTAGATGGACTACCTATAAAATGGGGTTGACAAATTGACAGCGATTTCAATAGCAAACATTACAAGTCTCGGATACGTGAAAAGTGAGAATATAAATGTTACAAATAATGTGCTCAGCTTTCCACTTCCACTCTGCAATACAGACGCTAATACAGCAATAAACATAATGGGCAAGGTAAGGAATATCATAATTACTGGCGATTTTACAGGCACAGAATCCGTGCAAGCGGCGTTTATTGCTGATATAGAGGAATGGATTAACACAGGCATTCAGGAACGTAGAATTTATACTTCCCGACACAACAATCAGTATTATGTTATCTGCACGGATTTTAATTGGACTACTGAGGAGGGAGTAGTAGGCCACATGAGTTATACTATGACGCTGGTAGAGGCGAATGTTCTGTCGGTGGGAACGTGAGCTTTACAGCTAAGGTGACTGTGAATGGTATTGATGTGACAAGCTACTTGATAAGGTTCACAGTAACACAAACAACTGACAAGCCTATTGACGTAGCAGAGCTTGAATTCAGGGAGGATATTGCTAATTTTATTGATATTAGCATAGGCGACGAAATAATTATCGAGAGAGGAGACCCGCTTATGAAACTATTATCAGGTTATGTTGTAAATTTAAATGTGAAGCGTGGATATTTTGATGTTGAGGCTAACAACCAGCTTTTTCTGACAATGAGCAAGCGAGTGAGCAAGATTTATGACAAAGCCTCCGACCCTTATCAGGGCAGAATGGATTTAATTTTTATCGACCTTTGCCAAATTGCTGGACTTGACGCCGACAATACAACGGTGCAAGACACTGGAAACCTGACTATTACAAGATTAGTCTATAATAACAGACCTATATTTGAGGCTCTGGAGGAGCTAAGAAAGATTATGAACTGGCATTATTATCACAATCCTGTAGATGACAAGATTTACTTTGAGCCAGTAGGCTTAAACACAGGAGAAACAACTTTACAATCAGGTATTAATATTTATAATCAGCCAAAATGGGAATTTGACAGTTCACAAATAGGCAACGTTCTTACAGTAGAAAGCGGAGAGATTTTAGTTCTGGATAGCTTTCTGTATTCAGGGGACGGGCTTACAAAGGAATTTAACATAACCTATGCGCCAAGGAGCATAGAGGCATTTTATCCTTATGTTGATGAGGGAGATAAAACACGGCTTACAGGAGGCAGATTAGATACTTCGGGAGTGGATTATGAAGTAGATGTTGAGAAGAAAATTATAAAATTTGCCATAGCTCCAGCAGCGGGAAGCAATAACGTGCAAGTTGTTATGTCGAGATTAAGCCCTGCCATTGTGAGCATAAGAGACAGCGAGAGTATCAAGAAATATAATGCTGAATTTTTTAAAGTTATTAAGTTGCAGAATATTATTACCGAAGCTGATTTGGAAACTGCTGCAAAGCAATATCTACAGCTTTACAAAGACGAATTTGTGAGGGTTGATTTAAGAGTTCTTGGGACTACAGTTCTAACAAGAGGAGACAGTTACAGAATAATAGACGCTTACAATTCTCAGGACAGATACTTAGCCATAACAAGCATTACTTATAATTATCCTGTAGCTGTTGACGATGTAACACTTGGAGATAAAGAGTGGAAGCTTGGAGAGACTATTGTAGACATGAAGGAAAAGATAAGGAAACTTGAAAGCTATGACACAGAATCAGGAATAATCATAAACGCAATAGAGCAGGTTAATGAGCCAATACCTCTTGTTTTTGATAACTTTCAAATAAAGCAAAGCACAGATGCAGGCGTAAACTGGACTTGGCTCTGCAGAAGAAAATTCAAATACGAGGATTTCGATTCCCTCAACGAAGGGACTATTGAGGGAAATCTGGATATAAGCTATGGTGATTTACGTGCTGGTTCGCAATAAAATACTATTCATACTATTAATACTCTTGGTAGGTTGCACTCCAAAACCTGTAACACTCGATTATAAAGAATTAACCACGGGAGCGGGGGAAAGCACTAACGTTTCTTTCATACCGCCTACCTTAGCTAATAAAGCGCTTATAGCAATTAATTCTACTTATGTAAACTTGAGCATAAACAGTTCAGGAACTATTCAAAGTGTATATATAAATTGGAATGGCACAAACTATACAGTTGACGAGCCTTCGCAAATTATAATCGCACACGGAGACAGCAACGAAACACCGAGATACTTTAAATTAATGAATGGAGCTTCCCTTAACCCGCTTTCAGGTCATGTAGGCTCGGGCTTTAATATTTCAGATTCTGCAAACATGGACGCCTATATAAACTTTGACAGCGTTAACGCCACAAACAACATTACTGCCTTAAATTTTGCATTCATGGCGTGGGTTTATTGGTGGGGGAATGCAGAGGGTAATTACGGTAGAATATTCTCAACTGATAACTCATATAGATTTATTTACAACACAGCTTTAGAATCCATGAGCTTTACATGGGGTACTGAGCTATTGAGTGCTAATAATGGTTATCCAAAAGCTACCACTTACGGCAAATGGTGGCATGTGGCTTGTATTGTTAATGCCACAGACAAATTTATAATGATAAATGGTGTGAGAATAGCTACTTCAACTGAGACAGCAACTCAGAAAAATCTCACAGTATTCTATCTTGGTAATTACCCGACTGCAAGTAGATGGTGCAACTGTAGTATAGACGAAGTTCATGTCTACAATAGAAGCTTCTCCGAAGCTGAAGTAGTTAAAATGATGAACAAGGATTATGGAAAATACTACATCAACTTTACAAATCTGACTAATGGCGTTTACACTTACTATGCCTATGCAAACGCCTCAGATGGCTCGAGCGGGCAAAGTGCCACTTACACGTTAAACATAAATGACGATGACGAAGCACCTACTTACAGCTACAACAATACTAATCTGACGACTTTCACGAATGCAACGTGGGTTACTTCTTTCGCTAAGTGGGACGATGCAAGACTTAACTATACATGGAATTCAAATAACTTTACTGGCTCATGGATTAATGAGACACCAGTAGCAAGAGCAGGTCTTACAACTATAAACCATACTAACTCGAGCTTTATTTCTGCAGGGTGCAACATTACAATATGTTGGATTGGCTATGCTAATGATACTTACGGCAATAAAAACCAGACAGGTATGATGTGCGGTGCAATAGCAGACTGTGCTGTTCCGCCTCCGTCAACAAACTATTCGAATATCACTTTGCCATGGGTGACACCGACAATAGTCTACTACAACACTCAGCTGAATTGCAGTCATAATGTAAGAACGAAAACAAGTAGCACGCTTGGTAACGTCAGCTTTACATGGTTCAGGAATGGCGTCCATGTTACAAAGTATGACGTTACTGTGCAAAACATGAGCAATCTCTCACAGGTTAATTCCACGAAATCAGTTAATGAAACTTTGAAAGTGAACAACACATGGTACTGTGCGGCATCAATATATGACGGGAAAAACGAGGGCTACAACTTCAGCAACATAGTCACTGTTTTGAATTCTCCGCCTAACACTCCGACACTTTTGGTGAGCAACAATACTGTAATCTATACAACGAACAGTCAAGGGGCTACTATGAAGTGGGCAGGGGCAGACCCCGACAACAACACCCTTTCGTATTTCCTAAACTTCGGCTCATGCCCGCCGTCTTTTATGAATAGGACATCACTGACATCATGGACGCTTTACAATCTTACAAGCAATGCTAACTATTGCTGGAGCGTTAAGGCTACAGACGGGCAGTATAACAGCACGGAAGTGATTGGCAACTTCTCCGTTAAGTTTGCAAACATCTCAATAGCTTTCAGCAGTAACGTCTCGGGATTTGTAATGAAGCCAGTAAACTCAACGCAGGCCTATGTTCAACCAGATAACCAGAGCGTCTGGGGAATATTCAACATCACAAACTACTACACAGACGGCATGATTGGTGTAAGCGTTAATCTTACTGGAGGCGTGCCGATAGGTATAAAGCTCATGATAGGCAACACCACGAACACGAACAACTTGAGCGCCTTCACAAGCACAGTATACCCCGCTCCAAAGATAAGCCAGATAAGATTTAACGACACGAAGATTGCGGAGAATGCAACGTGCCAAAGCGCCTGTGAGCGAGAGTTTATCATAGCTGTGCAAAAGCGCCAGTATAGCTCGGGACAGCTGTATGTTGAGGGGGTATTTCCATGAAAGCGTTGAAATATATGGTTTTCTTCGCATTCCTGACACTTTTATTGACTTCATGCAGTATACCTCAAAACTTTGCAAATAACCCGTTCTTGAGGTTCTTTGGGATTACTGGCACAGGGGGAGGAGCTTTGACTACTTGTGCTGAGAATGACGTTTCTATAATATGCAAAAATGGAATGTTCGCAGGCTCTACTCTGAATACGAGCAAGCAGATTATAATCTGGAATGCGACTATTAACGGCACAACGGCGGGAGGCGAAGGGTTGATTGACTTTAGAACCATCAAGGATATAACGATATTCAAAAGTACTCTTATATTTAGAGTGGATGGCGTCGCATCCTCACAGTTTTTGCTGTCTGGAAAGAACATAAACATCACCGACAGCAAACTGGTAGGAAATGAACCGACAGGAACTAACGGCTATTCGTGGTCAAGGCTTCAAATAAACTCAAGCAACGACACTTTCATATTCAATTCTGTCATAAACTCAACAGGAATAATGCAGTCCAATGCCCCTACATGCGAGTTTTATTTTAAGAATATGTATCTCTTAAATGACAGTATCTTATGCCCACCGTGGGGTACCATAATAAACACAGGAGCGCAAGGGGACACAGGATATATGCTTTTCCAAGGCAACAATCTTTATGCTAAAAACACTCTAATAGATAGATGGGATAAAATAGGCAATTCATATACTATTTTACCCGGATTAGTTCCGCCTGACTTTATAACAACATTCAACATAGTAAATAAATTAATTTTCTATAATGTATCACTGCCAATAGCTGCACCTACAAAGCAAAGCTGTGCATGCGGAGGTGGGTATCCGGGAGATTATTACTGCCAAGGTAATGACGCATTTCTATACATCAACGCTTCAAGCGCAAGCTTCTATTATTCAAATATTTCAATTAAGCCGGGATGGAAAAACTCTGTATGCGACCCTAAGCCCGTTGTTAATGGCGTGAGCAACTTGGCGATAACGTCAAATAGCATGTTATTTTTTTACAACAGTACATATATCAACGTCTTTAACACAAGCACCGGAGACGTGCTTAATATAAACATCACAGGAAAACTCGGAATATTCAACCTAACGATAACCGAGGGAAACATCACAATCTTTAATGCAACTTCAGCGGGATATTCTCTTGGGAGATATTCTACAATTCCGTTTTTAGTTTTCAACGCTTATCCTATTTCAAATGTAACCTATTATAATTTCAGCAGCGGACCTTACAATCCAATAGTAAACATCAGCGGCTATGTGCTTGGAAATTATAGCGAGTTTGAATTGCAGACTCTCGACCCTTACATCTTTACAAGCAAGAGGCAAGTGGCAGGGTTCTTAAACGCAGTTAATGCCTTTACTGCAACTTGCACAGCAGACAGCAAGAACATCTGCCAGCTCAAAATCAAGGTAAAGAATTTAAAGAACGGAACTCTTAACCTTACGGGCTTAGTGCTAAACGCAACCGCCACAACTGGCGCGGCTCAGGAGCTTGTTAACTTCACCAAGGTAAGCCCGAGCCAAAGCCAATACTTATGGATATACGCAAACTACACTAACCCACAGATGGGCTTAAATGTTAACTTTACGTTCAGGGTGCAAAAGTAATGTGGGCTTTCGCTAAGCGCAGACCAGAAATGCAAAGCTACGCTTACAGGCAGTGGAGCAAAGCAGTGAAACTGAGGGATAACAGAACGTGCCAGCGGTGTGGGAAGAAAGGAGGATACATGGAGGCGCACCATATAAAGAGTTTTGCCGGGAATCCCGGAGCAAGACTCGCAGTCAGCAACGGAATAACGTTATGCAAGATATGTCATAAAGCGGTAACAAAAAATGGTAGAAAATTTAACAATCATAGTTAATGGGAAATTAATGTCCTATGCTTCATGGACGAGTCCCTTGCTCGATAATTCTCTCATGAACATGGACACTGATAAAACAAACTGGGGAAGACTGACCTGGGAAGAAGAAAACACAGACGAGAGCAATGCCTTTGTGAGAGTTGATATTCTGGATTCCACAAATGCAGTAATAGTTTCTGATTTAAAAATGATTCCAGCAGGATACATAGACTTGAGCGGCAAGGCTGGAGTAGAGGACAACGATATTAAGCTGAAGTTTAAGCTTTACTGGACTGAGACTTATCCTATTGTCAAGAACATTTCAATAACAGGACTATACGGAGATGAGAAGATGACACTAACCACAACAGGGAAGAATTACATTTTAAAGAGACTTTTTGACGCTAATCCAACGCAGAGCGCAACCACGCAGTTCGGGCTTGGCACAGGGACAGCAAATCCGACAGAGGAAGACACAGCACTCGGAAGCAAGAACTACGGCTACAGCAACATGGATTCGGGATACCCGAGCTACGACACCAGCAACAACAAGGCAACGCTTAGGGCAACGCTTGACGAGGCAACAGGAAACGGGCTTAGCTTTACAGAGGCAGGGCTTGTCAACACAGACGTCGACCCTGTATTAGTGAGCAGGGCTACATTCACTTCAATAGACAAGACAGCGGCGCTAAGGCAGATTTTCGAGTGGGTTTTCACTATTGATTAGGTAAAGGTTTATATAGTAGTAATGCTCAGGTAGTAAAGTCACGACGTAAATTCCTTGCAGCAGAGGAATGTCATGGGACTATTGGAAAGAATACCACTGTTTGGTGCATACTTTGAAGCTAAGTATCAGCTTAGAATTCTCGAGCATAAATATCCCGATGATGAAGAGTTAAATTCTCAGGCGAAGTTTTGGAATAACCGCAAGCTAAAAGCTGTAATTCTGTATTCTGCAAGACCTGTGTTCGGCGGCAGGGAGAGGGTAGACTGGCCAGTGCAATACTTCATAAATCCTAATGATCCTGTGATAAAATTCGAGCTTGAAATGAACAAGCTGATGGTTAAGAATCCATTTAATTGCGACGATGATATAGTCAAAATCTACAAATATGTTAGAACAAATCCATCGCTACCTTATGTTTATTCTCAGGATGTAAATCAATTCTATGTTAATGAAGTTTGGATGTTTCCACCTGAGATGAGAGTTTTGAAACAAGGGGACTGCGACGATTGGGCAGGCCTATTATGCTCTTACTTAATAGCAGCAGGAGTTCCTTCGTATCGTGTTAGGTTCACCGCAGGCACAACAAATGACGGACAGGGACACGCTACAGTCTACGTTCTTATGGATGACCATAAGCGCTGGAAGCACATTAATTCTACTGCGCCTTTTGCAAATCCGCTTCCCGATGTTCTCGACTTATACCCTTCAAGCAACGATGCTAATGACAAGCTTGGAATCCACGATTGCTGGTTTTCTTTTAATGATAAAAATAGTTGGGCTGAGTTCGAAACATCTGCAACGGCAGGGAAATATAAAAAATCAAAATGGGCAAAGTTTTACAAAATCCTGAGATAAAAATGAAATCCGACGATAAAACATTCCTTAGAATAACAAACAAAGAACTATATAAAGAAATGAAAGATGGTTTTAAGGAATTGCATATTAAGATAGATGAATTGTCGTCTTTAAATCAAATGAACTGCCAGCAAATAATGAAACGTCAAGACGTGACGAATGGGAAAGTTAAGCTTCAGTTTTGGCTCGCCTCTACGGCTTTGATGCTTGTTGTTATTCTAATTGGTTTATTCGTAGAGCATGTGGGAAAATGATTAAGCCCACGAAGAAATCAGAAGGCTATGAATATGTTTTGAAAAATCTGGTATCGGTTCATGATGCAGATTCCCTTACTGCCGACGTGGACTTAGGATTTTATGCAACAATGAGATTGCAATTTAGATTTTATGGCATCAACGCTCCTGAAATTACAGGAACTCCAGAATACAAGAAGACAAAGCTATTTGCACTTGCGCAGAAAGCGCAGATTTATGTTTTGAATGAATTGAATAAGGCTATTGCTGCAAAGCATGAAGTTAAGGTTAAGGTTATCAAGCAAGAGAAATTCGGAAGGTGGCTTGGAATATTCATGATAGGAAAACGAAATCTCAATAATGAATTATTAAAAAAAGGATTTGCCCGGGAATATTTCGGAGATAAACCGAAAAATGAAGTTTGGGAAGGGTATGGTAAACTATAAGGGGGTATAAAAATGGTATGGCAAACACTGGCACTCGACGTGCTGAAAGGCTTAGGCGCAGGCCTAATAGGCGCTATGGTAGGATATGTAAAGAACCTGCCGGAAGGGCAGACATTTGATTTCAAGAAGGCAACGCCCATATTGGTAATAGGCGGCATAGCTGGGTTGGTAGCGGCTCTGAACGGCTGGAGCTTAACGCAGGCTAATGACTGGATTGCACTCTCAGGCATAGCTATTATGCTGAACTGGGTATGGAGCGCCATGCTGAAGGCTTACGCAAACAAGCAGACTACGGGCAAGTTTATAGTTAAGGCGAAGTAGAGTATCAAGTTTTTCTCTGCTTTCGAGTATTTACCCCCGACAGCGCAAGCACTTGGAAGCAAACCTACAAATTTGCCTTGACTATCATTAACTGTTAATAGATAGTTAATGGACTATCATTAACACTTAATGTAAAGTTAAAGGTGTTTATGCAGGTAGCCGCAGCGTTTGCAATATAGCCCTATTCTATCTTGAGAAAGGCGAGTGCTTTTGCAGACAGGGCATTTCTTTAAGTTAGGCATCATGTGAAGGGAAAGTGAGGATTAGAAGAAATTGCGCAAGCTGACAACTTTTTCTTCCTCATCCATGATTTGCTGTATTATCATAGGTCTGTCAACTTCAGCCACAGTGCAGTATAAATTTCCAAAATCAACTCTGGCGATGCCTATTGCTTCAAGTCTCTGACAAGCAATCTGGCGATGTTCTTCACTCACATAATGCAACATCTTCTGAGTCATCACGCTCAAAAATCCTGATGCCAGCAACGCCTTTGCCATTTTCTTTTGCTTTTTTGTTAAAATTTCCCATCTGCTCATATTAATCAATCCTCTCAAATCTATATTTACAGGCACTATATATGTATGTGTTTCGGGCAGCACGGGCTCGGTGCTCATTATGTGCTGCGGCTTTTTTTATTTTTAGTTTAAATGTTTAGTCTTCTCTCTATTGAAAGAAAAGAGAAAAATATTTAAACTTCAACGCTTAGAACTTCAACCAAGCGTGATTGCTTCGGTAGTGAACCATACGGTCACTAACGCACAAACAAATACATATATATTACTTTTTTTTATTTTTTTAACTTTCGTCTGTTTCTGAGTTTTGTGGACGAAAGGAGTATATCAATTAATCAGGTGATATTTAAATTTTGTCATTCGGTTGTATGGGACTTGTTACACTACCTTTTGCGAAGGCATACTTAATTACTTTGTTAATGTGATGGGAATACTTGAGCTTCCAATCAAGCAGTCGACAAGCAACTTTTTTAGCTTCTTCCAAGCTCTCAAGTGTTATCCTTGAGTTCTGAAACAAGAACGCAGTGTATTCGGTTGAGGTTGCGATTATCTCAGGCCTGCAAGGATAAGTCTGAAAGTATCGAACAAGCTCAGACACGTCAATCTGTGGCACTTTCCAATGCTCACGCAGCTCAATGAGCCACTTCTCGCCTTCCTGCCTAATGAGAATTCCCATCTGGTCGTTCTTCCATTTCATGCTCTAAATACCTTTTCATCAGCGTTTCAATGATACCAGACTTCTTCAGGGAATTGAGCAGGCAATGCTTGTTGAACTCACTCAATACCTCAACATCAATCTTATATGCCGCAAACTTCTTCATAAAACACCTATTACATATACTATTATAAATATATTTATATACTACAATATATGTTTAATAATGGATATATATAAGTATAACAATATTTATATATAAGCTTGTGCATTAAAAGTCATATACACAGCAACAAAGGTGATAACATGGAAAAATTTGAAAACAAGGAAGTCAAGGGAAAGGTAGAGAAGTATCACAAGGTCGAGGGCAAGCCTGCGGGAATAGCACTTGCAGGCACATGGTACAATGCGACAGAGAAGACCGAGCAGTACATAACGAAAGCCCTGGAAGGCAAACAAGTCATGCTCAAAGTAGATGGGAAGAATCTGATTCACTTTGTGAGTGTTGTTGGGGGTAGCGAGGAGCAGAAGCCCGCGCCAACGGGCGCCTCGCTTAGTTCTGCGTTGGAAAAGGGAATGAATGGATTACCGAACTACAGTCTGAGGCAAACGGCCATGAACTGCGCAACAAGCATCTTCGTGGCGTATGCTGAGCACAGCGGCAAGGATTTGCCTTTAATGGATGAGGTTCCAGGCGCAATTTCATTGATTGCTGCAAAGCTCGAGAAGTGGCTGGCGAGGTGAGAGCATGAAAGACGAACAAGGAAATCAAGATTGTAATGGAGTGCAGAATTGCCATAATTGTGTAGGGTGCAATAACTCCACAAGGTGCAATAACTCCACATGGTGCAATAACTCCACATGGTGCGATAACTCCACATGGTGCAATAACTCCACATGGTGCGATAACTCCACAGGGTGCGATAACTCCACAGGGTGCAATAACTCCACAGGGTGCGATAACTCCACAGGGTGCGATAACTCCACAGGGTGCAATAACTCCACAAGGTGCAATAACTCCACAGGGTGCGATAACTCCACATGGTGCAATAACTCCACAGGGTGCAATAACTCCACAGGGTGCGATAACTCCACAGGGTGCGATAACTCATCTTTTTGCATTTATTGTTGTGATTTGACTTTGGAGAAGTTTATGGTTTTCAATAAATCTGTAAAGACAAAAAAAGCTTTTCTGGAAATCAGAGACAAGATAACATCGCAATTAGGATATTATATACATCCTAAAAATCTGACAAAAGAGAATATAGCATGGCTCAAAAAGAACATCAAACAATTTAATAGAAAAGTATTGGATAAGATAATCAAAGACAGTATTTTGCCTGATAAACCAAAAGAGATGACAGCATGATATTCCCGCAAATCGAATACAATGAGTGGGCGCCGTGCGAGTGCTGCGGAGAACCGACCTCGAGAAAGGATGGCAAGGTTATCGATGAGGACATTTTCTTTTGCAATCCGTGCATAGACGAGCAGTGGGAGTGGTTGCCATGACCAAACTCAAGACTTTGGATGATTTTGATGATGATTGTGTTAGTAAATCTCAATTAAAAGAAGCCGCAATCGAATGGCTAAAATTCTTTCAATCGCAACCAGACCCCGATGCATTTTTGGGAGAGAGGATTATTATAAAGAAATTTTTTGATATTACCTCAGATGATTTACTATGACCGAATCGCATTTATGTGATGAAATCGAAGGATATGAACCTTTCAAACCTGAAAGTTGTCCATTGCGTCATAGCACGAGTCCATGTTTTACCTTGTTTAACGTCAATTTATTAATATCTAAAGATAAGGTCACAGGGAGTATATTTGAGTTAATAGGAGTCATCGATAAACTTCAAATAAGAATCCAGAGACTTGAGAAAAAGGCAGGAATGGATGGGATGCCATATGCTTATACTTTACTACCAAAAAGAGATGATTTGAAATGACCGTCCTCACTGAAGCCGCAAAGAAGATTAAAATAAGCCCAGAATTGCAACGACTTTATACTTGGAGAGATATGCTTGTTTTATCTCAGCAGCATCATAAAGTTAATTTGTCATATCATAAACTTGGATTGACACGAACTGAAGAAGAACTTGCGATAATAAATAAAAAGATTGCAGAGCAGGAGGCGAAGGATAATGTCGCAGTGCTATAAAGTCGGCTGCAAGAACGAGGAGTGCAGGCATGAAATAGGAACTTGTCCGTTACATTGTGAATACTGCCAGAGAGCAGAAGATAAGATAACCCAAATCATAGGGGGAAAAACATATGGAAAACTTTGAATTTTGCGAGAAGTGCGGAAGTCGAAGGCATGACAGCCAATATCATGATTACGTTGTAAGGAGTTGGGAGCAATGAAAAAGAAAAAAGAAAAGAATTTTATACAAAAATATGGTTGGTGGTTCATAGGAGGATTTCTATTGGTGATGGTTGCAGAGACACTTCACAAACCAGAAATATATGCGATTGCTTTCTTTGCCCTCTTGATTTACATAATATTCGTATGGATTAGATTTTTATATCGTGTCGGCAAGAAATTAACAAAATGGTCTGAGGAATGACACTCGTAAAATATCAAAACCCAGAAATGCAAGAGCAGCCGAATATAACAGTTGACAATGTGATGCACTATAGCCGCCATAGCAAGGAGTTAAACGCAACCCAAGTCAGCAAGGCATTAAAGTTTGTAAAGTATGACTGCATCAAGTATCTCGGTCAGTTCCAGGAGACAGATTTGTTCAAGGACATAGTAGAGTTATACCCCGATGCAAGGAATATGTTTGTGTGCCTGCCGCTGAACACGCAGCAAACGCATGAGTTTTTAGGATTGTGCTTAGATAAAATTCCTTATCCCGTGGATTATAATTTCTCGGAATACATCATGTATAAGGATAAAACAGACACGTTCACGTGCAACTGCCAATCGTATGTGACGAAGGCAAAGCGGGGTGACATTATAGAGAAGGGCGCAAATTGCTCTCACACGCTTTCGCTCTATTTTTGTTTTCATCTGAAGAGATTTCAATGAAATGCGTTTGTGGGTGTGACAAGACTAAACATTTTGACGACCAGGTAGGTACGCAATGCATGAACATAAAGAAGGATGGGTGTGAGAAATTCATAGAGGCAAAATGATAAGAACCTGCAAGCATAAAACAGAAAATGCAAAATCGCACAAATGCGTAGATAATTATTACTCCGATTCAAAGAAGAATGTCATGTGCAGGGTAGTCGAATGGAAAAGAAAGAAAGGCGTATGCCCTTACGATAAAACTATCCATTCAGTCTCACCCAAAATACACAAGGCGATACTGAGCAAGGAGCAGAGGCAGTTGATATGACCGAGTGCCAAAGGACAGGGCATCACTGCGCTTGCCGGGAGAAAAGAAAGATTTAAATATTCCATTCCAAATAAGACTAATAAAGAATAATTAAGAGATATTGGTATACTATAATGGTAATAAAGATTCCAGACATAAAGTTGATTAATCCGCAGCTTCTAAAGGCAGACGGAAAGAACCCGAACAAGATGACCAATGCAGAGGAGCAGGCCTTGGAGAACAACATCAAGAGGTATGGATTTCTTGTTCCGGTGATAACAAATAAAGACTTCTTAATTGCAGATGGGGAGCAGAGATGGCATACTGCATGCAGACTTAATATACCGGAAATACCAGTCATCGCCCTGCCGGTGAATGAAGTAGACAGGCGTATTCTCAGGCAGGTAATGAATAAGCTCAAAGGAGAGCATGATGAGGCTATGGATTTGGAGGAATTCAAGGCAATCCTGGCGCAAGAGGATAAGTCTATTCTGAAGGAATTACTGGCCATGGCTGATGAGGATTCTCAGCATATACTGGATTCTTTAAACCCCGTAGGCGAGGATAATTTTGAAATGCCTGATATTGACAGGGTTAAGACTAAAATAAAGCTGGGGGATTTAATTCAATTAGGCAATCATAGGCTGATGTGCGGGGATTCTACAAAAGAAGAAGATGTTAAGAAACTGATGGGGGGGGCAGTTGCTGATATGGTATTTACTGACCCGCCATATGGAATAAGTATTGTGAAAGCCAATGGGAAGATTGGATTCGGAAATGGAAGACTTGGCTTTCACAATAAAGCTACTGGGACAATACGAGGTTCAATAGGTGGCGGTGGTATTGTCCCAGTAGGACGGCATAAATTTATTCAAGGGGATGATAAATCATTCAATCCAGAATCTCTTTTAAAAATAGGAAAAAATCAAATAATATGGGGAGCAAATTATTTTGCAGATAAACTTCCTATAAGTTCATGTTGGCTAATTTGGGATAAACGTATAGATATTCCTTCAAATAATTTTGCTGATTGTGAACTTGCATGGACTTCTTTTAAAAAACCATCAAGAATTTATAGACAAAAATGGTCGGGATTGATTAGGGAAGGAGAAAGAGAAACAGAATTAGATAAAAGAATTCATCCAACTCAAAAACCTGTTAGATTACATTCTGAGATTTTACAGGATTATAGTCGAGAAAAAGAACTTATTTTAGATTTATATGCTGGCTCAGGAACTACATTAATCGCCTGCGAGCAATTAAATAGAATCTGCTATATGTGTGAGATAGACCCAGTTTACTGCCAAGTTATCATAAACCGATGGGAGAAATTCACAAATGCCAAGGCAAAAAAAATACAATAGGGAAGAGAAGAAATATTATCCAATTCTCAAGAAATTAATAGAGGATATTGGAGACTGGAATGTCAATTATTATTCATTAAGCAAGGAATGGGGAATCCCAAATCAGAATATTTACAGATGGAAAAATAAAATTCTGATTGAGATAGAATTGCCAGATGTCTACAAAATGGGGAAAAACACAGAGGTTGCCTTATATTCAGCTATTAGACAATGCCAGTTGAAAATCAAATCAGTGGACAATGAAAGCGACAGAATTGGCTATATGAATGCCTTAGTGAGATTGTCGGAAGGATTAACCAGAATTCAAGAATCTTATGGCAGGAAGCAGCAGTTAAGATTCGACAACTTAGAACAGGAAGTCCAAATCAACCAAGTCCAGATAATCCAGAACGTAGTCAAGGAGATGGAGGAGAGGAAGATTGAGACAAATGCTCGAACAACCAAGTGAAACCTACAAGATACTGACAGATTACCTGTACTTCGCAGAGAACGTTCTTTTATACCAAATAGACGAGATTAACAAGCGCATGGAATATGACGGCGGAAATGCTCGGTTCATAGTCAGGGTTGCGCCAAGGGGCTCAGGCAAGACGTGGGACAGGACAATAGGAAAGACTATATGGCGTGCTTTGACAAGGCGTAACTTCGACCAAATGATTATATGCTATACTGCTGAGTATGCCACCAAGATTATGAAGAAGATACAAGAAACCTTAGAAACTAACCCTATACTTCATGACATGATTGAAGGAAGCGAAGTCGTCAGGGCTGATGAGGTCATCCTGTGCAAGAGCGACATTAATCCGCATGGCAACAAGATTTACGTTTTCGGCTGGACTGGCAGCTTTCAAGGCTTTCACGTAGACCACATTCAGGTTGACGACCCACACGAGGAGAGCGAGAAGATTAAGCGAGAGGATG
>Ga0315276_10002300_pt1 | contig 17438 bp, 9 predicted proteins | sample YL17G05_0_MG_FD_204542 | JGI IMG/M metagenome (GOLD analysis project Ga0315276, IMG submission 204542) | Sediment microbial communities from Yellowstone Lake, YNP, Wyoming, USA - YL17G05_0 | ecosystem: Environmental > Aquatic > Freshwater > Lake > Sediment | place: USA: Wyoming | collected... | reverse complement strand
AGCTTGGTCAAACGCCTGATGGACCTCGCGGTGGCCTTGACGATGTTGATCCTAGCGGCTCCGCTCATGTTCCTGATCGCCATAGCGATTAAGCTGAGCAGCAGGGGACCCGTCCTGTTTTGCCAAACTCGTATCGGTCGCGGCGGGTTGCCGTTTAAGATCTATAAATTCCGCAGCATGCTCTACAATGCCGAGGACCTAAAGGCCAGCTTGGAACAACATAATGAGAAGGACGGCCCGATTTTCAAGATGCGGGCCGACCCCCGCATCACCATGATCGGTCGCTGGTTGCGCCGTTACAGTCTCGACGAGTTGCCCCAGCTATTCAATATCATCCTAAATGATATGAGTTTAGTTGGGCCACGTCCACCGGTGCCGAAAGAAGTGGTTAAATATGCGCCATGGCAGCTTCGCCGCCTATCCGTAACGCCGGGTTTGACATGTATTTGGCAGACCAGTGGCCGCAGCCATGTCAGTTTCGAGGAGTGGATGCGCATGGACTTAAGCTATATCGACCAATGGAGCCTCGGCCTCGATATCATGCTGCTGATTAAAACCGTCAAAACCGTTGCACTTGCTGAAGGCGCGTACTAAGGGCCCTAATAGCCGCGAGTCGACGCATGCATCAGCCCGGCCAAATCATCGCGCAACACGGTTAGATCGCCACCACCGCTGCGCTGCATACACTGCCAACGTTCATCGACGACCTGCTCCAGCAGCGGCTGCAACTCCCTAGTGCTGAGATAAGGCCACTCGCGCAACTGCCATGCCAGTGCGACAGATAGCTGCTGACAATGCACCGGCATCAGGCCCCAATGGGACAAAAACTCTCGACGAGTCTGCATCCAGCGCCAATGGCTCACCTGCCGGCGAAACAGCAAAGACATCGCAAGTATAAGCACAGAGCCAAGAACTAAGAGATACGACAGGTGAATCATGAGGCGCACATTAAGACCCTGTCGGCATCCTGTCAATGGCGTTCTGCATCACCATAGCCGATGCCGATCAGGACACTAGAATTCAGATGGTGGCGCTGCACGTATTCATCGTTCTGGGCGCGGACGTAGTGCGCGCTGATCAGCGCATGCAACAACTCATCCAGTGGCAAGATCGCGTCGGCGCTCGCATCAAAAACACCAACTTGTTTAGTGTGGCGCGATGGATCACGCTGCGTCACAAAGGAGAAGCTGTAAGTCGCTTGGCTGGCAAGGCGCCATCCTGAGGCAAAGCGGCGATCGAGGCTAAATCCAGCTCCCGTGGTCAAGGTACGCAGGTCCGTATCATAATCGGCAATCGGCTGCGGAAAGCTTTCAAAACGGAGCGCCGCGACCAGTGCAAGCTCATCGCCGTCCTTCTGCCGCAGCGGCAGGCGCCCAAGCGCTAGGTGCGCCTCGTGTGGTTTGTAGTTGCGTTCCTTTTGCAGCTCCCCGCGCAGCTGCAGCCAGCGCAGAACACGCAACTGCAGGTAAACGCTATCACGCATCAGGCCTGACGCATCGGGCGTGAGTGGCATCTGCAGCGCAAGCGGCACTTGGGACGTCCCCGCCTCGACCATGACCCCGCCACCGAGCGGTACACCGACGCTGAGATCACCGGTGTAGTGATCGCTGCCGAGAGAAAAATAGCCGCCGTGCGCGGCCAGGTACCAAGACGTCGTCTGGCCAAGGGTTGCCCCGGCCAAGACTTCGCTGGCGTTCGCCTTAGTCTGGGTCAAGCCAAGATCATTGATGGTGTGGGTGGCTAAACGTAGATCAAGCAGACCACGGTAACCAACGCCAAGGGTGCGGCGATCGTAGTATGAGGGAGTCCGATAGAGTTCGTAAGCTCCACGAAACTCGCCGCCAAGCCCCCCCTCTTCATTGGAGTTAGCACCCGACATGGTCTGCGCCTTTGGCGCCTGTTTGGCAATCAGCGCACGACCACGCGCCAAGGCGGACTTGAATGCCGCATCACCGCTCCAGTGCTCGGCAGCCAAAAACTGTGCCTCGGCCTCGCTCCATGTTCCCTCCCAAATGTAGGAATAGAGGCGTTCCGTTTCGGCAGCATCATCGTCCGGACGCACTTTCAGATACATCTGATAGGCATCACGTCCGCGGCCAAACTGCGCTTTGCGCGTCAACACCCGAGCCAACACCAACTGCGCATCGGCCGCCGTCGTATAGGCTGGATCCTGCTCGTCGACCAGATGCAGAAGCTCTTGGCCATTGCCGCCGCGAGCCCTAGCGATGACTCCGTCCCGCCCGGATTTCTGGACCAGCACACCATCGACCTTAAGACTCTCGGCGTGGTGACCGGTCTTATCCAGCAAAAAGGCGAGCCATTGGACGGCGGGCTCACCAAGGCCGGCGCATCGCACCAGGCGCTGACCAGTCGCAACGGCGCTGCTGTCTAAGGCCTGCGCCGCCGCGGCAAAGGTGTCCAGCTCGGCTTTGCTACACGCCATGGCAGGCCGCGCGGCCGCCGCAATGGCAGCGGTCAGGCATAGCAAGAAGATAGCTTTCACCAACGGCTTCCTCTGGTCATTTGATCAATTGATTTGAGCCTAACCACAGGTTAGCGGACCTCCCAGCACCGGTCTATGGCTAAAGGCGGTTTAGGACCCATCCAAAAGCAACTTGGCCATTTGGACTGGTCCTTAGTGTTTGCGCCGCATCTGGCGCCAGACGATGGCGACAAAGGTCACATCGTGTAGGTAGCGACGCAGCAAGCGTCGCGGCTCCGAGACAAGACGGAACAGCCATTCTGTACCGGTGACCTGCATCCACCGCGGCGCCCGGCGCACGGTCCCAGCGACAAAGGCGATAGCGATGCCCACACCGAGCAACACACCGCATCGCAACTCACTCCGCCAGCGCGCAATCCACAATTCTTGCTTCGGACTTCCAACCCCGACAAAGACGAAATCTGGGTGCACGGCGTTGATCTGGCTTACGATTTGTTGGCACAACTCCTGGTTGTGCTCAAAGCCAAAAGGCGGGCAGTAACATCCGACCACAAGCAAGCCGGGACAACTTGCCTCAAGGCGCTGACTAGCCAATTCGGCCTCACCGGGCAGCCCACCAAATAAATAAACGGTCATCCGTTGTTTGGCGGCCTCGGCGCAGATCGCCGGCAAAAGATCGGCACCGGTGACCCGCTGTGGCAAGCGCTGACCAAGAAACCGTGAGGCCCAGACCAAGGGCATCCCGTCGGCGACGGACAAGTCGGCACCTTGGGCAATAGCGACAAACTCGGCGTCGGTTTGCGCCCGGACGACGTGATCAGCGTTCGGAGTGACGACGTAGGCGGCACGATGTTCGCGCGCTAGGTCGACAATCCGACGCACCGCGCCGGAAAAATCCAAGACATCGACCGCTAACCGCCCGATGGTCAGGGTTGTGCGCACGGTCTTAGCCATGGTCCTCTCCCCGGTTAACTTTCACAATACCCGCTCTAGACTAAAACGAATGACTTGCCGCGCGGCACTCTGGCCCGCTTTGGTCCGCAGCTGTTCTGAGGCGTAGGCCGCGACGGTGTTCCAAGCGCCACGTCCAGGCAGCCACCACGATGCACCACCCGTCTGATAAATATAGCGCAGTTCCGCCTTCAAGGAATCGGCCGGGGTCGTCCCGGGAAAGCCCTTGGCCCATTCTTCAAGACGCTGGTCAGCAGCGAACTCTAAGCCATTTTGCCGGTCTATCATGCCATGGAGCACCACACTATAGGTATCGCTAGTGGTGAGTTCGCTCGTCACCTCTCGACTCATAGTACCCTTCTCCCAAGCGAGCCGTGCGCCAAAATCACCGCGCTCGTCTTGCAACACGGCCTTGCCGTTGACACCATGGCTGCTGCCACTGGCGTCTGTCACGGTGATCAACGCGGCCTTTAGCTCCAGACTGCAGGTAGGAGTCGCCTGGAGCAGCGTGCTGACGTCTGGACCTTGCGAGCGGATGCTTGCCCGGTCGAAAAAGAACAGCTGATCCGTGGCCCCAAGTCGCACGCGCCAGTCCTCGTTGACGACGTACTCGACATAGCCACCACCGCCGTAGCTCTTGGTGATCAAGCCTTGGTCGAGATAGCTGGCAAACAGGTAGAGGCTGCCATTCACCCGCGGCGCGAACTCAAAAAAGTGATCGCTACCGACTGCACCGTAACGGTGGCGTTGACGCTGCGCTGGAGTCAAAAAGACATTGTCTGATTGCTCACTCAAGGGTCGCCGCAGCAAACCCAGTTGGTCATAGGACCAACTACCGGTCAATTCTAGGTGATGGATCTGCCGGTTGAACTCGGCCTTAACCTGTGGCCTAAGGGTCACGTTGGCAAACCGCGAGGAACTGCGCTGCGATGCTCCAGCCTCCCCCGATGCAGCCACGGAATAATGCCAAGGGCCGTGCTGGACCTGCCGCTGCCACAGGGCGCGCAGGCTGCCTAGGTCGGCTTGCTCATCGCTCAAGCCGGGTACCTTGGCCGCTTGCTCCGAGATTCCCTCGTACCCAGCGGCGACATCGACCTGGTCAACAGCCACCACTGGCCGCGACCAGAACGCGAACGACATCAAGACCAAGATCGATAGACACCCGTTCGGGGTGCGCCTCGGCCAGCATCCGTCCCAACAACGCAAGCGGTATCCCCCTAGGTAAACCTCATTTTATATTGATTTTGCTTGGAGCGACAAGATTGCGACCAACATTAGTCAAAAGCGTCCGCTCGACCGGTCGCCCAAGCCCTGCCGCCTCGCCGCCTGGGCCGGATTTTGTTATGCTATAAGCATTCCCATTTCGCCTCCAGACGGCCAAAGCCTTGGCCATCCCAGTCGCCTCAGTCCATCTTTGAGGATCCGATGAGTTCCGAATCCGCGCGTCCAGATGCGACCTCGCTAGGGTTACTCCTTGATCGCTTCAATCAAACCGATACCGCCTTTCCGACCGACAACACTCTGCACGGCTTACTCGAAGTCCAAGCCCAACGCGTACCGCACAAAACCGCCTTGGTCTGCGATGGCCAAAGCTTTAGCTATCTGGGTTTTAACGGCGCGGCAAATCAGCTTGCGCATTATCTGCGCCAGTCCGGCGTAAAGCCCGGCTGTCTGGTCGGCATCTGCTTAGAACGCGGCGCTGACCTGATCATCGCCATCTTCGCCGTACTCAAGGCCGGTGGCGCCTATGTCCCACTCGATCCGCTCTACCCGAGGGAGCGCCTGGGGCTCATGGTGAGCGATAGCAACATGAGCCACCTGATCACCAACGCCGCAAGGGCCGGCTCGCTCCCGCCACACGGCGCCGCCATCATCGATATCCACGCCGTCAAAGCCGCCGTCGCCATGCAGCCATTCACCGCCGTTCAGGGCCACAGCCAAGGCCAAGGCCAAGGCGGCCTCAGCGCCAATCCCAGCGACTTAGCTTACGTCATCTATACCTCGGGCTCGACCGGCAAGCCAAAGGGCGTTTTGGTACCGCACAGCTGTGCCGTCAACTTTCTCTACAGCATGCAAGAAACCTGTGCCTTTAGCGAAGACGAAGTGACGCTGTCGGCAAATACCGTGGCCTTCGATATCAGCATCCCGGATCTCTTTCTCAACTTCGCGGTCGGTGCGACCCTGGTACTTGCCCCGCAAGAGGCCTCGCTCGATGGGCGAATGGTCGCCGACCTGATCACACGTCACCGCATCACCAATATGCTGGCGACGCCGTCGACCTGGAGAATCCTCATCGAGTCCGGATGGGAAGGATCGACGCGGTTGCGCATCATCGCCGCTGGCGAGGTCTTACCTAAACATTTGGCGCGCCTGCTGCTTGGTCTGGGCAGCTCGCTGTGGAATGCCTACGGTCCAACAGAAGTCACTGTGATCGCCACCTTCCATCAAGTGACTGACCCCGATAAGATCTATATCGGTAAGGCGATTCACAATACGTACATCTACTTGCTGGATGCGGCGATGCAGCGCGTCGCACTTGGCGAGATCGGCGAGCTCTACATCGCTGGTGCTGGCGTCAGCCGCGGCTACTTGAATCGTCCTGAGCTGAACGCGGAGCGTTTTCTGCCGAATCCCTTCTCCAATCGCTTTGGCGGTCGGATGTACAAGACCGGGGATCTCGGTCGCTACACACCCAGTGGCGCTATCGAATACTTGGGGCGTAGCGATGAGCAGGTGAAGATCCGTGGCTTTCGCATTGAGCTTGGTGATATTGAGGCGGCCTTGGCTGCCCACGAGGCGATTGCCGCAGCCGTCGCGAGCGTCCACACCGGCCCCGCAGATGATCAAAGCATCGTCGTGCACTATGTGTTAAAACCCGGCCGCAGCCTGATCCTGGGCGAATTTCGCTCATTTCTCGCCGAACGCTTGCCACAGCATATGCTGCCGAATTACTTCCTCGAAGTTCCTGCCCTACCGCTCAGTCCGAGCGGTAAGATCGATCGCAAGGCCTTACCAAAGCCTCCCGGCGCTGCCAGTCCTACCGACGTCCAGGCGCCGCACCGCGAGGACAACCTGCGCCTTGCGCTCGTCACGCTTTGGCAGGAATTTTTTCCCGGCGCTAAGATCAGCCCAAGCAGTCATTTCTTTGAGCTTGGTGGTAACTCGCTCCTGGCAGTGCGCATGGTCAATCGCTTGCGCGCCGAGACACGGTTCGTGATACCGGTATTGCAACTGTTCCAATACCCAACCATCGAGGGACTCGCCGGGTGGTATGAAGCACAGGCATCTCAGAACCGCAGTGCACCATTAGGGTCCGCAACAGGCGACGGCAGACCGCTGCGCGTAGCCGCCAAACAACGCCATGGCTCGCACCACTCAGCCGACATGAAGATCGCCGTCATCGGTATGGCGCTGCGTTGCCCAGGCGCCGATGGACTGGATGAATTCTGGCAAAATCTCGCAAACGGCACCGATTCGATCAGCCACTTTGCGCCCGAAGACCTCGACCCGGCCATCAGCAAAGCCGACGCCGCAAGCCCGAACTACGTCGCGGCTCGCGGCATCCTTAAAGACGGCGACTGCTTTGACGCGGCGTTTTTTGGCATCGGTGAACGCGAGGCCGAAGTCCTCGATCCGCAGCATCGTCATTTTCTTGAAACCGTGTGGCAGGCCTTAGAACACGGCGGCTACCAAGCCGAGCAACCGAGCCAGCGCATCGGCGTCTACGCCGGCAGCGGCACCAACACCTACCTGCCAGAAGTCGTGCGGCTTAGTCCTGGTCTGATCGACCGCGCCGGAGCCTTTCAGGTCATGGTCGCCAACGAAAAGGACTACATGACGACTAGGATCATGCACCGCCTAAACTTAAGCGGACCCGCCGTCACCGTTCAGACCGCATGCTCGACCTCGTTGGTCGCAGTGCATACCGCCGTACAGGCCCTGCGCATGGGCGACTGTGACATGGCCATCGCCGGCGGCAGCGCTAGCACCTCACCGTTGAAGAGCGGCTACTTCTACCAAGAAGGCGGCATGCTATCGCCCGATGGCCGCACCCGGACTTTTGACGCCGATGCTGGTGGCACGGTCTTTTCCGATGGCGTTGGTGCCGTCTTACTGAAGCGCCTGAGCGATGCGATCCAAGACGGCGACCACATCTACGGTGTGATCATCGGCACGGCCCTGAATAATGACGGCGCCCATAAGGCGAGTTTTACCGCCCCAAGCGTCGAGGGGCAAGCCAGGGTCGTCGCCCAAGCGTTGGCCGACGCTGGCGTCGATGCAGCGAGCATCTCCTATGTCGAGGCCCATGGCACCGCGACGCCACTTGGCGATCCGATCGAGATTGCGGCTCTCACCAAGGCATTCCGGCAAACAACGGCAAAGCGCGGCTATTGTGCCATCGGCTCGCTCAAAAGCAACGTCGGTCACCTCACCGCCGCAGCCGGAGTTGCTGGTTTGATCAAAACATGTCTCAGTTTGTACAAGCGTCAATTGCCACCGTCCATCCACTTCAGAACACCCAACCCGAAAATCGACTTTGCCACGTCACCCTTTACCGTCAACACGCGGCTCACGGCATGGGAGTCTGCCGACGGACCGCGTCGTGCGGGGGTCAGCTCGTTTGGCGTCGGTGGCACCAATGCCCACTTGATCGTCGAAGAAGCCCCGCGCCCTGAAGCGCGCGGCGAGGTCTCGAACACGCCTCAACTCCTGATTTATTCCGCGCCGACAGAGACCGCACTGGCGCAACAAGCACAGCAACTTAGCAATGACCTGACCCAGCCCCAATCAGCGGCTGGCGACCTACGCCTAGACGACGTCGCCTACACTCTGATGGTCGGGCGCAAGCCCTTTGCTTACCGCGGGTATGTCGTCGCCGGGTCGCCCCGCGAAGCTGCGCTAAACATCCTCAGTCCCAGTGGCACAAAGCGGGCCAAACTCAACCCCATATCCCTGCGCCTAGCGTGGCTCTTTCCTGGCCAAGGCTCGCAACATGCCATGATGGGCCACGACCTCTATGAGCAATTCCCGAGCTTCCGCCAGACCGTCGACGCCTGTGCTTCGCTGTTAAAAATTCGTTACAACATCGACCTCATTCACTTGATGTTCGATCCGGCGACAAGCGGCGGCGATGGTCCGTTGACGCCAACCGAGATAGCCCAGCCCGCATTGTTCACGATCTCCTTTGCCCTGGCAAAGCTCTGGCAAAGCCTCGGGGTCAAGCCGCAAGTCCTTCTTGGCCACAGTGTCGGCGAGTTCGCGGCGGCCTGCATCGCCGGAGTCTTTAGTTGGGAGGAGGCTCTGTGCCTAGTCGCGGAGCGCGGCCGACTGATGCAACAGATGCCCGCTGGGGCCATGCTTTCGGTGCGTCTGCCAGCGCGAGAGTTAATCCCCTTGCTTCCGCCTAAACTAGCGATTGCTGCTTTTAACAGTCCCAGTACCCAGGTCGTCGCAGGCCCCCTGGCTGAAGTTCACGCCTTCGCCGCCGGCCTGGCACAGCAGGGCATTGCTGCCAAGCTGCTGCACACTTCGCATGCCTTTCACACCGCACAGATGCAGGGTGCTGCAGAGGGGCTGCTCCAGGCGGTGGCAAGCGTCCGACTTAGCCCACCGCAAATCCCGATCATTTCGACGCTCACCGGGCAACTGCTGAGTACGGCCGAGGCCACTTCGCCAGACTACTGGGCACGCCAACTGCGCCTTCCGGTCACGTTTGCAACAGCGCTACAAACACTGTTCGCAAAGCACGAAGAACTCGAACGGACCATCGTCCTCGAAGTCGGCCCAGGTGAGGTGTTGACCAACCTATGCCGGCAACAGGTCGCGGCGAGCGAGCGAGCCCTCTGCATTAGCTCACTAGGTGCATCGGCTGGCAAAAGCGAAGGTACCGCCCTCCTTCGTGCCCTCGGCGAGCTGTGGTGCAGCGGCTTGGAGTTAAACCCGGACGCCATCTATAACGGCCGGCAAAAACCCCATCGAATCCCCTTGCCGACGTACCCCTTTGAAAGGCGGCGCTACTGGCCCGTCACCGCCATACCAACCGCCGGGGAGACCAAGAACGTGGCCCAGCCCGCTGCGCCAGAACCGACCGCGATGAACCGGCAGCAGCGCTTCGCCGTCGAAGTAGCAGAACACTTGCGGGCGACATCAGGCATCAGCTTAGGCGACCAAGACCTCGATGTCAGCTTTAGTCAGCTCGGACTGGACTCCCTGTTCCTCACCCAGTTCAGCCTGCGCCTGCAGAAGGCCTACGGCATCAAGATCACCTTTCGCCAGCTGCTGGGCGACTATGCGACGATTGCTGGCCTCGCTCGTTTTCTCGAGCACCAAATCGCCCTTGCTGAGCCGACACCGCAGCCACCGACACCAGCGCCAAAGGCCGACCCGACCGCTGACGTTGCACCTTCGTCTCCCCCAGGATCTGCGACATCCAGCCACGAGGCGCCCCCTGCCGCTGCTAACCTACCACTGCGGACCGCGCTCGGCCTCGACGAGGTCATCAGCATGCAATTGCAGATCATGACCAAACAACTCGAGCTACTTGGTGGCAAGCCCCTCAACGCGACGTTTCCAGGCAAGCTACGCGTGGCCGCGGAGGATGCCGGCAAACTGCCCCCAGTGCAGCCGCGTGGCGGACAAAACCTATCCACTGCACCAATCCCGACACCCCCACCGAGTCCAAACCATGCGGCAAAACCAAGCCCCATCTTCGACGCCAGCAAGCCACCGCTGCCAGGGGCAAGGCTAGGGCGCGACCCGCAGGGCTTTCCTGCATGGTATATCGCGGACGTCGACAAACCGGGCACGTATAAAAAAATCAGCTGAGATCCTAGCCGCTCAGTATTCACTGCAGCCAGGAGCGCCGCCCTGGGTTCCGGGTTTACCACCGCTTTGCAATAAAGCGTCCTGAATGTCCGCGACGCTGTCTAGGCGGATAAATGTAAACAATTCGGTTTTGAGCTGTGGCAGCAGCAAGCGCAGTAAATCCGCCGAGCGAAAGTCATCGGCATGTAGTCTGAGAATGCCATTGCCGAGGGCTCGGATCGCGGTCAGATAGCCGTTCGTGCAATCGGCAACGCCCAGGCTCTGCCGCCAACAATCGTCATCGTGGACGAGAGTCGAGGTGCCTGCGCCGACATCCCAGCCAATCGGTCCGACGTAGCGGCTTAGTCCCATGCTACTTAAGTGCGTCGAGGTATCCGCCGAAATGCTTCCATTTGGTCGCAGCAAGAACATATCGCCGGTGACATAGGGTAAGATCAACTGATCAGTCTTGCGCACCTCACGCTCAAGGTCATGGGCGGCACCCAGGTCAGCCTGGGTGTAGCCACGGTTGCCGACCAAATGAGCATGACCTTTTAAGCCGGCGAGCACAGCCTTTTGCTGCCCACCGACGATGCTGGCCCCATCGACGAAAAAGGCTCCCTGCACCCCATTGGCAAAAAGGTAGTCGCCGATGGCCGCCATGGTTGAGGTGGGTGCACCGTCAAAGGTCAACACCAACTGATTTGGGCTAAGATTTGCGCCGGTGTAGGGCCGGGTCCGCAGGCCTGGACCCACCGCGCAGGTCTTACCGCGCTCAGAGTACTGGCAAGCAGTTAACAAAAGCAGGCCCACGGCGACTGATCTAAACATGTTTTTCACCCCGGCACAGACCACTCTTGGACATCAAGTCAGGCTGTCAAAAATTCTACCACTAGTACGGACCATAGGCATGACGGGCCCAGGTGACGCCGCCTAGTCGCAGATATTTTATAATAAAATCAATTATTTATATAATATGACGTCGAAGCATCAAGACGGCATCGATGTTGCAAAGGTAGCTAACGGATCGCCAGAATTTGTCCTGAAGATGCTCGGTCCACCCAAGTTACACGCGAACGTTCCAGTCGAGGCCCATGATGCAGTACCTACATTCGTCATCCAATGGCTCACATTCAAGATCGCTGCGGCTGATCGTCCTCTGCCTGACCCTACTCGGCGGCTGCCTCAAGACCAGCGCACCGGCAACGCTAACGGCCCTGCCCGATGCGCTTACTTTGACCGGTAGCGTGATGAATGCCGCTGGTTTACCGGTCGGCAATGTCGCGGTTTATCTTGAATCAGACACCAACGCAGCGGCGACCACAGCTGCCGACGGCAGCTACTCCATCAAACTTGATGCTGGCGTACTGCTGCGCATCAGCGGCGGTAGCACCAACCCACGCCACTCCTTCTACCTTTACTTCAGCGTCGTCAACGACGCCAGCCAACAGGCGGTGAGTACCGCGATCGACCTTAGCATCCGGGGTACCAAAACCGTACCGCCGGTGACCCTCGCTCAAGCTGGCAGCATCAGCGGCACCTTGCTGCAAGTGATCGACGGCAAACAGCCTGGGCCAGCCGCCGCGACCGTCGTCTCGGCCGGACGCGCGAGTGCAACGACCGCTGCCGATGGCAGCTTTCAACTGACCAATGTGCCAGCGGGCACGATCACACTCACGGCCTCGGCACCGCTGTCAGCTCAAGCGCAGCAAGCGGTGATCCTCAAGGCTGGCGAGACCAAAAAGCTAACCAGCCCATTGGTGCTGTTTCCCTCCACCGGGGTCTACGGCATCATCGTCTTGAGTCAGGTCACGCCCATCGCCGACCTCATCGCGCAAGGGCATCCCTACCAGCGCACCTTCGCCGAGATCGGCAGCACCACCGCAGCCTTCATCCGCTACTCCGCCGACGCCAGTAATTTAGCCAACGCCGTGTGGCACCGGCTGGGCACCAGCTTTGACTTCGACTTTTTCAAAGATGGCGGCAACGTCATTTATTACCAATTCACCGATGCCGCACAAAAGACCATCAGCCCGATGCAGCAACTCGCCGTGGTCATCGATCAGTACGCGAACAGCACCGGCTTTGTCATCGAAGATGGTTCGGGCGTCGTCCACAGCCGCACTGCGGTGCTGCATATCGATGTCCCTGCCGCCGCTCATCGCATGCGCATGGCTGAATCGCCTGCGGACCTAGGCGGTGCACCCTGGCAGGCCACGGCGGCCACTTCAAGCTGGGTGTTTAGTCAGACGCGCGACGCCGTCACCGGTGTCGCCGCCGCCTTCGGACTACGCACGATCTATCTGCAATTCGAGGACGCCAACTCGGCGATCGGTCCAACATATCAGCAAACCGCGACCTTCCAGATCTTTCCCAACGCCGACAGCAACGCGATCTTCACCCTTAACGGTGGCATCGATGTCTTACCAAGTCGGTTGGCGCAGATGTCCATCAATATGAGCCTGATTCCCAACGCCTATCAGATGCAGATGTGGGAAGCCGACATCACCAGTAACGTCAACGTCATCTTCCCGGCGGTCACCGACAGTACCGCGCCATTTACCCGCAACACCTGGCTTGCGGTGCAGCCAGAAAGCTTTTTTACCTTCACCTCGATCGGCCGCAAGACCCTGTACCTGCAGTTTAGGACTCTGGATCTGGCGGTGAGTCCAGTCTACAAACACACGGTCGATGTCATTCCCTTTCCGTCTGAATCTGGCGGGTTCACCATCAACGGGCCGGTGACGACGGGATCGCCCATGATCAATATCGACCTGAAGGCGCCACCAAATGCGATCGGCTTTCGCATCTTTGAATCGCCATTACTCCTTGTCACGGCGTCCCTTCTGCCGACCACCTCGTGGCTGACACCGGTGCCGAATTTCAACTACCATGTCAACGGCACTGGGGCGCAGGTGATCTATGTGCAGTTCCAGGATTCAAATTTAGCTGCATCCTCGGTCTACCAGCAAACGGTCAATATCGAGCCTGACAACCCCAACTCCGGCGGTCTGGTCATCAGTGACCTGGGCGGTACTCCAATCCTTGCTTCAGCCAATCCGAATGTGCAGTTAAACATCACCACGCCGCAAAACTTCGGCGTTGGCCAGTCGTTTATGCAGATCTGGGACTGCCTCGCCTCGGTCCCGAATTGTACCCAGCCGACCGCGACGCGCTCCGTTCCGTCGCAGCCCACGGCAGCGACCTATCCTTGGATTCTCAGCGGCACTGGCGCGCACATGATCTGTGTCAACTTCTCCAACACCGCACTCGGTACCTACAGCAACGCGCGCTGCCAGAACGTCTTCTACCAACCTTTTCCAACGACGATGCAGGCGATCTCACTAGCCTTCCCAAACAACACCCTTGGTGTCACGACTGTCGACGGGATCACCTCCGTTCATGCCGTCGATGCGACCTCGGCCACGCTCAACCTCACCGCCTTGCCCAACGTCACCGGCATGCGCCTGAGCAACGATGTTCCGCCGACCTCGGCCACGGCCATTCAGGCCTTTTCGGCGACGGTGAACAGCTATGCACTACCTGCGACCGTCGGCATCCACACCGTTTATGTCCAATTCACCACCGTGAACGAAACCAGCCCGGTTTATTCCGTGACCTATGTGGTGGCCCTTTGAATCGTCGGCCTCAACATCTAGTAACGCCCCCCGGTCCGCGCCAAGAACAGGGTTCGGTGCTTGTGCTACACAGTTCGACGGCAGCTTGGGCCGGGCCACGCTTCGCCGCCGATCTGAACTCGCTGCCGCTGCCTGAGCAGCAGCGGATCTTGGCGCGCAAACGCGGCGCCGACCAGCGTGCATCACTGGTCGGTCGCCTCCTGCTGCGTCAGGGACTCGAGCTGTTTGGCCACAGCGCTGGGGATTTACACAAGCTCCGCTATACGACCTACGGTAAGCCCTTCCTGCCGCATCTTGACCTGAATTTTAACATCTCGCACTCGGGCGACGTCGTCGTCTGTGCGATGGCCAAGGGCACCCGGATCGGCATCGACGTGGAACACCTTCGTGCCGTGCCCATCGCCGACCTAGCCGCGACTCTAGACCACGCCCAGCTGCAAGAAGTCGCCGCCGCCGCCCATCCAGACCGACAATTGCTCGCCTTTTGGACGAAAAAGGAGGCCGTCGCCAAGTGCCGTGGTGAGGGTTTAAACCTGCCCATGGAACGGATGACCGGTAGCGCCGTTCTGGTCCTCGACGGTGAGTCCTGGCACTGTTCCCAGCTAGACGTCGGGTCCGACTACATCTGCCACGGTGTCACCAAGAGTGCAGCAAGCGGCTGGAAAGTCATCCAAGGTTTGTGCTAGAAGTCCGCTGATGGAATTGGAATCGTTCTTTAAGCGCATTCGCGAAGAAGCTGGCCCCGCCCTTTGGTCCAAGGGCGTCGAACTCGCACGCCTGGATGCGGTCACCGGCGACGGCGAGCAAGGCGGCGAATTAAAGCTGCGGGTGCTCAACAAATCCGGCGGCGTCAGCCCCATCGTCACCTTGGCCATCGGCGACGGCGACTGGCACTGCTCCTGCGGCGGCGACGATGATCCCTGCGCGCACGTGGTCGCCGCCGTGATCGCGCTCAAGCGCGCTCGCGAGGCCGGCAAAGAGCTGCCGCGTTCGGCGCTCGGCAGCGGTAAGGTGATCTATAGACTGCGGCGCAGCGCTCAGGGTCTAGAGTTTGAACGCTATATTAAAGATGCGCAGACCGAGACCTTGCTGACCACGGCGCTCACGGCGTTGACCTCAGGCCGCGTCAAGGGACCCGCAGTCAGCGCGACCGCTGGGGATATGCAGGTCGAATCAGCGCTGGCCAGCGACCGCCGCGGTGCGTTGCCGGCAGCGCGCTGGCCAGCGCTGATCAAAGCCCTCGCGGTCGATGGCCTCGATGTGCAGCTGGACGGCAAGAGCATCGGTCTCAATCCCAATCCGGTCGGCCTGGCCGCCCTGGCCGTCGACGACGGACCAGGGGTACGCGTCAAGATCCAACAGGACGAGGCGATCAGCGAACTCTTTGCTAATGGCGTCGCACTCTGTGGCGCCGAGCTGCGGCCAGTCGTGCTCCCCGGGTTGACCCCGGCGCAGCGTGAACTGGTCCGAGATGGCCGGTTTTTCCCGCGCAGCGAACTCGCCAGTGTGGCTTCCGACCTCTTGCCAGCGCTCCTTCAGCTGATGCCCGTCGCGTCGCGCGCGCGTAACCTACCGACGACGGAGACCGCAGCCTGGGCGCATATCCAGCTCGACCTCCAGGTTTTGCCCGCGGTGGATGGCCTGACGGTGGAAGCCCAGCTGCACTATGGCCAGCCATCGGTAGGGCGGCTTAAAAGCGGCCAATGGATCCTTTCTGGAGACCGCGTACCAAGGCGTGATCCAGGCGAGGAATCACGACTGCAAGACGAGCTCAGGCGTCGCCTGCAGCTTGAGGTAGATCAACTCGTGCAGTTAAACAGCGCCGATGCAGTGCGCTTTGTCCAGCGTCTAGCCGCCTATCCCTTGCCGACGACAGGCAATGGCAAGACCTATTTTACCGTCTATCCCGAGCTGTCGCCGCATCTGTCCCAGGCCCAAGGCGGCAGCGTCGGCTTTCATGCGGCACAAGCTGGTGGCGAGGCCAAAAACGCGGACCCGGCGCGAGTCCTACAAGCCTGGCGTCGTGGCGACGTCCTGGTACCGCTGCTCGGTGGCGGCATGGCGCCTCTGCCCACGACTTGGCTCGCCACACACGGTGAGCGACTGCTGGCCTTCCTGGCGGCTCGCGGCGACGGCACCAAACCATTACCGGTCGCAGCCCTCCCGCTCCTCGCCGAAGTCAGCGAGAGTTTTGGCCAGAGCCTCCCAGATGGCCTGAGCCAACTGTGTCGCAAACTACAGCAAGCAACGCTCTCCAGCCCCCAAGGAGCAAGGTCTAAGCTCCACCTTGCGACGCTACGCGGCTATCAAGAAGAGGGCGTGCACTGGCTCAGCGCACTCCAGGACTTGGGCGTTGGCGCCTTGTTAGCGGACGACATGGGTTTAGGTAAAACGCTCCAGGCCCTCGCCGTGATGCCGCCAAGTGGTCAGGGACGAACCTTGGTCGTCGCACCGACCAGCGTGCTGTTTAACTGGCGGGCAGAGGCCGACAAATTTCGCCCGGATTTAAAGCGCTGCGTTTACCATGGTCCAACGCGGCAGCTAGATCCGCAAGCGGATGTGGTCTTAACGACCTACGCCGTGCTGCGCCTAGACCAAGACCTTCTGGCTGACCAGACATGGGATATGCTGGTGTTAGACGAGGCCCAGAATCTAAAAAATCCTGACAGCTTGGCCACCCTTGCCGCTGCGCGCATCAACGCTGCCTTTCGCGTCGGACTAAGTGGAACACCGGTTGAAAACCGCCTCGAAGACCTTTGGAGCCTGATGCATCTACTAAACCGCGGCCTTTTAGGCGACCGACGGTTTTTTCAAGAGCACTACGCGAAGCCCATCATGGACGGTGATGCCCAACGCGCGAGCGCGCTGCGGCGGCGGATTAAACCGTGCTTTCTGCGCCGGCTCAAGCAAGACGTCGCCGCCGACTTACCAGCACGTACCGAGACGGTGCTATACGCCGAGCTATCACCTTCGGAGCGCGCTCGCTACGACATGGTGTTGGCCGCCACCAGGCAGGATGTGCTGGACAAACTCGCCGCAGGGGGATCGGTGCTCGCCGCTCTCGAAGCGCTGCTTCGCTTGCGCCAGGCTGCATGCCACCCTGACCTTCTGCCAGGGGTCCACGGCGAAGCTTCGGCGAAGCTGGCGCTGCTGATTGCCACGTTGCAAGCTAGCGGCGAGAACGGCCATAAGACACTGGTGTTCTCGCAGTGGACGAGCTTCCTAGACCTCATGCAGCCAGCGCTTGAAGAAGCCAGCATCACTTATCTGCGCCTCGACGGCTCCACCGCAGATCGCGGTGCGATCGTCAGCGCATTCCAACAACCAGATGGGCCGCAAGTGCTCATCATGTCGCTCAAGGCTGGGGGCGTCGGATTAAATCTTACGGCTGCCGACCACGTCATCATCGCCGATCCGTGGTGGAACCCTGCTGCTGAAGACCAGGCGGCGGACCGGGCGCACCGCATCGGCCAAGAGCGACCAGTGCTGATTCAGCGCCTGGTCGCTTTGGGGACGGTCGAGGAGCGGATCCTCGCCTTGCAGGAGGCTAAGCGCGGCTTAGCCAGAGCGGCGGTTGATGACGCGGGTGCCGGTTTCAGTGC
>Ga0315276_10002298_pt1 | contig 17442 bp, 15 predicted proteins | sample YL17G05_0_MG_FD_204542 | JGI IMG/M metagenome (GOLD analysis project Ga0315276, IMG submission 204542) | Sediment microbial communities from Yellowstone Lake, YNP, Wyoming, USA - YL17G05_0 | ecosystem: Environmental > Aquatic > Freshwater > Lake > Sediment | place: USA: Wyoming | collected... | reverse complement strand
ATTATATGATATTCGATCTGAACAGCAGAATCAGCGCCCCCTGACCCCTATCGCTGCCTTATTATGTTGAGGGACCATCCTGCTGCTTGCTGAAATCGGCCGGTGATTTACACCATAGCCACACCGTAAAAATGCCGCCTGCGATGAATACATAACTGAGTATTATTGCTCTATCTATCATTGCCGCAAGGATGCCGACCTGCAATGGCATGCCGACAACTGTTGCACCGAAGCCAAGCACAAGCTCTCTGATTCCCAACGAACCCGGGGTCAGGCCAATGAACAAAACAACAAAACCTAAAGCCCCAAGAACAAGATAACCGGCCGGGTGAATGTCCCTGCCCATGCTATGGTAAATAATCCCTATCCGCAGGGCAGTAAGTAAAAAATTTATGGCCAAAAATACTGTCGTGACAAAAATAGCCTTCCCATTTTTGGACATCTCTCTGCGTCCGGAAAGAAACTCCCGAAGGGTAGTGCTAAACCTTCCTTGTCCCCTGGGAACAGGAAGTGGCACAAACAGAAAAAACAGCGAGCCTATAATTGTCATCACGAATACTCCGGCCAGAATTTTGCTCTCATAGCCAGCCAAACGGTAAATTGCAACTAAGACTGCCAAACCTATCGCTGCTCCCGTAGCAGTCATCAAAAACGTAATGTATAAAAAGAAGGTAACAAAGTTGGCATATGAAAAACCGTAGTGACGTTTTAGATAATTTGCCACAAAAAGCGTACCGAATTTCATTGGCACATAATTAAGCAATATTGATGTATTGTGTAATCTGACCATGTCCCAAAAAGTGGTTTTAATCTTAAAAACGCTCATCAACTTTTGCACAACGCGGGCGAAAATCAGAGTGGGCATAAAGCACAAAAGATACATCACCAAAAGCTGCTTCACGTCTAACTTCAATAGAACCCTTATATCCCCCCAATGGCTCGCCAAATACCACAATAGAAAGCTGAGGATTCCTAATGCTAAAAGGTTTTTAAGCCATTTGGTCATAACTTCTCATATACAAAAAAGTCGGCATATAACTCTGCCTGCGTATCTATTTCAAATGGACATTCATTCGAAATCCTTCTTAACAGGTTCCAGCCAGACAAATTTTCCTTCACCCATTTGGAAAAATTGCGGTGTTTAACGTGAGGCGCCTGAAATGAACGATTAATGTCGGTATCCGTCGAATAAATGATAACGTATTTTTCAGCCGTAGAAAAAAGGTGTCTGATGTACAGCTCGAATATCTTGTCTTCGACCAGATGGTAAATAACATCTAACGACAAAGCCAGTTCTGCTCTAAACATCGAACATCCCTTTACAAAACAATCAGGCTCATAAAGGAAAAACCTTTTTGTTTTATCGTCATTGAAACGCTCTTCACATAATTTTATTGCTGTCTTGGAAACATCCAAACCAATATAAGCAGGATATTTGGCCAAAGATAGCTGATTGCCGTCGCCACAACCAAACTCGACTATTGACTGTATATTATGTTTCTCTACGAAGTCATTCAGAACTTTGGCCTTGAATTCTGCCAACTTTCCATAAGAACCGGTCCCTGATGTCCCGCCAGCAGCGTATCTCGACTCCCAATACTCTTGTACCCCAGGGAACAAAATCCTCGCAACGCTTCTTATTAAAGGACCTACCAATGGAATGCTCTCTGCCAGTTTTTTTGCCTTTTTCATTAATCCTGTCCCTGATATAAGCTATCAGTAATTACGCATCACTTTCAGTATTATACTCGATCAGCCTGAACTGAAAGTCAGGTGCATTCATTTATATCTTCTTAAATATATGGCACGCAAATGTCAGCTTCTTTATACCAAAATGCGGAAGCTTCCGTCTCTTGAGCGAAGCCAGCAGCGAACTAATCAATGGATATCTCCACGGCAAAAGCGATTTGTTCCAATTTAAAATGAACGTCGTTGTTACAATATCCGGCTTAAACAATTCCTTTTCATCAAGTAGATTTAGGATGCCGCTCTTGTCGGTCGGTGATAAACGATTCTCCAAACATTCCATGATTTTTCTAACCTGACCAATAGGAACATCGCTGCGCCCGTCGAGCGAAATATCAAATGTAACCACCAGCCTCCCGCCTTTTTTCAAAATCCTGACAAATTCTTCAATTATCTCATCATAATTCTTCGTATGCTCCAGGACTGAAACACAATATATGATATCGAAAAAATTGCTCTCGAAACCAGTGCCCCTGATATCTTTGTGCAGAAACTTAACCTCACTTCCCATAAGCTTGTTTACGGGCTTGTATATTTCCTGGAGCGACGCATCTGCATCACAACAGGTCAGTTCTGCTCCATGAATGGTTTCTTCTAAAAAGTATGGAAAAAATGTTATACCTGAACCGGCATCAAGTATCTTTATTGGTCTTGCAGTACATGATGCCGCATACTTTTCAACTTCTGAAAAAACAAATGGATACTCCCACTGCCTGCTCCACTGATGCAAAGGATCTGTTATCCATCTTCTGCTGTAAGCAGACAGCGTCTCTCTATTTTGAGTAATGAAATTATTGGAGAATTTCTCTATACGGGAAAACAATTCTCCCTGCAACAAAGCTTTATAGTCGGAAATCTTAACTAAACCCTGATGTAACTGTGTTTCCATATCGTTGTTTCCCTATATATCTAACAAACACCTATCATATTTCGGAACGATAACATTCAGCTAATTTGTTATGAGTATCTTTTTCACCAATCATCTCCGTGCGCAACCAAGGCATCGACAATCTCTGCTGACGGCCTGGGCCAACCGGAAAGACCTGCCGAAGCAGGCGCCTCTGCCCTCGAAAGGAACTCATCCACTGTCTTGTCTTCAAAGCCCCAGAGCATCGCATTTTTACCTAATCCATCCGGCCGTTCTGTTTTATTCCGCAATATAAGACATAGCTTGTTAAGATAGGCACATTCTTCCTGAATGCTGCCTCCGTCTGCAAGGACCATCCTGGCCGACCTTAAGAGAGCTGCGAAGTTCATATAATCCTGCATATCTAACATGCAAATTTCGGGATCAAGCTTATCTGCCAAAGAAAACCGTTTGAGATATTGACGCGTCGGCTTATGAGTAACGAAAACAACTTTTATGTGCCGGCAAACCAGGTTCAGTAATGAGACAATGTGTTCAAGTCTTTTGCGACGGGTTATGGTTTCCAGGCGATGACACGTCGCCAACGCAAAAGGCTCTTTGGGCATCTCGATTGTGGCAGGAACATTCTCCATTAATCGTAGTGCATCGACCACCGTATTACCATTTACATTTATCACTCGGCCGGGGACATTCATGGCTTTTAAGTTGCTTTGCGCCTCCTTAGACGGAGCAAACAGGACATCGCATCGCTTCATGCAGTATATCCGTATTAGTTCCTCGGGAAACGGATGCCATATATTAAAACTTCGCAGGCCCGCTTCAACATGGCCGATTTTCAATCCCGCGGCTTTGGCCATTTTCATCCCCAGCAGCGTACTTAAGGTGTCTCCGTGAACCAGACAAATTCCTCCTCCGCAGAACACGTGTTCTCGAAGCCACTTTCGTCTGAACCATAATGAACTGCCCAGTTTGGCACTCCAGCTTATAGCGCCGCCGATGGAGATAACATCCTTGTTACTGCTGTGAAGATTGACATCAGGCTCCTTTACGCCAAAAACCTTGCGCAATGACTTTGTCAATTCCGCATGTTGCCCCGAATCGATATAACGAAAAGGTATATTGCGGCGGTTCATCTCTACCATAACCGGAGCCATTTTGATGAACTGCGCCTTGGTACCAATAAAGAAATGTATCATCACGATTTTCTTTCACTATCAGGCAGGTATTCCTGCTTACGCAATAAAAACAACTGCTCGTCTTGTAGAATGCGAAGCCGATTTATCATTCCTGCCAAAAGGGCGGTTATATAACAGATAAGTGAGATAAAACCGAATCCTCCCCCTAAAAAAGCCACAAAAATATATGGCGAAAAACCACCTGTCGCAAAATAATGGCTCAGAACAAAACTTCCACAAAAAAGCGCCAGTATCAAAAACACCAGGCTTATTCCTCCAAAGACATGCATCGGACGGTAATCTCTGAACGCTCGCAGAATTATAATCAAGCTGTTCCAGCCGTATTCCCAGAGGTTGCCGGCAACCTTGCTCTTACCCACCTTACGAACGCCAATAACCTTTATTGGAATCTCGATTATCCGCAGCCCGCGAAAGGCCAAATCCAAAATGACCTCATGGGTATATGTATGGCCCCCCAAAAGCGTTGCCCTCAAAGCCGCGTCCCTGCTGTAGGCGCGAAAACCGCACGAAACATCGCATAAACTCTGGCCTGTCAATTTGTTTACTATGTCGGCAACTTTTCCATTGCCCCATTTTTTTATCCACGGCATTTCCGGAACCAAATCAGGGTCCGCAAACCGGCTGGCTGTAACCATATCAGCTTTGCCATCCATAATCGGACTAATCAGGGTCGCTATATCTTCAGGATTGAACTGTCCGTCCGCGTCGATATTTACGATAATATCCGCACCTAAAGCAAGCGCCGTGCGCAACGCCTGTCCGAACGCGGCCCCAAGCCCCTTGTTATGGCTAAAGCTGACAACTTTTGCGCCAGCCTGTGCCGCTAACTCGGCCGTTTCATCTGTGCTGCCGTCATCTATCACAACAACATCGACCTTCGATATCCGCCTGATATCTCTCGGTATACGTCTTATTACATCCACTATCGTGCCGGCCTCGTCAAAAGCCGGTATGGTCACGACCAGCAAACTCGTCTTCTCCTGCGGCATTTTTATATCCCCAAAACTAAAACTTTTCTCATTTGCCTATATCATACCAAAAATCCCCCATCTGGCAACCAACATTTAGGAAAACGAAAACCCCCGCCAAGATAGCGGCAGGTAAACTCACTCCGCAGGCAAGTAACATCAATAACCATATCTCCATCGCTGGCAGTCAGTGCAGAAGTTGTAATTGGATTTGGAGCGATGCTTGCCGTTGCTCCTATAAAGGTCGATTGATTAACGTTCTGGAGGAATACAAACTTCAGTCAGCGGGTGAGGCTTCCTGCAAAAATTGGTTGTTTTTGAGGGTCGCCGATGGTAAGATAAAGGGTAATATCACAATCGTTGCTTTTAGTGTTATTCAGCAATATTACGTAAACAAGGACGCATTGTGATTCGGTTTTGACAAGGAAGAGACCGGTTATGCGAGTAGCGATAGTAAGACCGCCCGAAGTTAATCCATATTGGCAGGTTACAAGGCCTTTATTAGGCATAGGCTACATATCTTCGTACCTGGAGTCGAACGGTATCGAGTGTAAGATATTTGATGCCAACTTTAACGCGTGGACAGAAGAGCAGACAGTCGAGGCCGTTGTAAAATACAGTCCCGATTTGATTGGGTTTTCGGCGATGACTCATGAAATATGCGAAGCGCACAACCTCGCATCAAAGCTAAACTCTTCTTTGAGTGGTGTACCTACCGTCATCGGGGGATGCCATATAACAGCCCTTCCCCAGGAGACTCTCGAAGAATTCTCCGGTTTCACATACGGAATATACGGTGAAGGCGAAAAAACCATGCTCGAGTTGGCAAGATATTTGCAACAGGGCAAATCGGGCAGTTTAAGTGATATAAACGGCCTGGTCTACAGAAGTGATTCCGCCAAGATACAAATTAACCCGCCACGTGCCAGATTAAGCTCCGAGGAACTCGATAACCTTCCGTATCCGATGTTTAGTCAATACTATAAAACAGAAAAGCCCCTCGCAGGGAAAGATGACTATTACGTGATGATGTCAAGCAGGGGCTGTCCCTATAATTGCGTTTTTTGTATGCAGGTTTTAGGCAGACAAGTAAGGCGACGCTCCGCCAAGAGCGTAGTTGATGAAATGGAATATGCGATAGAGAGGTACGGCGCACATTCGGTATACTTTTTTGACGAGATATTCCTGTTTAACGATAAACTTACTTACGAAACCATCGAATTAATAAAAAAACGCGACCTGCCAAAACGCATGAGATGGCAGGGCCTGACCCGTGTCAATTTCGTAAATGAAAATCTCATAAAACAGGCGAAAGAATCAGGCTGTTTTGCTTTGCAATTAGGCATAGAATCCGGAAATGATGAAATTCTTAAGGTCATAAATAAGAACATAACTATAAAGGAAGCTGAGGCGGCGGTAAAGATTATAAAAAAAGCAGGGGTTTCCGTCGAGGCCAACTTTATACTGGGCCATCCCGGTGAAACGCCAAAGACAGTTAAAGAAACTATAGATCTTGCGGCAAGACTTAATACAGATTTAATAGCAATAGGTATTATGACGCCATATCCCGGCACTAAAGTCTATGAAATGGCGAAACGCGGCGAGGGCGGGTATCGTTTATTAACCAAGGATTGGTCAAAATACGACAAATATGGCGGCAGAGCATTAGAACTAAAAGGCCTGCCTATCAAAGAATTAGAAAAATGGCAAAGAAGAGGTCTTCTGAATTTTTATCTTAAGAATTTCAGGATACTGGATTTAACCAAATTCGTATTAAGATACAGGAGAACTATCTTCAACCTGCTTTTGAAACATTTAGGGCTGTCCTGAAAGCTTTTCAAAAACATCCCCAAAAGAACCTCGCGGCAATAGATGAATAAGTCGGCCACATTCGTGGAGCACATAAGAGAAGGACCTTGGGGCTAAACGAGAAGGGAAAACACCATCATGCAAGATGACCCCAGTTAGGCAATACGCAACACGTCTCATGGGGCAGGCGAGACACGAGTTGGTTATGGTATTGCGGGGATTTTGCCGGGTCAGATAGACCATAGAAAACGGCAGATAATGCCGGAAAAAAGTGAACATAAATCCAAAAAAGTATTACCTGTGTTTCGGTTGATACACAGTTCCTTGACAAAACTAAAGAGCACGGTTAGAATTATGATCGAAAATGAGTTGCCGTCTGGAAAACAGATAAAACTTACAGCAGCTAATAAAAGGTCTTAATGAGCAATTCGAAAAAGTCAGTGTCGTTCGTTGTTCCTTGTTTGAACGAACAAGAGACTCTTCCAGATGTTTTAACCAAAATCAAGAAAGTATGCCTTACCGAATTCGAAGCAAGGCAAACAGAGGTAATTGTTTGCGATAACGGCAGCACGGACAATTCAGTAAAGATCGCGCAAGAGCACGGAGCAAAAGTGATACATTGCGCAGAAAAGGGATATGGGGCAGCACTATTATGCGGGATTGAGAACGCAACGGGCGAAGTAGTGGTTTTTGCCGACGCAGACAATACGTATGATTTTCTCGAAACGCCGTTACTTGTCAATGAGATAGAAAAAGGCTTTGACCTTGTTATCGGTTCGAGACTCCAGGGAAATATCCATAACGATGCTATGCCTTTCCTTCACAGACATCTGGGAACACCTGTACTTAATTTTCTAATTAACCTGCTGTATGCCAGAGGCGCAAACAAGATAACGGACTGCAATTCAGGTTTTCGCTGTTTCAGGCGAGACAGTTTTCTGTCGTGGGGCATTAAAAGCAAGGGGATGGAGTTCGCCTCAGAGATGCTGGTAAAAGCGCTAAAGTCAAACGCCGGAATTTCGCACGTTGCAATTTCTTTGTATCCGGATACCGGCAAAAGAACACCCCACCTGAAAAGATGGCGCGACGGGATGAGGCATATGTTGCAGATATTTTTGGATTCTCCGAAGTTTTTTTTCGTTACCGGTTTCGCCGTGTTTTGTATCAGCTGGCTGGTGCTCGTAACAGGGTTATGCTTCGGGCCTGTTTCGATAGGCGTCGCGTCGATATTAGGATTGCATAGTATGATGTTCGGTTTATTGGGCAGCTTTTTTGGCATAATCATCTGGGCGATGGGTTTGTTTTTGGCCGTTAAGATTGAAACGGACATAAAGACCTACAGGTATTTAATCAATTTGCCCGAAGACAGGTTGTTTTGGAGTAGTGTCTTTTTGATTCTTGTCAGTCTTGTATTGTTTTTGGCAATTGTAATTTACTGGGCACTTCGGGGCTTTCACTTTATCGCGATTGAGAAGGAAACGCTGGCTGTAATAGCATTCGCATCAAACGCCATATTGTTGGTATTCAATGTTGTTACAGCACATTTGCTTAAAAAGTTCTGAGCCATCTGTTTTTCATCTGTTATGGAAAGGTCTTTTATGAAGACATCGCATATAGTTGAGGGGTATGGCCCGCTTGATATATTCCTGGCGAAACAAAGATACAAAATAGCCCAGAGACAAATACATTTAGCAAAGAAAAACGGCCGAATACTGGATATTGGCTGCGGCAGTCACCCGCTTTTTCTTACCAGCATTAATTTCGCGGAGAAATACGGGCTGGATAAAAATATCGAAGCTCGCGTTGCAGACGAAATGAAAAAGCAGGGAATTGTTCTTATTAATCATTATATCGAAGAGGAAGAGAAGCTGCCTTTCAAAGAGAATTTCTTTGACGTTGTGAGTATGCTCGCTGTTTTCGAACACATCGAGCCCAAACAACTGGTGCGGATACACAAGGAAATTAACCGCGTACTGAAGCCGGGCGGTATTTATGTTATGACAACCCCTGCGTTCTGGACGGACGGCCTGCTCAAATTCCTGGCGAAGTTACGTTTGATTAGCGGCGTCTCGATTAGCGAACACAAGGATAGTTACGACAGCTCTATGGTGTCATCAATACTTCAGGCATCCGATTTCCCAAAAGAGAATCTGCGGTTTGGATATTTTGAATTGTTTATGAACATGTGGGCAACGGCGACTAAATAAACCAGGCTCGGCAAATACGATTGTCGATAGGGCTGAACAGCAATGCATAAAAAAGCAGAACTACACGAAAAAAAACATGCGAACGTTATCGTATATATATTCCTGGCAATATTCGGCATAATAGCCTTTTCTATAGTGCTCAAAAGTACTGCCCGCTATGGTCCCGGCATAAGCTCTGACGCCCTGCATTACATACGCACCGCTGAAAACCTTGCTGAGGGAAACGGATTCTACAGTTACGACGGCAAACCTTACACGCACTGGCCGCCGCTATTTCCCTCGTTAATTGCACTGCTAAGGTTGATTGGGTTTAACCCGCTTGATGGGGCCAGAATTATAAATGCCATCGGGTTCGCCTCGGTAGTTTTCTTCTCAGGTATGGTCTTTGCAAAGAGAATAAAATCACCCCTGTTAATCATAATCGGCTCCGCAAGTGTGCTCACATCAGCCACAATGTTGCGGGTAAGCGTGTATGCCTGGACGGAACCGCTGTTTGCCCTGTTAGTTATCTTACTTATGTTCAATATGTCAGAATTTCTTAAGAACGACCGCCTCAAATACCTCATAATCGCTGCCGTTTGCGCAGCTTTAGCGTGTCTTCAGCGGTATGCGGGAATTGGAATCGCAATGGCAGGCGTATTTATGATTCTTTTGCTTACGCCTAAAATCAAATGGCGGGACAAATTAAAATATTCAATAATATTTGGGGCGATTTCCTGTGTCCCGCTCGGCCTGTGGTTCCTGCGGAACAAAACCGTCGCCTCAACCGCCGCCGATTACACCCTCTGGCTGGGTCCTACTCTTCTTCAGAAAATAATTATAGCATTAGACTCCCTCACGCCCTGGTTCATATCAGATAAAATCTCTCTGGCATTGAGGTCGGCGATAATCGGGGCATTAATAAGCCTGTTGGTGGCCGCTGTAATTTTAAGAAATCGCAAATTCCGTAAAGAGCAGCTCGGCGATACGATGTTTGTAAAAGCTGCTGTTGTTCTTCTTGTCGCCTATAGTATTTTCGTCTTCACCGCATCCTTATATGCCAATGCAGATGCCGACTACAGGATTTTTTCACCAGTATACGTCTTTATTATCCTCTTTCTCTTAATAGGACTCGATGCGGTTGGAAAATTGTTAGGAACTGCTCTCAAAAAGGAATGGGCAGGCCATTTGATTATTACTGCACTTTGCGGCTTATGGCTGGTATTTTACCCCCTGCCTTTGGTCAGGCAGAACATGAAATATTATACAGCATACGGAGTCTCAGGTTATAATTCAACCGTATGGCGAATGTCTCCTCTTCTGAATTGGGTCAAGATGCATCCGTTAGACGGGCAGATTTTTAGCAACGAACCAACTCCCTTGGTTTTTTTGGCAGGTGTCAACGCTGAAATAACCCCTTCCAGGCGATCTGGGACTGAGGACTTCAAAAAACAATTATTGTCGAACAAAAAAAATTATCTCGTCTGGTATTACAGGAACTGGCGTACCCACTTATATAATTTCGAAGAACTAAATTCGATGATAAAACTTAAGCTGGTGACCCAACTTCCAGATGGGGCTGTTTACGAAATACAATAACCCCTTTTACCCGCTAAGATATATTCCTCGGCGATGAGAACCTGCCGCACAGGTCTTCTACTTTTCGCCTGATTTCATTCTTGAGCTTTTCATCTATCCGGCATTGCCCCTGGCCCGACATTTTCATGCCTTTTAGCATTTTATCTATCATCACGAATATGCCATCCATTTCTTCCTCGCCCATTCCAACACCAGTCACAATGGGCGTCCCCAGCCTTATGCCGCTTCCGACAGCCGTTTTCGGATCATACGGAAGTTGATAAAAATCGACGACAATACCGCATTGCTCAAGGCACTTCTGCACAGCCGTACCCGAGAGACTATCGCGAAAGTTCGACACATTCACCAAAACCATATGGTTGTCGGTCCCGCCGGTCAAAACGTCATATCCGGCATTTGTCAGATTGCCCGCGAGCCTCTTCGCATTTTTTACAATATTGAACTGCCGTTTCTTATATTCTTCACTCATCGCCTCTTTGAAGAAGACCGCTTTCGCCGCTATGTGGTTCAAATACGGCGTACCCTGCACGCCCGGAAACGTCGAATCCTCAATTCGTTTCCACAGAGGCATATCTTTGCCCTGTACTTTTATATTTTTATCATACTCCTTACCCATCAGTATAAGGCCGCCTCTGGGACCTCCGGGCTTATACGTGCTCGTTGTTATAAAATGCGCGTATTCCACCGGCGACGGATGAGCGCCGGCCATCACCAATCCCGATATGTGCGAGATGTCCGCGAGGAGATAGGCTCCAACTTCGTCCGCAATGGCCCTGAACTTTTTGAAATCTATCGTCCTGACATAAGCGGAAGCGCCGCATATAATCAGTTTTGGCTTTGTCTTTATCGCCTTGTCCCTGACAGCATCGTAATCTAAAAGAAAGGTTTTCTTCCCAACGTAGTAATTTTCTATGCTAAAAAATCTCCCTGTTAAGGAAACCGAATCGCCGTGTGAAAAATGTCCCCCCTGCTCCGAACCGAGACCTAATATCTTGTCGCCCGCCTCCAGCGCCGCGGTAATGACAATCTGGTTGGCGCCTGTTCCGGAATGCGGCTGCACGTTTGCATATTGCGCGCCGAACGCCTTCCTGGCCCTGCTGATTGCAAGTGTCTCCACATCGTCGACAACTTCACATCCGCCGTGCAGTCTCGCCCCCGGAAAACCTTCAGTCGTCTTGTTCTGAACAACCGAACCCAGCGCCGCCAAAACCTCGCGGGAACACTGGTTCTCCGCCGCCTGAAGCGATATACTGTTTTGCAGTCTTCCATACTCTTTAGCTATCAACTCATAAACTTGAGTATCCGCTTCTTTCAGGGCGGCGAATTGCCCCTTATGATATTCTTCAAATCGCGCCATCTCGCGATTGCTCATCTTGTCATTCCCGCGAAGTTTCTCCACATGGGAGCGGGAATCCAGCCGTTTTTGTTGAATCAATTTTAGGTTTTCCATAATCCCTTAGCTGAAAAAACTCCTGATAATATCGTTAAACGTCACGTAAACAACAAGCGCCATCACCAGCAACCAGCCGACAGAAGCGATTTTCTCCTGAATACGCACACTGACCGGCGAACCTTTGATTTTCTCTATCAGCAAAAACACAACAAATCCTCCGTCAAAGGGCAGCAGAGGCAAAATATTAAACACCGCAAGAAATGCGCTTATCAAACCAAGAAAATAGACGTAGTCTATCAAAGGCCTTTCAGCCACGATTTTGTAACTTAAGCTGACGATACCGACAGGCCCCATAAGGCTCTTCGGGCTGACAAGTCCGCCTGCCAGGCCCTTTATTGTTATGTATGCCTGCTCGATAAACATAACGGTCTTTCTGTATCCCATCCCGATTGCGTTAACAGGGCCGCTGGCTTTGTAAAGTCTTTCCAAAAACTTAAACGGAACAAAGTCGGCAAAACCAGATTTTACATCAGGGAAATTCACATCCGCCTTGACATCCAGCGCAACGCCGCCGGTCGTTTTCTCATCCATACGATATTTAATCGTAACACGCTTGCCGGCGCCATTTTTGATTTCCCGGACAACATCGTAAAAACTTGACACCTCGACCTTGTTAACAGCGGTTATCACCGCACCGCGGGGAATCTCCAGACTCACCGGCCAATCTTCGGCGGTGATTGTCTTGGCGACAACCGGATGCTCCGCGTCAAACGCAGGCACAAGGAAAATACCTATTACCACGCGACCGTCTTTCGCACGTTTCGGCGTAACCGTAACAGTAAGCTCCTCTTCCACTCCGTTCGCATCGGTGCGCAATACCCTTATGGGTAATTCCTTGTCCTCATATCTTGTGGTGACGTCACGAAGCTCTTTATAGGTAGGGACATTAACATCCCCTGCCGCGAGAACAATATCTCCGCTTTGCAGCTCCGGCTTGGCTTCAATCTCCTCGCCTTGCTTCTTGTCGCCAAACGATGCTTTCAGTTTTTCCATAGTCGATGGCTGTTTTTTAGAAACCGCTTCCAATCGCAAACGAGGAACCATCGAACAAATATGGCCGGTTTCGGATTCAGCCTCATTTTTCACCTCGGCTGCGAGCAAACTTAATCCGATTTTTGCTTCAACCTCTTCGGTTTTGCCGTCTTGCCCGATGCGCTCTGCCTTGACCGTCACCACAGATGCGATAGTATTCCGAGCTATTTCCTCGAACTCCCAGTAGTTCCGCACAGCTCTGCCTTCAACGGATTTAATCCGGTCGCCGGGACGCAGCCCCGTCTTTTCAAGCAGCGTATTAGCATCGGAAACAGCCGCGACAACCAGGCTCTGCGGCGAAACAATACCAAACTCTTTTACCTCAGCCCCCGGCTTTTGCTCAGCTATAAGCGTACAATCCCGAACGCTTCCATTTTCACCTTTGACCTTTAAATTTATCTCTTCGTTCCTGCCCGACAAAGCCGCTTCTACCGCGATATCGTAATAATCCAGGTCTTTGTCCCTGCCCGCTATCTCAATCACCTCGTCACCGGCAACCAGACCCGCACGAGCCGCCGGCGAATCCGGCACTATACCTCCGATTACCGCCGGCACTCGATTTATACCAATCAGAAAAACTATCATAAAAACTATAAGTGCGCTGATAGCATTAAAAACAACTCCCGCCGCAATAACCGCCATACGGGCGCCAACCGATTTGTTGGCAAACGAACGCGGGTCATTAGTTACCTGAATCGGGCCGGCATCTTCCTGGCCGAGCATCTTGACAAAACCGCCGAACGGAATAACTCCGATGCGATATTCGGTTTCGCCAGGCTTGTGCATTTTCCTGCCGATGGTAAAACTCAACCTGCCGTCGTCAGAGCCGTCCCCTTTGGGGAAAAACTGGGGCAAAATACGAATGCGCCAGCCCCTCTCTGTCCGCAAAATGCCGACCAGCGTAGGGGGAAAACCGGCGGAAAAGGCCTCAACCTTTATCCCGAAGAGCTTGGCAAAAAGAAAATGCCCAGACTCATGAATCAAAACAAACGCGCCAAAACCAATCGCAACCATAAGCAGGTTGCCAAAGGCGCTAAGGTGTCGAACCGCCCAATAAATAACTCCGACAAAAATGGCTATCCACATAACCGCATAACAATACTGTTTAAACACATCTTTATTTTTAGACATAAAAAATCCCTAAACTACAAATCCTATTATGCTATTACACTCTTGTGCTCCTGTGCTCTCCGCTGGACCTCTTTTCTCGCCCAGCCGTCCGCTTCAAGAAGCTCTTCGAGTGACACCTGCTTTTTCACATTATGTTTGCTTAAACAATGCTCGACCAGTTCGACTATACGGCCAAATTTAATTCTGCCCGCCAGAAACTGCTCCACCGCCGCCTCATTGGCTGCGTTAAAAACAACCGCCGCCGTCCCGCCTGTTCGCGCAACCTCGAAACCAAGTGACAGCGCACGAAACGTCTCCAGATTAGGCTTCTCGAACGTAAGCTTACCGACTTTCTCAAGTTGCAAATGCTCAGCGATACCCTTTACTCGCTTCGGGTACGTTAAAGCATACTGAATCGGAAGACACATATCAGGCTTGCTGAGCAGCGCTACCAGCGAACCATCTACAAATTCAACAAGCGAATGAACTATCGATTCCGGATGAACGAGAACTTCTATTTTCTCGACCGGCATATCAAAAAGCCAGTGCGCCTCGATGACCTCAAGAGCCTTATTCATCATAGTCGCCGAGTCAACGGTGATTTTCGGCCCCATCTCCCAGACAGGATGCGAAAGCGCCTGCTCGAGCGTCACATTTTCAATATCCTCTATACTCATCTTTCGGAAAGGCCCGCCCGAAGACGTTAGAATAATTTTACTTACCTCTTCGTGCGAACCCGCCTGCATCGCCTGAAAAATCGCCGAGTGTTCGCTATCTACCGGCAGAATAAGTCCCCCGCTCGCCTTGATAGTTCGCATAAGCAGCTCACCCGCGATAACCAACGGCTCCTTGTTGGCGATAGCGAGCGTTTTTCCCGCCTTTGCCGCCGAGAGAACCGCAGGCAGACCCGCCGCCCCGACAACTGCCGTCAGAACAATATCAACATCCTCAAGCTGCGCAATCTCCGTCAAACCATCAGGCCCAGCTAAAACCTCAACATCCAAATCGCTGACTAAGCCGCGAAACTGTTCTGCGAAATCAGTATTTGTAACCGCCGCAAATCTCGGCTTATATCGCCTGACTTGCTCAGCTAATAGTTCGACCTTGCTATGTGCGCTAAGCGCAACAACTTCATATTGTTGTTTTTCCTTCTCGCACGACGCATCACGCAATACGCAATACGAGTTAAGCGATTCAATAACTCGCAGCGCATTTTTGCCTATCGAACCTGTCGAACCAAGAATCGCAATACGTTTACTCATAGCGTAATACTATGCCCACAAGCCATTAATGTCAAGGATTCTCACCCGCTTCAATCCTAAAGCCCGCCGATTTACTCGGCGGGTCACTTCTCTCTTTATTGTCATTCCTGCGAACGCAGGAATCCAGATATGTAGGGTGGGGTTCACCCCACCGATTCCACCAAACTTTGCCGTTGTAAATGAACGCAGTTTGGGTAGGATTAAGGAGATAATATACTGCTATGAATTTATATATGGCGGTTCAGGAGAAAAAGATGCCCTACTTTACGCCGACGATTGACAAGTACCTTACCTATTGGTTGCTCTGCTCCGACACGTGGTGGAAAGACGAAGATAATTTCAAGATGTTTATACTTGCGCTAAATTACTATAGCAGGCCTCTTAAAGACAAAGCATTAACTCCAGATGACCCTTTGCTTGCCCATCTGCCCGAAAGAAACCGAATTTTCTTTGCAAACAGACGAACGCTTCGTAATCCTCGAACAGCAGATGAAACCGCTTTAAGGAGCAAGATTCTATTAGCAATCGAGCGTAACCACCTTGGCTTTGTCAAGGGTTCTTCTTATGATGTCAATGAGATAGTAACGAAGCTTTGTAACGAGGCAATGATAGGATTGGATATACTGTGGTTTGCAAAGCTTAAAAAACGAGAAGGGCGTTTTCCAGACGAGCATATCGAGAATAAGATGACACGTCATCTCAAATAGCAACTTAAGTACAGTAAGGTAAGAATTTACCATGAGTGTTGTAGCAGGATGTTCTTTGTTTGACGGTGTTTTACTTGCGGCCGATTGTCGTGCAACTATTTCCTCACCAAACCATCCAGACATTCACTCTGATAATGTTTTAAAAGTTATTGCAATCCTGCCTCATACTGCAATAGGTTTCGCAGGGGATATTCGAGCAGCATCTTATCTTCTACAGAGTTTATTAACAAAATTAAAAAGCCAAGAGCATAAAGACCCAATAAACTTATCAAATTGGCTTCCAATATTATTTCGTGACGAATTTAAAAAATACATATCTCGTTATGGTGATTGTACTGCAAATTTTATGGTTGGTTCTGTGCTCAAGGATCGCCCAAATAGAGTAAAGCGAAAAGAAATTTTTGAACTTGTAAGGGTAATAGCATTTGAAAAAAAACGACCTTGGCTTCCATCTCTATTGTATAATCTTCTAAATGCATCCAGGGAAGAAAATGAATTGCTTGATATACCTGGAACTTATGGAAATATTTTATACACTTTAAGATCTCCCGACTTCACAGTACAGCATATTCCCCTCCTCCAATTCGAGGCAATAGGAAAGGGCAGAACTTGTAAAAAAGAAATCCAAGAATATTATGATGAGATTTTTGCTTGGCAACCTGGCAACGTAGGTTTTGAAAGTTGGAAGCTTAGACGTTGTATTCGTCTATTCATTGAAGATAACAAAATTCAATCGGTAGGTGGTCTATATCCTGTATTGAAAGTTACAAACAAAGGCATAATACATATGGGAATGTCTACCGAGATACCTCTTGGGGGCACGAAAATAGAATTGATATTTGATCCTAACTCATATACGTGGAAACAGAAAAATATTACCTCCGGAAAAGAAATACCCCTTCTAATGCCTTGGGATTTCTCAAAAAATGCAAAACCAGGGATGAAAAACAATACATTCAACGATCTTAATGATGCTTATCAAGATTTTAGAGAAAAAGATGAATGAAACAATAAATGATGAGAAAAAGACGGGATTTGTAGCCCATCTTGACATGCTCGGTTGTCACAATGCAGTTAAATATAACGATTGGCACACTTGGGTGGCGTTGAATTACCTTTATGACCTTCAACGAACAATTATACAACAAGGACAACAAGAACCTAAAATTAGTGACGAATCTACCGGTAAAAAAACATATATAAGTGACCATGTGAGAATAATTTGTTTCTCAGATACCATAATAATTTATACTGAAAAGACTGAATGGGAGGATCTTTTTTCACTATTTCTTACAGCTTCACAATTTTTTATGTATTCTTTAGTAGAGGCAGGCATTCCTTTAAGAGGCGGAGTGGCGCGGGGTGATTACTATATCGATACTTCCAAAAATCTGTATTGCGGTATGCCTTTTATTAAAGCACATGATGCAGGAGAAACAGCACAGTGGTTTGGTATTGTTATCGACTCTGAGACAGTTACAGAAGCTAAAAACCCACCAAAGGAAA
>Ga0315276_10002296_pt1 | contig 17444 bp, 13 predicted proteins | sample YL17G05_0_MG_FD_204542 | JGI IMG/M metagenome (GOLD analysis project Ga0315276, IMG submission 204542) | Sediment microbial communities from Yellowstone Lake, YNP, Wyoming, USA - YL17G05_0 | ecosystem: Environmental > Aquatic > Freshwater > Lake > Sediment | place: USA: Wyoming | collected... | reverse complement strand
TTACACTGCTCATTCAAAAAGAAATTCAAATTAAATTTCTGTTTTATATTATTTGTCGTATTTGTTATAATGTTTCCAATGCACATTTTTGGCAACATTTCTAGAAGCTGCTGTTGCTGTTGCTGTTGCTGTTGCTGCTGTAATATTATTTGCGTTTGTTGTTGATTTTGTTCAATAATTATTTTTTTCATTTCTTCGTTATCCTTCAATATTTTCATTATGATTTGATTGCTAAACTTTATTTGTTCATTGTTGTTATCATTATTAGTTTTAATGCCACATATTATTTTATGTTTATACAAACCTTCTCTATATGAATAACATTTACTACAATTATCACATGTATATTTTACTTTTATTTTATCATTATTGTGTTTTTTTGTTACCAAGTGTCTATCATAGTCAATTTTTCGCACACAAGAAAAACAACATTTTTCACAAATATAAATCATTATTGAATTGTTGTTTTTTTATTTGTTAAACAATAGTGAGATTATATTTCTATTATTGTTTACATAATTATTAAATTATCATTTTATCCTCGAAAAACAACTTTTTAGTTTTTCAACTTGTGTAAATATACGTTTTTGGACGATGTTGAGACAAAATTATGGTGGAAAGCGCGCAATTTTTTCCACCATTTTTACGCCGCATCATAAATGCTGCGACCACTAGCACATATTGTAAATATTACTCGCATCAACTATGCAGTGGCGGTGCAAAAGTGGTGCGTTTCGCACGATTTTTACGCCACATTTTTAAATAATGCTCATGTTCTCATTGTTTTATTTGTATCATTTTACACCATTTTGTATCCTCCCCTTACCATACACCCGCTAATTTATTTTGTACTTTACACCCCAAGTCCGCATTGATTATGCTGTGGAGTGTAAAATTTGTATCCTCGTGTATCATTTTCCCGCTAAAAAAGCACCTTTTGATGCTTGTTGACGTTATTGAATAAGGTAAGGGTGTAAAATCTGTATCCATATTTTCTGAGAGCGTAAGCAAATTTTAAAAATCCCAGAAAATCCCAAAAAATCCCAAAAAATACGACTTTTTCAAAAAAATGCTTATGCTCTCATGTACATTTTTGAATATTATTGTGTCATCATATTTCATAAGATTAATGTTAAAAACAATGAAAAGTAAAAATCTAAAAAAACACGATTTTTTTTTGTAAAGATTCTTTTTTAATTTCTGAAAATGGACAAAAATAAATGTCCATTTTGGATTTTAAAAAAAGAGTTTATAAAAAAGATATTTTTGTCCATTTTCTCCATTTCACCGAAATAAAAGCATATAAATTTATAAATATTACTATTTCATCCTCAAAAAACGACTTTTTATTTTTTCAACTTGTTGGATTTCCACTTTTGGACGATGAGAAAATGTTGATAGTGGTTTATTATATTTTATATAAAATATAACAAAATAATGATTTTTTATAAATTATTAAATAATAATCTTTTTAGTTCCAGACGAATCTGACGAAGAACCGTCTTCATTCTCTGTGACTTCATCGGTTTTTTGAACCATAAGAATGGAAGGAGTTGAATCATTGTCATCATGAGTAGAAGAACTTTTTCCTGTGGTTTCGTCTTCATTGACAGGATTGGCATCCGCCGGTGTAACATCCTCGGGCATTTTTATAAGATTTTTCTGTGGATTGTGGTAATAGTCGTGTCCGCCAATGGTTACCGTGTACCATCCGTTTGGCGGACGCAAGTCATAGTCTTTACCGGGATTCGGCTCATACCACATTGTATCTTTGGTTTTTTCATTGTAATAGTATTCTTTTTTTGATTCTGGTTCAATCATTTTAATCCATTCTTTTCCCATATTTTCAGTTGAAGTTGCTTCCAAGTTGGTATTATGATTTGGATCTTTACTTGAATTCGGATTGCAATTCATAACAATGTTTTGAGTCATCGGTTCTGCATGTTGTTGTCGACCGCCATTTTGTTCATCGGTTTGTGGATCACTTTGTGAATCCATAGTTGCATCTTCTTCATTGCCACTGCCACCTTGTTGCAACGACGCATCATATGAATCCATCGTCGAGTCACTCGGAATAAGTAATTGAACGCCGTCATCATCGTAATTGTTGTCATTCTTTTTTCCACCACCCTTCATTAAAGAAGTGTCAATCGAAGCAAAAGTCTTCTCTCCAGACAACAACTTGTAATTATTTGAAAACGACATGCTTTCAATCTGGTTAATATTATCTTCGGTAATAATTCGCATAACACAATTCATGGTTTGCAGCTCCTGAATGAGGAGCTTGAACGAATAAGGAATTTGCACGATGCTAAACGACCGCCCAAACCGCGTAATATTTACCAGTTTCGGATTATCGGTTAAAGCGTCATTGAATTCAATGGGTCCGTCAGCCATCGGGCTCATAAACACGTCATTGTCAGGATTGTATATTGCCGTCATTCCGGTTTTATTGCAAATCGCCATGTAATAAATATCGCCTCGTATCAACATGGATTCCTGCAAAAAGTGCGCAGCTCCGTGCCCGATTATCCCGTCACGTTCCATTTCGCCGATGCGCAGGCCGCCGTCATTTGCTCGCCCTTGCACCGGTTGTCTCGTGAGGTTGGTGTTTGGACCCCGTGCTCTAAAATTGATTTTATCTTTCACCATGTGTTTCAGTCGCATGTAATACGTGGGACCAATAAAAATTTCGCTTTCAATTTGTTCACCGGTGGTTCCGTTGTAAAGAATTTGGGTTCCATTTGAACTGTAATTTTCTTTTAGCAGCATGTTTCCAAAGGTTTCGTGCTTGTTTCCCAAGTTGACGAATGCGGTGCAGTCGCCGAATGCGCCATAAATCACGCACGCTTTTGCCATGATGGTTTCGACAAATTGCCCAATAGTCATGCGGGACGGGAATGCGTGCGGGTTTATTATTAAATCGGGGCGTATGCCGTCAGACGTGAATGGCATATCTTGTTCGGGAATAATGAGTCCGACGGTTCCTTTTTGACCGCACCGAGACGCGAATTTGTCTCCGATGTTGGGTGCGCGGTCTTCGCGAATGCGGACTTTAGCGATGCGCGATGGAATGTCAGGGTTACTTCCTTCAGTAATATAGGTTTTATCCACGTAGCCAATCTGTCCTTTTTTAGGACGAATGGACGCGTCGACAACTTTTCCTTCAGAATTTTTAGACTCGCTTACGATCTGCCCGATGAGTACGCTTTTTTCAGATACGGGCGTATTTTCAATGATGAGCCCGTTTGAATCCAAGTTGCTGTAATCGTAGCCTTCTCCGCGCCCGGCGTTTGTGATTGCATTTTTTTGCTGGTAATCGTTCATATTTAAAACGCGGGTATCGATTCTGTCGCCGGATGATTGTTTGCTTTCTTCGCGGGTTTCATACATGTTGTAATAACTCGTTCGAAAAAGTCCGCGTTTTATGGAACCCTCGTTGAATAAGATGGAATCTTCCACGTTGTATCCGTTGTAAGACATGATTGCAACCATTGCATTTTGACCGTACGGGTTCTGCTCATCGTTGAAGTATTTCAAGTAGCGCGTTTTCACCAGCGGAATTTGTCCGTTGTTCAAGACGACGCCCATTTTATCAAACCGCTGGAGAAATGACGTGTTGTACATGGAAACGGCTTGTTTCGACTGGCTGCACGAAAACACGTTGCGCGGCAGCTGGTTATTTTCGGGGAAGGAAATCAAGTTTCCCATGACTCCAAACATGAGCGATGGGTGGATGTCGGAATGCGTAAATTGCGCGGAACCCGGTTTAACTTTATCGTCGGGGCGAAATGCGAATAACGCGTTATTTTCTTCCGATGCATCAATGTACTCAACAACAGCCGCGCGATTCATCATTTTTTCAAATGTTATGCTTTCGGGGACGTCATCGTACAATTTAACAATATTTGTCATGTCGGTGGTTGTAAAAAATGAGTTGTGATTTATTTTTTTTATTCCAAATCCGCCGACAATGTGATTCCAAGAGAATTTGCGAGTTTTCAATAATTTGAGAATTGATTTCGATTGAAAAGCGAACATTTTTTTTGCGGGGTCATAATAGTACGCAGGTCTGCAGGGTCGTCCGCCATCTGTAAAAATATTAATTTCGCGCATTTGAATATCCCACGAGCAGCTAATGTATATTGGAATCATGGATAATCGCCTGCACGTCTTAATTTTATGCACGACATCTTCGGGTTCGGAGACGACGCCGACCCAGCTCCCATTTACGAATACTTTTGTTTGATAGTACAAAAAATCTTTCGGATACTTTTCCAATGATAAAAGATTTATTCCGGGTTCATTGATAAGCCACCTTATCATGTCGCTTCCCTTGCACCCGTTTGTAACATGGGTTGAAATGGCGAAATGTTTTTGCAGCCCGCTGTCCGGAACGTCGACCGGGTCCATGAGGCACCACTGGGAGCCGTGTAGGAGTCTCGGCTTAATAACTTTCGCAGAATCATCGAGAGGCAGGTTTACTTTTCTGAGATGCGAGATTGCCGAATTATAAGAAAGACGATTCAGGTCTTGAACGATGCCGGCTTCTTTTGTGAATTCGCTTCCGCCCCAGTTTCCCTTGAATGCGCGCCGCAGACCGTCTTCAACAATGCGGTCTTTAAATATGTCGTCGTATTCCTTTACAATGTCGATAAAATTCTCTTGATACACGGCATAATTATAGTTGTATTTGAAATCGAGCAGCGTTCGAATGCGTTTTATTTGTTGCGCATAGTATTCGTTGAACAAGCTGTGAAGCATTTTTCCGGGTATTTTAATGCGCTTGTATTTGAAACTGTCTCTGTCAATTGGAATATCGATTTTTGCTTTCAAGCGCACCAGTTTATTCACCATGTATCCGAGAAAAAATGCTTTGGATTGGAAATTGAGTTCACCGATTTGCGGCAGAAAGAAATTCATTAAAATATTTTGCGCCTGAACCACGCTTTTTCCTTTAATAAATACTCCAATGTATTCGATTGCAGCTCGCTGTGTAAAAATTTTATTTGCGTCATGCACACTGGGGCGAAAAAATTCAATCAAGTCCCGATTTTCCGCCATATTCAACAAGCACGTTTCGATAATGTCATAGTCGGATATTACACCTAGTGCGCGCATTAAAATGAAAAGTGGAATTGGTTTTTTCACATTGGGTATTTCTACAACGATTTGATTATTTGTGTATCGCGGCGTGGGAGCGACCATGTAGACTCGCAATTTGCGTTCAGGTTTAGACGTGTCTTCTGAAACTGTGCGAATTTCAATCGAGTGGCTGTATTTATCGTCTTCGCTTCGAACGCGAGTGTACAACATGTTGTCTGCGAACATTTCTTGGCTCACAATAAGTTTTTCTTTTCCGTCGATGATGAAATATCCGCCATGATCGCTCTTGTCTTCGCCCATGTTGTAGATTACGTCTTTTGGAAGACCGCTCAGCATGCACAAATTAGAGTTGACCATAATTGGAAACTTGCCCAAGAGTATTTGCGGAAGTGTAACTGTCTTTATAAATTTTTTAGTAGAGGCAGAAACACCTTCAGATGCCTCTTGTAGCTCTTGTTCAAATTCGACGTCCACATCATAGTGAATGGTTACGCCGTATGTCATATTTCTAAGACGCGCCTCATTCGGATACATGTAATGAACTCTTGAAGTTGTTCCTGTTTCATCATATATTACTGGTTTCCCGTAGTAAATTTTATCACCTGCTTTTCCTCCCAGATAAAATCGTGAAATGTGTTTATACACATCTGTTTGTGGATTTTTTTCTTTTTGAAATACGATTGGATTGTGTTCTTTAAATATTTGACTTATTCCGTTTGAAATAAATTCATTGTATGAATCTAGTTGATGTGCTACTAAAATATTGGGATTGTCGCTGAAAAGTTTATCAATAATATTCCATGGAATTGTTTCATTTAATAGTTGGCTCATTTCATTCTCGTCAGATGCGGCTGCGGCTGCGGATGATTTTTCACCCTTTTCACCTTGTTCGCCGACATCTAAACCTAGTTTTTTATTTCCAGATTTTTTTTCTTTTACTTTTTTTGGTTTTGCTTCTTTTGCTTCTTTTGGTTCTTCTTCCTCTTTTTTTGCTTCTTCTTCTGATTCTTCTGCTTTTGCCTTTGCTCCTTTTGCCTTTGCTCCTTTTGCCTTTGCTCCTCCGTCCATATCTTCTTCTCCATGTATATTTTCTCCTCCATTATCATCATCTTCATTAGTAGTAGCAGCAGAAAGAGCCGATTCTTCTATTACAATATTTTTCTTTTCTTCTTGGTCTGACATGGAACTGTAGAGTTGTAATTGTATATATTATTATTATTATTTTATTATTATTTTATTATTAATATCTTATAAATCTTATAAAGTAATTTTTACAATAACGTAATTTTTAATAAAGTTTAAAAGTTTTGAAAATGGCAGAAATAAAACGGATTATATTTGAGAGATTTCATGGTCGTAGACCGAACTCTAAACCTAGAATAATTGCAACCATCGAGAACCAACTGAATCCATAGTTATAAGATGCACCTTTGATATTTCCAAAGTAACGAATCATAAATGGAAGCATAATGAAGAAGAGAATCCAGGACAAAACCCAGCCAGTAAATGCATACGCTGAATATTTGACGACATTGTCGTATTTTGTGTACAATTCGCGAATCTGGTCCATCGTATATTTTACAAGTATATACTAAGGATAAAGTAATTTTTGTAATAAAGTAATTTTTGTAATAAAGTAATTTTTATTATAAAAATAAATTAGTTTATAAATTCAATAATTTCATTCAATTCAATTTTCTCTCCAACTCCCCATCCTTAATAATGATAGGTTGCTTTACCTCCTCTTGCGTGAGATGCATTATCCTTTTGTATTGTTTTGTTGTCTAGTGCGTGGTCCATAATTGGCATAAGACGAATAGTTACTTGTTTTATTTCCTGCATTATTCTGATTTCCTTGAAACCAATGTGTTTGTTCTGAGCCTGGTGGTGCAACATTATCTTTTTGTTGTTTTTGCATTTGTGGTTGCGGCTGTTGCGGTTGTTGCGGTTGCGGTTGCTGTTGCTGTTGCTGTTGCTGTTGCGCTGCAGCTTGTTGCTGATATGTATAAAACTGCTGCGACTGTTGCGACTGTTGCGCTTGTTGCTGTTGCGCTGCTGCTTGTTGCTGTCCTTGTCCCATATAATTAACACCGCTTCCGTTCATGTTTATGGTACGCTTATTTACATTTTGCCCCAGAAATGATACGATGACAAAAAATAAAATAAAAGGTAACAATAAAATAAACCATGAAAGTTTATAATATCCATAACTGCAAAGAGTGTTTAAAATAAATGTCCAAAATAAAACATATAATATTTTTGCAACAAATACTGGAGCCGTGCTTTCGACCGGACAATTTACATTTCCGACACAATATAAATTTTGGTTTCCATAATTCTGGTACGCAAGAATTATAATTCCGATTGATGATAGTAAAATATATATAAAAGCAGGAGTGCAGAGAGACATATTATATATAACGCAAATATAAATAAATAAGAATAAAATATTTATTTATAACGATGTGAAATTTAAATAAATATGAATCAAGTAAGTATTTATTCCCTAAATTAAAGGGATGGCTCGTTTAATAAAGGTTCTCTGTTAAATTCGTTCACTGCTGCTCGAAATTGGTTGGTCCCACGGGGAAGAACCTAGAGGCGGTTTAACTCCGTTCAACCTTGAATTAAAATCGGTTGCTGATGAAACAATGTTACTGTATGCCCCCCTAATGTCATCAAAAATACCTCCGCCGCGTATAAGTTGTTTTATTGTTTGTTTTTTATTGCGACGACCGCCTTTCATTTCACCCAACTTGGCAAGTTGAGGTCCATTTTGAGTTGGCCACCTTGCACCATGATTGATTGGTTGTCCGTCTTCAAATTTCGGAACATTTCCGGTTCCAACGCCGAGCAGACTTGGAGCAAAATAGTTACCGGTGTTTGGATTATTAGAAACGGTCCACGGAGAACCAATAAATTGTGAACCGCCTCCTTCTTGAGATTTGTATCCATCTTTGCGAATATAACCGCCACCTAAGCGATTGAATGTTGAACGCCCCATTCGAATGTTTCGAATCATGCTATTTCGTTTTTTATTTCTAGCATACAAATCTTTGTGTTTTTTACTTGAACTTGCATTTGTGCGCATCGTTCGCTTTCTTGTGCTTTTAGATTTTTTATATCTTTTAGTATGTGCCATTGAAATTCTTACAAGCTTTTATAAGTATATATATTATTAATATAATATAAATAAAAATAATTTGAATTATTTAAATAATTAATAATCATCTCCTAAAATCAAACTCGAATTCAAATCTTTTCTTTTTGTTTGATATTTATTATGTTTTTTACTACGAAATGCATTTTTTATTTTATGAAATAGTTGCGTTAAACAACCTCCACATGCAGACGTTGAACATGGTGTATCATAATCGTCAAAATAAAGTAACATTTAATTTGCAATATTTTTTTATTTATATTTTAGATGTCAATCTTTTTAATATTTAATATAATTTTATATATAAAATATAATAAATCTATTATATATACATATAACCAGTAACCTAATCAATACCAATTTCATGAAAAATAAATCCAAGTCGGTTCAAAGTTGTTTACCAAATATGTTTTGCATAAGGAATACAACGATTGTGCTAGTAGTTATTTTGGGTGCGTTAATAGCATACATCATATATTCTAAATACGGCAACAGCGGCAACAGCGGCAACAGCGGCAACAGCGGCAACAGCAACAACAGCAACAACAGCAACAACAGCGGCATGCCGTTTATGCAAAGGATGCACTCGCCCTTTTATACGATTCCCATTCCTGATGTTTTAGAAAATCCGTATGTTCCACCGTTGCGCGACGAACGCTATCATGACGCGGTTATCCCGATTCCAATCAATGTTCGAACGCAGGGACCGCCAGCAAATGTGAATTATAGGCAGGTGGGGCTTTTAACGCGCGTGAATGGAAAGGAAACAATACTGCCGCTAATGGGGCGTCCTTTACAAAAAAATCGAGACAAGTGGCAATTTTATACAATGAGCGATAAAAACAATTCGGTAAAACTTCCAATCTCATTTAGAAAGAAGAGTTGCACCAGCGAATATGGTTGCGATAATATATACAATGGCGACACGGTGTATGTTGAAGGGTACAAGGACGCATTTCGTGCAACAATATATGACAATGCTGTGATGGAATACCTCTAGCGGCAGCGTAATGTATTAATTAAATCTATATAAAAGAAAAATTGTAATAACAGTAACATCTTAACACGAAAACAGATAGTAAACCATAAATAAGTAAGAAACAAAATGACATTTGACATTAAGACAGCATTTGCAGAAATATTCATGATGCAACAGTTAAAAACCGGAACTGTATGGGTAGACACACTATTATTTGGTTTTTTTATTTTCATAACCTATAATGCCGTGATTTGTATGAATTTAAAGTATTGTTTTAAAAAAATATATGAAATAAAGAGTTATCCAGTGTCGAAACTATGGTTATATGTTACAAACAAGACTCCAAGAAAAATGATTGTGTACGTTGGTTTCAAGTACAGCAGCGGGTACACCCAAATTAAAACGTATGTTGATTATCCTCCGCCAATGATGCATATTTTTAATTACATGCACAACAACTCTTACAAGGTGGAAAACACGTATAATATAAAATATTGCGAGATGATTGATGTTGCAACAGACACGCAAGTCAAAACGTATGTTCCGAACGAAGAGGGCGTTTCATTTGAATTGTATCCCGACATTTACATTGAATTGTCGAGTGACAAGTTACCAAATAATAAGGACCATGAAAGTTTATTGGAATTTACAAATGTGTCGTGTTCGGTAAAAACGTACGAACATGACATTACTTATATTCACAATTTTGTAAAAATGTGCGAAGAAAAATTTGAAAAGGCGGTCAATGACGAGTTATCAAAAAATAAGTTCATTTTCAAACACAACAGCGAAAAAAGTAATAACAAGAATGATGAATGGAGCGATACAAGAACACGCGGAATAAAGTGTGCGGAGTATCCGTTGATAACAAACAAGCACTTGACGAAAAATTGTTTCTTCACAATGAGAGATTCGTTAATAAAAAGAATTGATTTTTTTGTTAATAATGAAGAGTGGTATAACAAACGAGGGATTCCTTATCAACTTACTTTAGTGTTTGAAGGGTCTCCGGGTTGCGGTAAAACGTCAACAATGAAGGGAATTGCGACATACACGGATCGTCACGTTGTTGATGTTGATTTGACAAACATTAAGAGTATTTCAGAATTAGAAGATATATTCTATGGAAATTACATCAATGGTAAATATATTCCGACAAATAAGCGAATTTTTTTGATTGATGAAATAGATAAATTTTTTGAGGCGCTTTCTTTGAAGGAAGAGAAGGAAAAGAATATGGCAGTTGCCGCTGAAAACTCAAATTCGAATCCCAACAATATTGTGATTTTGTCAAAAGATGGGTTATCGGGCGATGACGGTAGTAAATTCAAAAAAACAGCGAGTTGTTCTACTGCATCGACTGCGAGCAATGGACTAACTAGAGGTCAAATATTGAGCATTATGGATGGAATTTTGGAATCGCGAGGGCGGTTTATCATATGCACCGCAAATGACACTTCGAAAATTGATGGCACGTTCAAGCGTCCTGGAAGAATGGACGAAATTGTTCATTTTTCAAAGTGTGATGCGCTAATGATTAATCAGTTGGTGGATTTATTTTATGAAGGGCGTGTTGAGGACGCATATACGGAAGAGCAAATTCAGCGCTATAAACACATTGAATATATCTATTCACCGTCTGATGTAAACAAGGTTTGTTTCAATAATATAAATTCGAGAGAACTGGGGGAAGAATATTTTATGAAAAATAAAGAAACATAAATAATGATTATTTTGTTGAAATAAAATAAATATAAATATTATAAATAGTTATATTTATAATATTTTTTTATAAAATGCAACACCAACAGTTACAACAGTTACAACAGTTACAACAGCAGCAACAGCAGCAACAACAGCAACAACAGCAACCATACTTGAGACAGCAGCAGCAGCAGCAACAGCAACAAATCAATATTAAAGATGCGTTTAGCGCTTACACAGAGAATGAACAACTTGTGTTTGTTTTTATAAAAAATATTATTTTAAATTTAATTCTAGCAATAAAACCACTTCGAGTTAAAATGGGGTCAATCTTAAATCAGCCTGATGTAATATATGTTGAAGTTCTCAAAGTGTATGAAGAAAGTAAAACCAAATTTACACCCACCGATATTGAAAATATAAAAACAATTATTTCTGTAACGAGTAGTGTTACAGAGTTGAATGGAATTTTTTTGGATGCATTTACAAAAATTATGGAGGATGGGAAAATAGACATGAATGATTCGATACATTTTATGACATTTATGCACGAGGTTGTTCGTTTATTTAACGACTACACAACAAATCAAAATTTCAAAATATCATTATCATCAGAATCTGTACTACATTTTTTGCACTTTATTATTAAAAGTATTTTGATATTAACACTGGATGACGAACAAGAGCGCGTTGCGATATTAATGTTGGATGCATCTATTAAATTAATACAAATTGCAGTATTACCAATTACAAAGTGCAAGTGTAACAGCAGTTGTTTTTCATTCAACCGTTGAGAATAGAACAGGAAATGATTTTATAACTACTATTTTCCATTTTTTTTGATTCTTCTACTTATCATGATTATGCCGCTCATGCTTCTGCCGCTGCTCATGCTTCTGCCGCTGCTCATGCTTCTGCCGCTGCTCATGCTTCTGCCGCTGCTCATGCTTCTGCCGCTGCTCATACTTCTGCCGCTCATGCTTCTGCCGCTCATGCTTCTGCCTCTCATGCTTCTGCCGCTCATGCTTCTGCCGCTCATACTTCTGCCGCTCATGCTTCTGCCGCTCATGCTTCTGCCGCTGCTCATGCTTCTGCCGCTTGTAAGTCTTGTTTTCATGTCACTACGATTTATATTGTCATTATCCTGTTGTGATGATAAACAAATATTATTAGTAAACTGGTGATTATGCGGATTATAATTTATGTATCTTGTATTAAACAACCTAACATTATTAAAAATGCAGTAGAAACTATGTAAATTGGGTCTACTAGAGAGAGAATTGGTTTTTTCGAGAAAAAATTGAAATTTTTTATTTTTGAAGATAATGGTACTTATTTTTGAGGTTCTAAGTTTGTCTAAATACTTATTAAAAATGTAAATAACAGACCATTTCCAATAATTGTATGAATGTGTTTTATAACGGTACATTCCAATATATTCATTAATGCACAAATATAGTATATGTTCTTTTTTTTTTGTAGCAATAAAATGGGGGTTAAAATTTAGACTTCCATCTGTGATACATGTTACAAAATCTGACGCGTGTATTAAATAAGCATCTAATGGTATTAGTGGTTCAATGTCTGCATCAACATAAATTCCTCCATATTTGTAAAGAACGCAGAGTCTCCAAAAGTCAGATTTGATCGGACCATCTCGAATAAATTTAAATATATTATAATGTAGTTCTGAAAATTCTTTTAATAAGAATTGTTCGCACATGGAATCGTCGAATAAAAAAATTTCATAATTTGGATTCAATGTTTTCCATTTATTGTGCGTCATCGATAAACAATCTATATTTTTATGACAAATGAAAATTCTTTTGGGTATTTGTAATTGTACTTCATCATTGTCACTGGGTAGAACCGGTGGCGGTTCTGCTGCTGATGGCGGTTCTGCTGCTGATGGTTCTTCTATAACAAGCTGAATAGGTTCTTCACTAACGTTAGGTGTAATTGCATTCATATCCAAATTATTTTCATCAGACATTTGATATATTTCTAAATCACAAGTTACAATAGTAATAAATTAAATAATAAATAATATTATAATTTATTATAATTTATAGATTGAATCGAATAGTTGAACTTTTTCAAAACATTTATTTTTCTTTAAAAATATTCATATTTTTATTTAAAAATTCATCAAGCGTATTTGATTCGATTCTTTCAATTGGTTCTTGACATTGTTTATCGCATTCAGATTCATTTAATTTTGATACTTCTTGGATGATGTCTTCTAATTCAGATTGAATTAAGGCTAAATTCAAATTATTTTTTTCTTTTTCAATAAAATTTAATTGGTCTAGAAAATACTCAAAGTCCACAGGAGGTGCAGATGCCATTTTTTATTACTGTAAAAATTGTGAATGAAAAATAAATTGAATTTATTAATAATAATAATTATATATAATATATATACAAATAAGTATTATAATTATATATATATAGTTAAATAAATCAAGATGAGTTGTCCAAATTCGGATTCTCCCATTAATATATCAACAACTGCAAATGTGTTGAGTTGTGAAATTTTTTGCGCATACATGCATCAATATAAAGATAGCGCATGCACAGTTACGCAATTTCCAACATACTTGAAATTAAGCTATGATGCAACAACCAGCGCGGCAGTAACATTTAATAAAGAAGGTTATAATGTTAGAGAGATTAATATATATGCACCGTCAATACACACGTACAATGGTTCGCAGGCAGACGCAGAAATGTTAATTATACATGACGGAGCAGGGAAAAAACTGATTGTTTCACTTCCGTTGGTTCAATCGAATGGTGCAGCAAAATCTGCAACTATTTTAGACAATATAATCACAAAATTTTCATCAACATTTGATAAAACAAAAACAAACGATAGTCAACTCGTAAATGTTCCAAATTATAATTTGGAGAATTTTATACCGAGTGCGCCTTATTTTTTTTATATGGGAGGTGCTCCCTTTTCTCCGTGTGACGGTCAGTATAGTTTCCTTGTATTTGACAAGACAAAAAGTCCGGTAACAATAAACAGTGCCACTCTGGCAACACTGACAGGATTGATTACTCCGAGTGGAATAAAGGCAGTAGCTCGTTCAGACTACTACTATAATTCATCTGGACCGAATGTGAAACCGGGTTCCGGAAAAAAGGATGAAATTTATATTGAGTGTAATCCAACAGGGGAAGATGGAGAAATATTGTACCAAACACCGCCGTCCGCGTTGGGTCCGGATGTGAATAGCGCGCTCAGTATGGATAATCTTATGAAAAATCCTTATTTGAACGTGGCGATTGGTGTTGGATTATCTTACATGGCGTTGAAATTGGTTAGTAAAATATTATAAAAATAAATGCAATATAAACTCAATTTATTGTGAATTTATGCATTTGTACATTTTTTGCAATTCGTCATATGTCGGCGGATCATTTTTGTTTGAAATTTTGTGACGAAACACGGCATTCCGCATACTGTTGCACTGATTTGGTGTATCAAATAAAAATAAGGAAATATTATGTCTTCGCAATCGAGCCAACTCTTTTTTTGTTAAAGGTACTGCATCATTAGTGATGAATGGACAGTATTCAAAATGTATGTTTGTGTATTTAGGAGAAAAATCGTGCATCATGTGTGTTACAAAAGCTTCTTCATATACGGCACGTTTGTCTGAAATGTGCTGTTTCATCTTGTACGTTCCCGAATAAAAATTAAAAATGAGCGTGTTTTCAGACATGCACATTATTTCACCAGCAGCGTAGAGTCGATATTCTATTTTGTCATATTTTTCTTTCAACTCGGCAAACAGTGCTTCATCTTTCAGTGCCATTCTATAAAAAATTTGATGATGTTTTGCCCCAAGTTCAAACATGTTTACCACTCTGACTGCATATAATTGGGCAGGGGACTCCCCTCTGACCCCTTGCCTATGATTGAAGGGAGGGGTCAGAGGGGTTCCCTTTATGGACGGAAATTCTGATAGCGTTACTGTTTTTTTTGTGACAGGGTCTTTTCCGACAATGGATGCAATAACGTATGTGTAATATGCACCAGTTTCAAAAGTTGCGGGATTAACAAGGAGCGGACTAACCTCATCAATTATTCGCATCGTATTAGGCGACTCATCATACGCGTCCAAATGAATGTAATAATATTTTCCGGCATCAGCATCTGCGTCAGAAAATGCAGATGAGCCGAATCCGTGTGCATTGAAAACACGATTGTTAGAATTCAGGATTGCATTATGTGACAATCTCCTTTTTTCAATTGGAATATTTTTTATTGGAGGAATGCCGCTTCTTGTTTTAGAAGGTTGAATTAAATTGTTATAGATTGTTTGGTTGACTGTATGTGTTGTGTGTGTTACCATTCTACAAAGTTGTTATATGACTATGATATAAACATATATGTATATGTTTATATTTTTATTTATTTAATTACTTATTGTGTAATGACGTAATGACGCGCCTTGTGTTTTGTGTTTTATATACGCACTGCGTCGTGTGTGTCATTAAGAATCGGCTTGTAAGATTCATCATCGGCAATGTGTCCTTGAAACGGTGCCATTTTCTGAACCATTTCTTCTTCGAGTGTCACAGGTTGATCGTTAATATTGGAAAAATATTCGTTTTTTTGGACTTCGCCGGGCAAAAACATGCTCATTGCGGCAGTTCCGGTGCTAACGCGGGAGCGCTGAACAAATATTATCATTGCAACAGCTCCAAGTGCGGCGACAGCCCACACACTAACAGATTTGCACAATAAAATGAATAAACCGATCACCACAATGTATCCACCAACCGTGTCAACATATGAAGCAAGGTAGTATGGTGTCCGTATATTGAATAAAATGTATATAATGAATAAGATAAACAAAACCAGTTCTGACCGTTTCTCTCTACGCGATAATGTTCTAAACATTTCCATATTTTCTGTATGTGAATATTTTCCGTATATCATAATATTATATTTTAATTCTATGAAAAAATATATTTTTTATTTGTTTTGTTGTATCGTATTTAATTGTTTTGTTTATCTTTTTTATTCTGTTTATTCTGTTCATTCATATTATTAAAATTGAATTTTATAAAAAATATATAAAGTTCATTAACGACTCGTTTTAATTTGACATTTTTATATGCAAGAACAACAACAACAACCACAACAACAACCACAACAAAGAAATCCTATAAATCCTGTAATAAAAAAAATAAAAGCATACTTGGGATATCAAGGTTATTCCATTTTCAAAGATACGCTTACAGTAGAAGAACAGCATGCGCTAAGGAAAGAATTAACGGTTGGCGCATATATTCCTAAATCGCCAATACAACCAACACCGTTTCCAATATATCGCGAGTCGCCGTTGAAATTATATGTTCCTCGTTATTTTGGTTTGGAAAAATGGGCCGGAGTTCAGGTTGAAAGTAAAATTAGTACAGGGCACGCAATATCTCTAAAATTTATGGGAGATTTGAGAGACTATCAGCAAGTGATTGTGGAAAAGTATTTGAAAGCGGCGCGCAATAGCGGAATTGGCGGAGCAGCAATCGGAGGCGGCGGGTTATTGGATGTGGATCCAGGTAAAGGTAAAACTGTGATGGCATTGAAAATAATCGATAGTCTGGCTGTAAAGACGCTGGTGGTGGTTCATAAAAGTTTCTTGTCGAACCAGTGGAAAGAGCGCATCGAGCAATTCTTACCGGGTGCGCGCGTCGGAATAATTCAGGGGCAGCTCATTGACACTGACAACAAGGACATTGTGATTGCAATGGTGCAGTCGCTGTCAATGAAGGAGTACCCGCAAAGCACGTTTGAATCATTCGGGCTGACTATTTTTGATGAGTGTTTTACATATGAAACTTGTATTCACACATCCGACGGAGTGCTAAAAATAGGACAACTGTATGAGAAATGGAAAAAGTGTCGTCGCAATGAAGACGGCGGCGGAACAGAAGTACAACTACCTAAAATTTTGAGTTATAATCGAGATGAAAATGTGTTTGAATACAAAAAGTTAACGCATGCATGGAAAAAAGAGAGGGAAGATTTATTATTAATAAAGGCATCGAAAAGAGTGATTCGATGCACTCCAGAACATAAAATACTAACAGTCGGCAGCGGTTACGTGGAAGCAAACAAATTAAAATACGGAGATTTATTATTATGCAAATGTGAAACTACCCATAAAGATAAAGATAAAAACATTGCATTTGAAAAATCGGGGACAATTCCGGTAACGTCAATTGAACATGAAAAAAATGAATGCGTGAACAACAGCGTATACGACATAGAAGTTGAAGACAATCACAACTTTGTAATAGCGGATTCGTGTTGCGATACCGGTGGAATCGTTGTAAGCAATTGTCATCACATGGGAGCTGAAGTTTTTAGCCGCTGCATGATGAAGGTCACAACAACATACACGCTAGGACTTTCTGGAACCATGCAGCGCAAGGACGGGCTTTCAAAAGTATTCAAAATGTTTCTGGGCGATGTTG
>Ga0315276_10002292_pt1 | contig 17460 bp, 15 predicted proteins | sample YL17G05_0_MG_FD_204542 | JGI IMG/M metagenome (GOLD analysis project Ga0315276, IMG submission 204542) | Sediment microbial communities from Yellowstone Lake, YNP, Wyoming, USA - YL17G05_0 | ecosystem: Environmental > Aquatic > Freshwater > Lake > Sediment | place: USA: Wyoming | collected... | reverse complement strand
CCCGGCTGCAGCCTTCAGAGGATTCTTGGGCTGCCCCACGCGAGACTGAACAGGGCCTGGCGGGAGGGAGTCGGGGCGATTTGCGATGCGCACAGGAACAACCCTGTTCCGTCTCGGGAATCGCGTCGGGAAGGTGTGCTCGCAGTGTCGGGCCGGGTCCTAGTTCGTCTGGGACTCCAGGCTCCGGAGAAGCTCGCGCAGCGTGCCGATGATCTCATCCCGCGAAACCTCCGCCTTGCTGAATCGGAGGCTGAAGGCGAAGCGGCGGTCCTCGGCCCGGTACTTGAAGACGAAATGCTTGGGACGTCCGCGCCTGCCTTCCTCGGGGGATGGACGGCGGAGCTTGCGGACATCATCCCTCGTCAGATGCTGGGTCCGGATCTGCTCCGCCAATGCCAGCATCGATTCGATGTCCGGCAGGTGCGCTATGGCCAGAAGATGGGAGCGGGAGGCAATGCCGTGTTCCAGGCAATAGTCGATGACTTCCTCGGGGATCTGTGTGAGGCTCAGGACTTCCGTGATGGCGGAGCGTGACTTCCCCAGCTTCCGCGCGACCTCCTCGTGGGTGTAGAGGAACTTGTCGCTGAGCTGCTTGATTCCGCGGGCCTCCTCGATGGGGCTGAGGTCGCGCCGCTGGAGGTTCTCGATGAGTGAGATTTCCAGCGTGCCCTTGTCGTCCACATCGATCTCGATGCAGGGGATCTGAGTGAGGCCGGCCTCGCGGGAGGCCCTGAAACGGCGCTCCCCCGCAATAATCTGGTATCGAATCCCGTCCCTGCGGACGAGGATCGGCTCGAGAACCCCTTTCTCCTTGATGGAGGCCACGAGGTCGGCCAGGTTTCCCATCTGCCGGCGGGGCTGCTCAGGCAGGGTGTCGATTTGTTCCAGGGCAATCATTCGGCCGACCGGAGCGAGCGCGCCGCGGGAAAGGCTGTCGACAAAATGGTAGTCGTGGCGCATTCGCTTCTGGAGCGGGAGACCCCTCATCTTGGTTGTGCTAGACACGTCCAATCACCTCTTCGGAGAGTCGGTAGTACTCCAGGGCTCCGCTGGAGTTGGGCGAGTAGGAGAAAATGGATTCCTTGTAGGCCGGGCTTTCTTCCAGGCGGACGCTTCGGCTGATGATGGTCTTGAAGACCTTGTTGCCGAAAACCTCCTTGATATGGTTCTTGATGTCCCGGCCCAGGATCGTCCGCTTGTCATGAAGGGTAATGACAACGCCCAGGAACTCGAGGCCGGGATTGGGCCGGGCTTTGATCTTCTCCACCGTCTCCAGGAGGTCGTCGGTTCCTTCCAGGGCGAAGTAGGAGGACTGGATGGGGACGAGAAGATGGGTCGCCGCGACCAGTGCATTGACGGTAAGGAGGCCGAGGGTCGGAGGAGTGTCAATGACGATGTAGTCGTACTGCCTGAGGACGGGCTTGAGGCGGTCCTTCAGGCGGAAATGGCTGTCCAGCTCGCCCATCATCTTGCTCTCGAACTTGGCGAGCGTGATCCGGGCCGGGACGATGTCGAGGGTCGGGATGCTGGTGTGGTGGACGGAGTCCTTGATGGTGAGCTCGGACTCCGTCATGGCTTCGTAGACTGTTGTGCCGAGCTGGTGATGGTCGATGAAGGAAAGAGTGCAGTTGGCCTGGGGGTCCAGGTCCATGAGGAGAGTCTTGGACTTCTTCTGGGCGAGGGCGGCGGCGAGATTGATCGCGGTGGTGGTCTTGCCGACTCCCCCCTTTTGATTGGCGATGGCCAGAATCATCCGGAATGTTCCCGGTCCGAAGAGAACCGTGCAGGAGATAGCGCAGCACAGAGACGGCACACAAAGGGTCCGTCGATACAAAAAATAGAACTATAAGTGTCTTATTTTCAATAAGTTGCTTAGCAGACTCCGGGCTCACATCTCGTACTTGCCCAGTTCCTCAGGGTCCAGGTTCTCCAGCCACTTCCGAATCCGCTCCGACTCCCCGGCGTCCTTGGTCAGCTCCGCGTTTTTGGCCTTCTCGATGACCTCGCTCTCGACGAAGATGGGGGACTCGGTGCGAAGCGCCAGGGCGATGGCGTCCGAGGGCCGGGAATCGACGGGGAGGACCCGCTCCCCCTGGCGCAGGTAGACCAGCGCGAAGAATGTGTTCTCCTTCAGCTCGGTGATCACGACCTTCTCCACCGAGGCCTGAATGCCGAAAAGGATGTTCTTCAGCAAATCATGGGTCATCGGGCGGGGGGTCACGATCTTCTCGATCTGAAGAGCGATGGCGTTCGCCTCGAAGATCCCGACCCAGATCGGGAGAACGGCGCTGGTCCTGGGATCCCGGAGGATGATGATGGGCATATTGCTGATGGGGTCGATCATCAGCCCCTTGATCTTCATCTCAACTTCCATTACAACCTCCCCAGGAAATCGCCTCACTTATATACTGCGATCTTGTCCAAGTCAAGACCCGTGGGCGCGAGGACGCGCCCTTCCAGGGAGTTCGGCCCCGCAGAGACGACCTCCACCTGCAGGAACCGGCCCACCAGGGCCCCATCGCCCTGGAGATTCACGACGCGATTGGACCGGGTCCTTCCCATGATCTGGCCTCTCCCCCGCCGGGAAGCCCCGTCCACCAGAATCTCCGCCACGGTTCCCACCAGTTCCCGGTTCTTCCGCACCTGGATCTCCTGCTGCAGGGCCTGAATCTCCGCCAGGTGGGCCCGCTTCTCCCCTACGCCGACTCCGTCCTCCACCGCGCCGGCGGCGGTGTCGGGCCTCGGCGAGTACAGGAAGGAGTAGACCTGATCGAATTCCACCTCCTGCAAAAGCGACAGGGTCTGTCGGAACTCCTCCGGGGTTTCTCCCGGGTAGCCGACGATGATGTCCGTGGAGAGGGCGATGCCGGGAACGTGGGTCCGGAGCTTCTCCACACGGTCCAGGTAGCGCCGGCGGGTATAGCCGCGCTGCATGCGCTCCAGCACCGCATCCGCACCCGACTGCACCGGAAGATGCAGATGGTTGCAGACCGAGGGGCAGTCCCGCATCGCCTGGATGATCTCCAGGCTGAGATGGGCGGGATGGGAGGTCGTGAAGCGGAGCCGGTGGATTCCTTCCACGCGCTGAAGCATGCGCAGCAGCCCGTCCAGGTGCAGCCGTCCGGAGCGGTAGGCGTTCACGTTCTGTCCCAGGAGCTCGACCTCCCGGTAGCCCGCCGCCGCGAGAGATTCCGCCTCGCGGATGACCTCAGACGCCTCCTTGTTGACTTCCCGTCCCCGGGTGGCGGGGACGATGCAGTAGGTGCAGGTCTTGTTGCACCCCTCCATCACGGTCAGGTAGGCATGGGCGCCCGGCGCCCGGCGCGCCCGGTGGCCGGCGAACCGGACGCTGTCCTCCCGCCGCTCCAGGTCGACGGGGCGGCTCCGGTCCCGGCGCACCTGCTCCAGCATGGCCGGCAGGGACTCGATGGCCCGGGGACCCAGGACGAGGTCGGCCAGGCCGGACCGACGGAAGACCGACTCCCCTTCCTTCTGGGCCACGCAGCCGCACACTCCGATGATGAGGGAGGGCTTCTGATCCTTCAGGGGCCGGAACGAGCCGAGGCGCGAGAAAACCTTCTCCTCGGCCTTCTCACGGACGGTGCACGTGTTCAGGAGGATCACGTCGGCCTGGCTGGCATCGGCGGCGGGGCTGTACCCGGCCTCCTCGAGGAGGCCGGCGAGCTTCTCCGAGTCGTGGGCATTCATCTGGCAGCCCCACGTCTCGATCCGGTAGCGGCCTGCGGGTAATCTGGAATCCGGCTGCTTCATGGAGCGTTCCACCCCGGTGCGCGGGCCCTAGCGCTTTCTCCGGACGTGCCTCCGGGGCAGGAAATGCGGCGCGAGCTTCGAACGGGTGGCATCCAGGCCCTCCGGGGTCACGCGGGTCCGCCCCACCACCGTCATGAAATTGGTGTCCCCGTTCCAGCGGGGCACCAGGTGGAGGTGGAGATGCCCCAGGACCCCGGCCCCGGCGGGCGAGCCCAGGTTCATCCCGAGGTTCAATCCGTCGATCCGGTAGACCCGCTTCAGCACGCTCTCGCAACGGGCCGCCAGCACCAGCATTTCCCGGAGCTGGGCCGGCGTCATCCGGGCCAGGTCCCCATGGTGGGAGTACGGGACGATCATGACATGGCCGTTGTTGTAGGGGAAGCGGTTCAGGACGATGTAGTTGAAACGACCCCGGTGCACCACCAGGCTGGAGGCGTCGTCCCGGGACCTTCCCGCCTTGCAGAAAACGCAACCCTTGCCCCGCCGGCCGCCGGAGAGGTAGGCATAGCGCCAGGGGGTGAAGAGATTCCGCATCGGGCAGGGGTCAGGACCCGGAGGAGGAATCGTCGGAGTTGATCAGTTCCTTGAGCTCCTTGCCGGGCTTGAAGTACGGAATCTTCTTCGCCGGCACGTCCACCTTGTCTCCGGTCTTGGGATTCCTGCCCTGGCGGGACCGGCGTTGCCGGATGCGGAAGCTCCCGAAGCCGCGCAGCTCAATCTTCTCATCCTTGTGAAGCGCCTCGATGATGGAGTCGAAGACCGTGTCGACGATCACCTCGGAATGCTTCTTGGTGAGCTCGGAAACGCGCGCCACCTCCTCGACCAGCTCGGCTTTGGTCATGGACCCGGATACCTCCTCCGAACGTTGGTTGCCGCCCCGCTTAGTCTTCGTCCTCGCGGCCGGAGCCCCTCTCTTCCAGGGAGTCCGACTGCCTCATCGCGTCGCCGATGGTGCTCGTCGAATCGCGCTGCTGGCCTTCCATGTAAACCCGCAGCTCCTCCTGGGTCAGGTCCTGGAGAACGGCCTTGATGGAGAGGCCGACCTTCTGCTCCGCCGCATCCAGCTTGATGACCTTGGCTTTGACAACCTCGCCCACGGAAAGCACGTCCTTGGGCTGCTCCACCCGATCCTCGGACATCTCGGAGACGTGGATCAGCCCCTCGATCCCTTCCTCGACTTCCACGAAGGCCCCGAAGTCGGTCAGGCGCACCACCTTTCCGGTCACGATGTCGCCGATCTGGCGAAGGCGGAAGAACTCGTCCCAGATGTTGGGAGAGAGCTGCTTGATGCCCAGGGAGAGACGCTGGTTCTCGGAATCGATCTTCAGGATTACGGCCTCGACGGTGTCCCCCTTCTTGAGAAGCTCCGAGGGGTGCCGCATCCGCTTGGTCCAGGAGAGATCCGAGATGTGAACGAGGCCGTCAATCCCCTCCTCCACCTCCACGAAGGCACCGAAATCGGTGAGGTTGCGCACCTTTCCGCTGATCCGGTCTCCCACATGGTACTTCTCGCCGATCATGTCCCAGGGGTTTGGCTCGGTCTGCCGCAGGCCCAGGGAGAGGCGCCGACCCTCCTGATCCACGTCCAGCACCACCGCCTCCACCGTGTCCCCAACCGCCAGCACCTTGGAGGGATGCTTGATGCGCTTGGTCCAGGACATCTCGGAGACGTGGATGAGTCCTTCCACGCCCTCCTCGAGCTCCAGGAAGGCGCCGTAGTCGGTGAGGCTCACCACCTTGCCCCGGACCCGGGAGTTCTTGGGGTATTTCCCTCCCACGTTCTGCCACGGATCCACGGTCTTCTGCTTGTAGCCCAGGGAGACCCGCTCGCGCTCCGGATCGAACTTCAGGACCACGACCTCCACTTCGTCGCCCACCACGAACAGCTCCGAGGGATGGTTGACGCGTCCCCAGGACATGTCGGTCTTGTGGAGCAGCCCGTCGATCCCGCCCAGGTCGATGAAGGCGCCGTATTCGGTGATGTTCTTCACGACGCCCTTGAGGATCTTCCCCTCTTCCAGGAGAGCCAGGGTCTTCTTCTTCTTCTCCTGGTTCTCCTCCTCGAGCACCGCCTTCCGGGAGAGGACGATGTTTCCCCGCTTCCGGTTGACCTTGATCACCCGCATCCGGAGCTCTTTCCCCTTCAGCGCATCCAGGTTGCGGACCGGCCGCATGTCGACCAGGGAGCCGGGGAGGAAGGCCCTCACGCCGATGTCGACGGCCAGGCCGCCCTTGATTCGCTCCTTGACGATGCCGCGGACGATCTTCCCCTCGTTGTAGGCCCGCTCGACCTCCTCCCAGATCTTCATCTTCTCGGCCTTTTCCTTGGAAAGGACGACATATCCCTCCTGGTTCTCGGTCTTCTCCAGGAGGACGTCGACGATGTCGCCCACTTCCACACGGACCCGGCCGCTGGGGTCGGTGAACTCCTCGATATCGATGAGGCCCTCGGACTTGTAGCCCACGTCCACGACGACTTCGTTGGGAAGGATCCGGAGCACCTTCCCCTTCACCACCTCCCCCTCGGCCAGATTCTTGAAGCTGACGTCATAGAGGCCGAGAAGCTTCTCGTACTCGTCCTTGCCCATCTCCGCGCTGGCCGCCTCGGTCCCCTCGAGCTTGGGCTTCGGAGGGATCCGGTGTCTTTCGGTGCGGCCTCCTCCGGGAGGAACGTCGTCCTGGTCGTAGTCCTTCTGCAAATCCATGCGCTGCGAGACCTCCTTTGTCGGTTTCGATGGGATTGCGGTGGAACGGTCTTCCCCGCGATCCTCTTGATTGCCGGCCAAGTATTTACCCTCCACCGAGTCCGGCGATGGAATCGGCGCGGAACGGCAGCGACAACCTATCGAAAAGAATAGGGTTGAATCGGGACGCCGCTTTGCCGGAACCGCATGAGAGCAAATGAGCGACCTATGTTACGCAGACGGGGGGCGCTTGTCAAGAAAAACTCCTGTTTTCATCAGATTAGGGCGGAAGGATCCCGGAATTGTGCGCTGTGCCCTTCCGGGGGCTCCAGAAAGCGCCTGCCCTCACCTCGATCGGGAGAAAGCCCTGGCCAGTGGGGTCGGCAGTGGACCCGCTTAGACGGCCGCCCCCTTGAGGGAGCGGATTTCCGCCTCCGTCAGCTTCCGCCAGGCGCCTGGAGCGAGACCCCGATCGCTGATGCCTCCGATGCAAATGCGCTTCAGCTTGAGGACCGGATAGCCCACCCTCTCGAAAACCTGCCGGATCTGGTTCTTTCTCCCCTCGGTGAGGATGACCTCCAGCCACGCGTTCTTCTCCGACCGGATGCGCGTCACGGTGGCGGGAAGGGTCTTGCGCCCTTCCAGGACGATTCCCCGAGAGACCCGGTGGAGCACCTCTTCGGGTGGAATCCCCCGCACCTTGACGCGATAGACCTTCCTGCACTGGTTCCGGGGGTGGGTGACGGCCAGGGCCAGGTCTCCGTCGTTGGTGAGAATCAGGAGGCCTTCGGAGGTGAAATCGAGGCGGCCCACGGGATAGAGACGCTCCCGGATTCCCTGGATCAGGGCCAGGACCGTGGGACGCTTCTCGGGGTCGGAGCAGGTTGAAAGGAACCCCCTGGGCTTGTTGAGGAGCAGTGAGACGCGCCGCTCCGGGCGGCCCAGTCTTCTCCCGTCGACGCGGATGGTGTCCCTGTCCGGGTCGGCCCGCGTCCCCAGCTCCGTGACGACCCTGCCGTTGAGGCGGACCCTCCCCTCCCGGATCCAGGCTTCGGCCTCCCGGCGGGAGGCCAGGCCCGCAGCGGCGATGATCTTCTGGAGTCGCTCCCCTGTCCGGGGAGACCCCGGTTCACTCTTCTTCATCGGAGGACGGTCCGAGGTAGGCAGGGTCGCCGGGCCCGGGATCGGCGCAGGCGTTCCCCGGAGGCGGGGCCGCGATTCGGTCGTCCCCGGAATTCCCCTCCAGGAACATCTCCTCTCCTGCGGGGGGGATCGCCCGGATCTCGGGACCGTCGGAGGGGATTCCCTCCAGGACGGCGGGAACCCCGTCGCCGGCGGGGGTCTCCATCTGGGTCAGGTCGGGGAAGTCCTCGAGGCTGGGAAGATCGGCCAGACTGTTGAGGCCGAAGTGGACCAGGAACTCCTCGGTGGTTCCGTACAGGATCGGCTTCCCCACCACCTTCTTCCGCCCCAGGGTCCGGATCAGGCGCCGTTCCAGCAGGGTCTGGAGGACACCCATGGGATGCGCGCCGCGAATGGACTGGATCTCGGGAGCGGTGACGGGTTGGCGGTAGGCGATGATGGCCAGGGTCTCCAGGGCGGCCCGGGAAAGACGGATTCTGGTCCGCAGCCGGTAGAGGCTCCGGATCCAGGAGTCGTGCTCAGGCCGGGTCTGCATCCGGTAGCCACCAGCCACCCGGACGATGCGCAGGCCGCGGGGGACGGCCGAATACTCCAGCACCAGCTCTTCCAGGGCCCGCCGGACAATCTCGGACCGGTCCGCCGGAAAGACCCCCAGGATCTCCTCCTCCTTCACCGGCTCCTCGGAGACGTAGATCAACGCCTCCAGGATGGCCTTGATGTCGTCCATCTCCGTCCCCACAATCTCAGGCATCCAGGATTCTCCCGGCGTCGATGCTGACGCTTCCCGGCTCCTCCAGGAGCAGGATCTCTATCTCGCCGAAGCGGGCCGTCTGGATGGCGCCGATCACCCTCAAACGGACCAGCTCCAGAACAGCGAGAAACGTGACGATGAACTCGGAGCGCGAGGCGGATCCCTCGAACAGCGAGGTGAAAGCGGCGCGGCGGGTGGCTTCCAGGCGCCCCAGGATCCACTGGATCCGATCCAGCAGGGAGATCCGGTCCCTGTGCATCGCTTCCTGCTCCTGCTTCCCCATGTTCTCCAGCATCTTCCGGAAGGCGGTCAGCAGGCTGAACAGGTCCGCAACCACGGCTGCCTCCCCCTCGAACTCCGAAACCAGGGAAGCCGGCCGGACCCAGGTGTGCAGCAGTTCCGACTCCGCCTCGGCCAGGCGGAGAGCGGCCTGGCGGTAGCGCTGATACTCCTCCAGCTGCCGGGCCAGCTCGGTTCGGGGGTCTTCCGGGGCCCCGGCGGCCGCACCGGGCTCGGGGGGGAGCAGCATTCGTGACTTGATGTGCACCAGGGTGGCGGCCATCACCAGGTACTCTCCCGCCACTTCCAGATTCAGCTCCCGCATGAGATCCAGGGTCTCGCCGTACTGCCGGGTGATCTCCACGATGGGAATGTCGGTGATTGCGATCTGGTTGACGCGGATCAGGTGGAGGAGGAGATCGAGGGGGCCCTCGAAGGCCGGCAGGCGGACCCGGTAGGCGGTGCTGTCCGGGGAATCCCCAGGAACGGCGGCCCCGGGGACAAGGACCTCCCCGCCGGAGTCCACCACCGTATCGTCCCCGCCGGGACGGAGGTTCTCAGATTCGGACGGCATCCCGCACCTCCTCCAGCGTGGACGAGGCCATCTTCCGCGCCTTCTCCGCGCCTGCCTCGAGGATCTCCCGCACCCTCTCCGGATTGCCGGCCAGGGCCTCCCTTCGCTCCCGCAGGGGGGCCACGACCGGCCCCAGGTGCTCCAGCAGGAACCCCTTGCAGTCGATGCACCCGATGCCGGCCCGCCGGCATTCCCTGTCCACCCTCTCGAGGGTCTGGGGCGTGGAGAATGCCTTGTGCAGGGTGAAGACCGGGCAGAGATCGGGGTTTCCGGGGTCGCTCCGGCGGACCCGGGCCGGGTCGGTCACCATGGTCATCAGCTTCTGGCGGATCTGCGGCTCCGGATCGGAGAGAAAAACGGCATTGTTGTAGCTCTTGCTCATCTTCCGCCCGTCGGTGCCCGGAAGCCGGGAGGCGGGCGTCGTCCTGGGCTGCGGCTCCGGGAAGACGGGACCGTACAGGGCGTTGAACCGGCGGGCGATTTCCCGGCAGAGCTCCAGGTGGGATATCTGGTCCTCACCCACGGGAACCCAGTGGGCCTTGTAGGCCAGGATGTCGGCAGCCTGAAGGACCGGGTATCCCAGGAAGCCGTAGGTCGAAAGGTCACGTCCGGAAATCTGTTGCTGCTGTTCCTTGTAGGTGGGAACCCGCTCCAGCCATCCCAGGGGGACAATCATGGACAGGAGCAGGTGCAGCTCGGCATGCTCCTTCACCCGGGACTGGACGAAGAGAGTCGACCGCTCGGGATCGAGTCCCGCCGCCAGCCAGTCGAGGGCAATCTGGAAGACGTAGTCGCGGATTCTCCCGGTGTCGGCGTACTCCGAAGTGAGGGCGTGCCAGTCGCAGATGGCGAAGAAGCAGCGGTACCTGTCCTGCAGGGCCACCCAGTTCTGCAGGGCGCCCACCAGATGGCCGATGTGGAGAGGGCCTGAAGGCCGGGCGCCCGAAAGAATCCGCTCCTGGTCTGCCACTCGACGGCTCTCCCTGCCTGCCGGGACGGAAAACGGCGGGAGGTCACCTCCCGGACGCTTTCTCCGCTCGTCTCCCCCCGCAGGCCGCAACAGTGTAGCACGCCGCGGCGCCGGATTTTCCGCGCCGGAAAGGGCTTTCGCGCTGGCGGAGGTAGGGGCGGGCGCTTTTCACCGCTTCCGCAGCGTGTCGAGGATCAGCAGCGCGGAGCTGATGCGGGAGATTTTTCTCCCTCGCTTCTGGATGGCCTGAATGTCGTCCAGGGGGGGCTGCTCGGCCCGGACTTCCTTCTGGACTTTCTCCAGATGATGGCGGAGCTGTGCCAGCTCGGCACCGGTGAATTTCTTCAGGAGATTCGCGTTGAGAAGGACGAATCCTTCCGCGATGTCCCGGGACATGGCGTAGGCCGATCCTCCCATGAAATTGCCCATGGTTTCCCCTTTCCCGTTCTCCCTGCTTTCCCTTCTCCGGCCCTAAGCCGGGGGGGACTTCCCCTCGAAGCGCAGTGTCACCATCCCCAGGGCCAGGGTGTCGCCCGTGCGAATCTGCTCCGGCTTGCCCGGGGTCAGGCGCTTCCCGTTCAGGAAGGTTCCATTCAGCGCGCCCACCTCCTCGCTGACGAAGAGGGCGTCCCCCTGGGCCGTGACCTTGGCATGCCGGCGGGAGACCGAGCGGTTGGTATCGTAAGGGGTGAGATCGATCTCAGGACGCGTCCCGGTCACCGGGTCGTAGCGGCCGATGAGCGAACTCTCGCCACGGATCGGGAAGGCGCGCTGTCCATCCTCCAGGACCAGGACCCCCAGCCAGTCGGGCCCGAACGGAATGGCCCCCTCCCCATCGACTGTTGCGGCAGCGGGCGCGGGAGGGGCGGCGGGCTCCGGCGGCTCCGAGGCCGGCTCCGAAATCGGCTCCAACGGCCGGTCCAGATCCAAAGGAGGTGCCGCAGGAGTCTGCGGTCCCGCCGCCATCAATTCCTCCACCCTGCGGTTGGCTTCTTGAAGCCGGGTCGAAAGCTTCCGGAGCATGCGGACGGCGATCTCGATGTTTCCGCGGATCATACGGTCGAAAACCGTGCTGTTGATCTCGATGAGCTCGCAGTCCTCCAGCGCCCGGGCGTTGGCGGTCCGGGGCAAGCCCTCCAGGACCGACATCTCCCCGAAGAAGTCCCCCTTCTCCATCTCCGCCAGGATCTGCTCCTGTCCCCCCAGGTCGCGGAACACCCGCACCGCGCCGGACTGGACGATGAACATCTCCGCCCCGGGGTCCCCATCCCTGTAGACGGTCTCTCCGGTCTTGAACTTGACGACGAAGTCTTTCAGGGGATGGCTGGCCACCGTGTGCCCCGGATTGGGGTGGGAAGGATCACTTCAAGAGCGCGCAAGAGAATAGCGGCCTCTCACGCGTTCTGTCAAGGAAGGAAGGGGTCGCAGCGGGCAAACCCGGCGGCGGGGGTGCCTTGCGCCGCGGGATGCAGGCTTTTAGAATGACACACGTGAAGAACCTTCTCCTGGCGGTCATCTCCCTGCTCCTGATCGTGGCAGCCGCTCCCGGAGCCGGCGCCCTGCCAGCGGCGGCCGGGAATCTGTTGTTTCCCCTGGACGAGCCGGCGGGCCTCGTGTCTTCCTTCGGGGAGTACCGCCCGGACCACCTCCATCCTGGGATCGATTTCTCCACGCGGGGCAGGAACGGCCTTCCCGTCCGCGCCGTGGCCGCGGGCCGGATCTTCCGCCTCAAGGTGGAATGGCGTGGGTACGGCCGGGCCCTCTACATTCGGCACACGGACGGCCGGATCAGCGTCTACGCCCACCTGGAGCGATATGAGGATCGCCGGCTCGGTCTGGAGCGGCGCGTCCTGGAGGAGAGGCGCAGGCGGGGGGAGCGGTACCCCGGCGACATCTACCTGGAGCCGCCCGTCCCGGTGAAGGGAGGGGACGTCATCGGTTTCTCGGGGGAGAGCGGGGCCGGTCTCCCGCATCTGCACTTCGAGATGCGCCGGGAAGACCAGGAACCCTCCGATCCCCTCCAGCCCGGCTGGGTCGCCGGCGTTGCGGCACCGGTCTTCGTGAGCGTGCTCTTCCGGGCCCGGGCCCCGGAGACATGGATCGAAGGGGAGCGGGTGCGTGAAGTTCCGCTGAGCCGCGGCAGGGACGGAATCTATGCCCCGGAAAGGCCCCTGTCGGTCAACGGCCCCTTTCTCCCCGAGGCCCGCGTCGAGTCCCGGGACCTGGAGGGACACCGGCTCGGAATCAAGGCCCTGTCGGTCCGGGTGGACGGCGTGACCGTCTACGACTTTCGCCTCGAGAGCTTTCGTTTCTCCCAGTATCCTGAGGTGGGACTGCTCCTGGACCAAGCCCGGAGCGGTATTTCGCCTCCCGAGTACACCTACTTCCTGGCGAGGCTGAAGGGAAACGACCTGGGAGGTGCGGCCGGTATGGAGAACCCCTGGCCTTCTCTTGCTCCGGGGAGCCACCGGCTGGAGGTGGAGGCCGTGGGGGCGTCGGGTGGCGTGTCCCGGGCGCGTGTCCCGTTCCAGTTGCTTCCCGCGGTCGGGCTTCATTGGGAAGGCGCGACGCAGCGGGGTGCCCGGCACACCCTGCGGTTCGGCGCATTCCGGGCCGACCTCGGGACGGGACTTAACGTGGCCTACGGTGCCGCGGAGGGAGGGGGGCCTGTTCTCTGCGAGAATCGGCAGGAGTTGCCGGACGGCGAGACCTGCCGATTCGATGCTTCCATGGAGATTCAGGCAATCACCGCGGACCTCTTCCGCGGTCCTTTCCTCCTGGGCCGGAGTACCCTCTTTTTCCCGACGGAACCTGGCGAGGGACGGGTGGCGCCGGCGGTCAGGATCGATCCCTCAACGCATTACGTGGATCTTCGCCTCCGGGTCGCGGACAGGCAGGCGCCGCCGGCCAGGCTCGTGCTTACCGGGAGGGCGGGGGAAGAGCGGCGGTTCCATCTGGTCGAAGCGGGGCCTCGGGAGTTCCTGGGGAGCGTCCCGTCCGAAGCCTGGAGGGAGGCCTCCAGGATCGGCGTGGAATGGGAATCAGCCCAGGTCCCCGCCTTCCTGGAGCTTGCGGCGCAGACTCACTACGCCACGGCGGGATCCGGCCTGAGCATGGCAGACTGCGGCGTCAGGTTTCTTCTGCAGCCCCGGTCCCTCTATGACGACACCCCCGTCCATTGTGAGGTGCCCGATCCTTTTCCACCGCCGGGAGAGGGGATGGCCCTCCTCGGGGGCCCCGTGCGCCTGCTTCCCGAGGGGACTCCCCTGGACAGGAAAGGCGACCTGCTCTTTCCCCTTCCGGCCGATCCTCATCCGGAGCGGGTGGGGATCTACCGTCTGGATCGTGCGCAGAAGAGCTGGGTCTACCAGGGAGGTGAGCGCACGGCGGAGGTTGTCCGCCTCTCGGTGGGTCGTCTCGACACCCATGCCCTGCTCCGGGATGATTCCCCTCCCAGGATCCTGGGAGTCAGTCCCTCGGGGCCGGATGCAGCCCCCTCTTCCCGTCCCGTCATCAGGGTCCGGGTGGAGGAACGCGGGGCGGGCCTGGCCCATGACGGCGTCCATCTGGTCCTGGATGGGAGCGAGATGGAGACGGAGTTCGATCCGGACCGGAGTTGGTCCACGGCGGTTCCCGCGGGACCCCTGGCCCGGGGAAGACACGACGGGACGGCCTGGGCGGTGGACCGCGCCGGGAACCGCTCCAGCACTCTGGCTTTCGAGATAAGGGTCCGCTAAATCACCGTCCCGGCCGGGTTCCCGCTCAGGGCCTGTTGAAATTCCTCCACCCGCGGGAGTATCTCCCCTTTCCAAGCATCTCTCAGGAAGAATGATCGCGGCAACTCCCTGCATCCACAGGGGCTTCGCCAAAACGACCAAAAGGTGTGCAGTCCGGAGAAAACGCCGGATTGACGGCGCTTTTCGATATTCCTGTCCCGGTTTTCCACAGACTTTTCCACACAAACTGTTGACCGTGTTCTGGAGGGTTCGGAATCTCGCTTCCGGCGGAGGCCTCAGCGGACGAGTTGCCGGAAGGAGCGTCGAATCGATTCCCGTGTCTCCTCCAGGACCTTCCGCAGAGATTCCTCCCGTGTCTCGCGGGATGGAGCCGGCGGAAGGTCGACCTCTCCGGCCAGGCGGGACAGGACGGCGGAAGAGAGCGGGATGAAGTCCCCCGGCCGGTCGTACAGAAGGCGCATGGCGTGGTCCAGACTCCTCAGGAAACGATAGCCCGCATAGAGCCGGGAGTATTCATCCGAAGGAATGAGCCCCTGTCCGTGGAGATGGGTGAGCATGCGGAGGGTGTCCGGGTCGGCGGGCCCCGGAAGCCGGTGGTGGATCTGGAGGAACTCGATCAGGAAGTGAATGTCCATGATGCCTCCGGATCCCGCCTTCAAGGGCGCCGCGCTCCCCCCACTCCCCTCCGCCGCCTCCTCCAGCCGCTGCTTCATCTCCAGGACCTCCCGGGCGAGAGCCCGGGTCTCGGTCTTCTCGAAGATCTCTTTCCGGACGGAGGAGATGACCTCCGCTCCGAGCGCGAGGTCGCCGGCCACCGGGCGCGCTTTGAGAAAGGCAAGCTTTTCCCAGGCGTGCGCCTTCTCCCGAAAATAATCCAGGATTCCCGGCCGGGTCTGCACCAGTTCCCCCTCCCCTCCTGCGGGACGGAGGCGCAGGTCGATGCTGTAAAGGGATCCTTCCTGGGTCATGGCCGTAAGGAGGTGGACCAGGATCTCGGCGCGCCTCCGAGTCGTCTCGGAAAATCCGGCCTCGGCGCCCGGAGCGTCCGTGACGAAAATCAGATCCAGGTCGGAGCCGTAATCCAGCTCCTGGTAGCCGAGACGGCCCAGCCCGAGAACCGCGAAGCGTGCAGAGATCTGCCCGGCGCTGCCGGCGAGCCGGGAGGCCGCCGCCTCGCCCGCGGAAAGGCAGGCCTGGGCCAGGTCCGTCAGCGAATGCAGAGTCCGGCCCAGGCTGTCCTGGCGGTGGACGTCCCGGAAGCCGATGAGAAGGATTTCCAGCTGGTGGAACCGCCTCATGACGGCGGCGGCCTCGCGAACCTCCTTGGCCCCCTCTACGAGGGCGGCGAGGCGGACTGCCGCCCGCTCTCCGCTGTATCCCCTTCGGAAATCGGGTGCGCGCTCCATCTCCGCCAGGACCTCGGGGCGGCTGGTGAGGATCCGGGAAAAGGCCTCGCTTTTTCCGAAAATCCGGATGAGCGGAGGAATCCACTCCACCTTCTCGAACAGAAGGCGCGATGCCTGCCGCTCCACCAGGAGGGAGCCAAGGAACCGCTCCAGATTCACGAAGGCCCGCTCCGGGTCGGGAGCGGCGACGGCTTCCGCCAGGATCGATGTGGACACGCGGCGCATTTCCCGCCTCTCTTCGGGCCCGACCCGCTCGGGAGAGAACAGGCTGCGGATCCGGGCGAAGTGACGGCCCATCTCCTCGGGTCGCGGCACTCCGGCGGCGCTGAGAAGGGACCGAAGCTCGGCGTCCGGCATGGCATCCAGGAGGGGGTCCCGCTCCACCTGGTCCAGCGAGGGCTGGGCGAGGCGTCCGAACACGGAGTCATAGAAGCCGCGGATGGCCAGGCGGTGCCGGTCCAGGTCGGCGTGGAAGACGGCCGCCTCCCGGTCCTCCTCCAGACAGCCCAGCCGCCGGGCCAGGATCCGGAGCCCGTCGGGGTCGGACGGAAGCAGACAGGTTTGCCGGTTCCGTTCCATCTGGAGACGGTGCTCCACCCTTCGAAGGTAGTCGTAGGCCCGGGAGAGGGCGAAATGGTCTCCGTAGGAGACGAACCCCTTGTCCGCAAGACGGTGCAGGGCCCGCAGCGTGTTGCCTTCTCGAAGCCAGGGTTCCAGCGCCCCGTGGCTGATCTGGAGTGCCTGGACGGCGAACTCCATTTCCCGGATCCCTCCCATTCCAAGCTTGATGTCCAGCTCGGCGTGTCCCGACCGGCTCAAATCCTCGTCGATCCGGTCCTTCATCTCCTTGATCTCCAGAGCCGCGAAAGGAGCGCCGCCCGTCGGGTACAGTCCCGGCTGCAGCTCCCGCAGGACGCCTTCTCCCAGCTCCCGGTCTCCGGCCGAGTGGCGCGCCTTGATAAGCGCCTGGCGCTCCCAATTGCGGGCCCAGGTCCGGAAGTAGGCCAGGAACGATCGTCGGGAATGGACCAGCTCCCCGTCCTTACCGCCCGGGCGCAGCCCCAGATCCACCCGGAAGACCTGTCCCTCGGCGGAGATCCCCGAGATCCGGTGGTTGATCCCTTCTCCGAGGCGGGCAAAAAACTCCTTGTTGGAGATCACCGGAAGTGCCCGATCGTTGCCGCCGGCGGTCTGGCCGTCCCGGCTGTAGAGATAGATGAGATCGATGTCCGAGCTGTAGTTCAGCTCTTCCCCTCCGAGCTTGCCGAGGGAGAGGACCGCGAAGGTCGCCTCGCAGAGACGCCCCTGGTCGTCGAAGTACTGCGGCGGGCCGTACCGGTTGAGAAGATCCCGGAGGGTCAGGAGGTAGGCTTCCTGGAGAAGGACGTCGGCCAGAAGCGAAAGCTCGTGGGTCGTCTCTGCCAGATCCGTCTTGCCCAGGAAGTCCCGGAGGGCGATGCGCAGGTACTCCCGGTACTTGAACCGCCGCAGGACGGCGGCATCGGGCAGCGTGGAGAGGGTGAAGCGGAACCGGGCCAGGTCTTCCCGGAGGTCCTCGGGCGACCTGCTCTCGGCGCGGGCCAGCTCCGAGGCCGCCCAGGGCAGGTAAGCGGGATTCTGCAGCAGGAGATCGCTCAGGAATGGACTCTGCCCCGCCAGGGTCAGGACCACCAGAAGCCGCTGCCGGTCCGGAGGTGCGCCGTTCCTCTCGATGTAACGGATCAGGGCCTGGGCGGTACCGGAAGGATCGGGAGTTCTACCCATTTCCTCGCGGAGAAATTCCACATCGTCCGATCCGGTGAAGGCGGGATGGGAGAGGAGGAGCCGGGACGGGTCGGAGGACGGGCTCATGCCCGCATTCTATCGGGGGGGCTTTCGCGGGGTCAATGGAAAGCCGGAACCCGTCCGGCGGAAGGGACGGGTCGAGGGCGGTCCGGAGCCGGGGGCGATCAGATGTCGAAGTAGAGGGAGAACTCGGAAGGAGTCGGCCGGAGCGCTTGGGGCCGAATCTCCTTCTCGAACTTGTACTCGATCCATGTCTGGACGACGTCCTCCGTGAAGACGTCGTTCTTCAGCAGGAAGCTGTGATCCTTCTCGAGGGCCTTGAGGGACTCCTCCAGGGAGCCCGGGAGCGAGGGGACATTC
>Ga0315276_10002291_pt1 | contig 17463 bp, 14 predicted proteins | sample YL17G05_0_MG_FD_204542 | JGI IMG/M metagenome (GOLD analysis project Ga0315276, IMG submission 204542) | Sediment microbial communities from Yellowstone Lake, YNP, Wyoming, USA - YL17G05_0 | ecosystem: Environmental > Aquatic > Freshwater > Lake > Sediment | place: USA: Wyoming | collected... | reverse complement strand
CAATCACATATCAATCCCGTCGAGATGGGGTTCTACAATATAGGCTTCTATATCGGCAGGACGGTCTGGCCCATGAACTTTGCAGCCATCTACGATCATCCTCTCGGGGTCATGAGCACCATATCCCTGCTCATCGGTCCGCTGGCGACGGTGGCATGCATCGTCCTCTGGGCGAAAGGAACACGATTGCCTCTGATCGCGTGGGTCTGTTACGTGCTCCTGATTCTTCCTGTGTCGGGTTTCATCATCACGTCCATTCAGCCTACCGCGAACCGTTACGCCTATATCGCCACCGTTCCGTTCGCCCTGTTGGGGGGATCAATCATCACGGCGTTGATGGGCGACCCACGCATCCGCGACCGCCGGTGGGCTCGACGCGGCGTCATGGCGGTGATCTCGTGCCTCCTGATCGTTCTCGCAGGATTGACGGTTCAGGATATCCCCCGCTGGCGCGATGGGACGACCGTCTGGACGCGGGCAATGGAGGTCAGCCCGCTGCATCCCCTCACCTTTGCGTCGATGGGGAACGCCTTACAGGATAAGGAAGACTACAAAGGGGCGATCCCTTATTATGTACGCGCGCTCGAGTTGGCCCCCGATCATCCGGCCACCCTTATCGCCCTCGGTGCCGCGTTTCTCGGAGCGGGAGACACTACGAATGCCGAAAAAGTCCTGACATCGGTGATAGCTCTTGCGCCGAACGAGTCCGCGGCGTACGGTAACCTGGGGAACGTCCGGCTGCGCGAGAGGCGGCTTGACGAGGCGCTGGCTCTCTTCAACAAGGCCAACGAGCTGACTCCCTCATCGTACACCTTTATGTACAATATCGGTCAGGTCTACATGCTGCAGGGAAGATCGGCTGAGTCGGTTGCCATGTTCCGGCGCGCCTTGAAACTGAACCCGAATCTTCGCGAGGGATATTTCATGCTCGGTCTTGTGCTCAGCAAGCAGATCAGCGATGAGGCGGAAGCTCTGGCGGCTTTGCGCCGCGCTGCGACGCTCGGCCACGTCGAAGCGCAGAAATTTCTTCTGTCGAGGGGCGAAACGTGGTGACGGCAACCCGCGTGCGAGGGAGGTGATGTGAGGATGGGCATGTGTATCGGGGGGGGAGTGAAATGTGAAACCCGCCAGGAAGCGGGTTTCACAGAGGACTACGGTTGTTCTGCCAGCGTCCGTTGAGCGCGGCGGATGGCCTTAACTCTTTTCATCCTCTTCTTGACGGAGGGTTTCGTGAAATAGGCCCGCTTCTTGAACTCCTTTAATACGCCCGAGCGTTCATACTTCTTCTTGAAGCGCTTAATGGCGCGATCGATGGGTTCATTGTCTGCGACGACGATACCGACCAAACGAAATCACCTCCTTCAATTCGAACTGAGTGTGTCACTCCCCAGATCCACTGATGACCTACTGACCGTTCTCCGGCTCCACGACGACATTTTCAAGCAGCTTCCGTTCGCCCAGTTTGTCGAAGGCGACGACGATGGCCCTGTCCCCGCCGGATGTTCTTTGTTTCGACATCACTTTGCCGATCCCCCATTCGGTATGGAAGATCGCCGCACCGACGATGTACGTGTTTTCGGGCCTGTAATCGAGGCAGTCCGACCGTTCCGGTCGCTTCAGCGAATTCTCCAGCTCCAGCCGGAGTGCCGCCACATCCACCAGAGTCGCATGGCGGCAGCGGGTGCATCGATACCACGTCTTCTCCGGCTGGGTCTCAACCGGTCCGATGACTTCCATCTTGGTCGTCCGCTCGCAGTGGGCGCATTGATGGAGGATGCTCTTTCCCTTGGCCATGGAAACCCTCCTTGCACAAGTTAAAATGCTAGCAATAGCAGAGGAGCGGAGGTCGGGTGAACGGAACAGAGGAAGACCGAGGCTTTACTCTCTTCGCAAGATACCGGTTTTCTGTCAGGAAGTCAAGCCGTCCTCAGTACATCTCCAGGAGGATTTTATCGTAGGGGCGCCCGTCGTATTGAAAGATCACCCTCCGGATAATGGCGATCGGATAGACAAATGACCTCTTGTCGGTGGCAGTTGACCTGCTGACGATGATATAGTCATTCTGAACGTCGTTGAGGATGAGAATATACGTCTTTGAGGGGTCACCGGCGGTAAACTGTTCAGCTCCCCCGGTCTTATCGAGGATCTGCACCTCTTTTCCTTTGAATTGGAGAAGGAATTCCCTGAGTGTCGGGGGATGTTTCTGGGCATGCGCCTCGCCCGGCAGGGCGAGAGCGATCAGAGCGATCGTGGAAATGACTGCGAACCACCGTGTTATCGCACCCTTCATGAAAACGTCACTCCTTCCTGGGAAATCGTCCGGATATGCCGGCAACCCAATATATTGACATGGCCCACCGGAGGTCGTGACAGGGGACACTCGCCCCGGCCCGGGGGGGGGAAGCATGACAGGGATTCTACGGGGGTTCCACATCCGGCTGCATCCTTCACCTCCATTAGAATCAATTATCTGCACGATAGTGAAAAAACGCAAGGATTTCAAATCCTTGTTTTTGGGGGGCGCAGTCTCTATATTCCATTCTTACGGGCCCTTAGCTCAGTTGGTTAGAGCAGCAGACTCATAATCTGCGGGTCGCAGGTTCGAGCCCTGCAGGGCCCACACAGAAGCGTCCCCGCCGTGGGCAAACGGAGGTGCCTCACCAAGAACAGAGGAGTCCAATGAGAATCTTACTGGTTGACGACGAAGAGGGCTTCTTGAACGTGATGGGGGGGGTGTTGAGGGAGCAGGGATACGACGTGGTTTCCGTGGAGGATGGGAAGCAGGCCCGCGAGGCGCTGGAGGGAGGGGGGGGGAAATTCGATCTGATCATTTCGGACGTGTTCATGCCGACGCTCGACGGCGTCCGGTTCCACAGCTATGTGCGGGAGCTGACCCAGGCAAACGACATTCCTTTCATCTTCATCTCCGGCTATGATGATGAGCACACCCGCGGTCTCGCCTCCGGATCCCCGCGGGATTTTTTCCTGAGCAAGACGACACCGATTGAAGACATCATCGCGCTGGTGGAAAAGCTCAGGACGAACACACTAAACGGATCGGTCTGACATGGCCACAGAACCGGCACCCCGTCCCCCTGACGGGGACCAGCGCAAAGCGACGACTGCCGGCGGCCTTCGGCCGCAGGCGGGGGGTCCGCGTCCATTCATGACGTCGTTCTTGGAGCACCTGGTGCGCAACCGCATCATCTCCGAAGAAGTGGCCATGCAGGCCGCGGAGTGGAAAAAACAGAATGAACGCGACAAGAGGAGTCTGATCGAGATACTGAAGGAGGAATTCGGACTCTCGCAGGACGTGCTGCACTACCAGGTCGCTCAGTTCTACGCCTTCCGGGTCATCGACATCAACGAGCGAGGGGTCCGCCGTCTTCTCCCTTCGGACGTCCTCAAGATCCTCCGGAGTCTCCCCGAGCCGGTCCGTCAGCTCGCGATGCGACACAAGGTGCTCCCCTACGATGTAGCCGAAAACCAGCCTGACAAGATCATCGTGGTCACCCCCAACCCGGCCGACCGGGAGATCTCCGATGTCGCGCGCGCCCTTCCCTACAAGAAATTTGAGATATGCTACATGAAGGAGCGCGACTGGGCCGAATACTGGCGCCAGCTGACGCTGGAGAAGGATCAGCCAGGGAGCAGTGTCCTGAGCGCCGCCGAAATGGTGGTGGAGGAGAGCGAGGCGGATTTTGAAGAAATTATTGACAAGGACATTTCCCGCGGGCAGCTTCTGGCGCTCGTCGAGAACATCTTTGCCGATGCGGTGCGCGTGGGGGCGACGGCGATCCACGTGATCCCGCGGGGCTCGCGGAAGACCGACATCTGCTTCCGGATCGACGGTCAGCTCGCCCTCTGGTATTCCATCGAGGACACGCGGGCGGAGGCCGTGATCGCCGTCATCAAATCGCGCGGGCCGAGTATGGACCGTTTCGAGCGGATGGCTGCCCAGGAAGGGGCGGTCCAGAAGACGGTTGACAACCAGCTTGTCCGGTTCAACGTGTCGGTCCTTCCCCTTGTGTCGCGGGAGCTCTCGGGCAAATTTGAATCGGTGGTCATCAGGGTCCACCGTGACGCCGAGGCACCTCCGCTCGATACCCTCATCACGGATATCTATGCGCAGCGTGTCCTGAATGAGGCGCTCGCTCTTCCGCGCGGCATGGTGCTGGTCGCCGGACCCACCGGGAGCGGGCGCACCGCGATGCTCGCATCGATGCTCAAGACCGTGATGAAGCTAAGCCTGAGCACCGTCACTGTCGAGGATCCCGTCGAGTTCTTTCTGGAGGGCGCACGGCAGATCAAAGTAAACCCGAAACTGTCGTATGAAGACGCTCTTCAGGCCATCATCGACCACGATCCGGATACGGTTTTCCTCGGGGGAGTGGAAACCTCCTTCGCGGCGACGAACGGACTCCGGCTGGCCATTGCGGGACGTCATGTCTTCGGAAAGCTGCACGCGCTCAACAGCGCAACGGCCGTCGCCCGGTTATTGACGATGGGCATTGAACCGTTCCTGGTCGCAGAGGGGCTCAGCGTCGTTATTGCCCAGCGTCAGGTGCGGAAATTGTGCGAGCGGTGCAAGGAGCCCCTGACCAAAGTGAGCCGCGAGCTGGTCGTCCGGATCGGGTTTTCCGAGGAGGAAGCCTCGGCGACGACTTTTTTTCGCCCCGTGGGGTGCATCAACTGTGCGGGGGGATTCAAGGGGCGCCTTCCTCTTCAGGAAGCGCTGGATTTCACCCCCGAGATACGAGAGATCGTCATGTGGTCCGGCGGGCGCCTGGACGGGAAAGCACTGGCGGCGGCGGCGGCGGAACAGGGAACTGTCACCATCGCTCGGGGGGGGATAGAATTGCTGAAGCGGGGGACGACGACCCTCTCGGAGGTGGCCGCCGCGCTGGCATGATTGAAGCCAGCCCGTTGCCGATGGTCGGTGCAATTTTTACCTGCCCGGTGTCACAATGACCTCGCCGGCGGTGAGATACCGCCTAACCATCGCTTTTCTGCTGCTTTTGGGGATCGGATTGTTTGGCACATGCCTTGCGATATGTGAGACAGGATTGGAAGAAGAGTGTTGAGCGTCAGGGTTGTAGCCATACATCACTTACATCACCACATATAACAAAGGAGCACCATCATGGGACAACAGCAACTTCTCCTCATCATCCTCGGGGTCATCGTGGTTGGTATCGCGGTGGCAGTCGGGATTACGATGTTCTCGGACAGTGCGATCTCCGCGAACCGTGATGCCGTCACCAACGATCTGGTTAATCTTGCATCACGTGCGCAACAGTTCTATCGTCGTCCGACATCACTCGGCGGCGGCGGGAACAGCTTTGCCGGGCTGACGGCCGATGCAGCGGGTCTGGCCAAGCTGACCAACAAAGCCTCGAACGGCAACGGCACGTACTTGATCGTCACCGCCGGTGCAGGAAGCGGGACGGCGGCAGTGGTGCACCTCGAGGGGACGGGAACCGAAATCAACGGTACGGCGCTGGTGAAGGTGCACGTGCAGGTCTGGGCGGACAGGGACAGCGTCTGGGTCATGAACTAATAACCACTCATTACCGGCCCCCTGAATTCAGGGGGCCGATTTTTGTCGTCTCGAGGGATTGAGTCATGGGAAGCCAGCAGTTACTTCTTATCGTCGTTGGTCTGGTTATCATCGGCATCATGATCGCTGTCGGGATGACGATGTTTCAGGACCAGGCGACCTCAACCAACCGGGACGAGGTTTCCAACGATCTGGCTCATTTTTCGGCAATCGCGCGAGCGTACTACCGCCGTCCCAGTGCTTTCGGAGGGGGGCAGCACAGCTTCCGCGGTTTGACCATGTCGAAGATCACCAGCAAGATGGCAAATGACAACGGGACCTACTCGCTCTCCCCCGATCCCGTGACAGGAACGCCCGATCACGTCACGCTGACGGGCATCGGAACGCAGGAAGGTATCAATCCTGGCTTCGTGAAAGTTGTGATGCTTGTGTATGCTGATAGTTCGGTAGTTGATGAGTCGCTCTTGAACTGATTTGACGTTTATCTGGGGAGGGGGTACCTCTTTTCGTCGTTTTCGCGCGCTACCGGGTGGGGGATCCGGTGAGCGGGTATCGCGAAGCGGCCGGAGAGGCTACCCTTTCTCCGTTTGATGGGAAGCACAATCTGTGATGTGCGGAAGTGACATATTGGTCCGACGACCAGACACCACCTAAGGAGCCAGGGAATGCCGGAATTCCGGATTGAAGGAGTCACACCAGCCGGGAAGCCCGTTCAGGGAGTACTCGAGGCGGAATCCTCGCGCGGGGCGAAGCAGAAGGCCATGCAACTGGCACAGCAGCGGAACTTCAAGCTGCTTCACGTCATCGCCCGCGCGACGTGGGTGTACAAGGTCCAGCGAGGGACCGAGAAGCCCATCACGGGAGAGCAGAAAGCCTACTCGAAGGGTGAGGTGCAGGAGGCGCTCCAGAAGATGGGGTACCGGGTCATCCGTGTGCAGAAGCGGTTGTTTGACTTCAAGGCCAGACCGCCGTCAGGGGAGATTGTCACCTTCGTCCGCGTCAGCGCCGATCTCATCCGCCAGAAACTCCCGTTCAACGAGATCATGCAGCTCATGGTCAACGATATTCAGAACCGGACGCTGCGGGAGACCATCAAGGACATCAACACGGAGTTGAAGCAGGGGAAAGACAGCGAGCGCGCGTTCATCAAGCACGAGGCAGTTCTCGGACGATTCACCGCCCACATGCTCGGGCTTGCCTCGAAAAGCGGCAACATGGCCGAGATCTACGACAGCACGGCCAAGTTTCTGGAGCGGCAGGCCGATTTCAAGAAAAACCTGAAGAGCGCCCTGATCACTCCGATCGTGACGCTCATCGTTCTGTTCGGTGCCGTGATCTACTACGTCGGCTATATCTTCCCCGCCACGGCCAAACTTTTCGTGAAATTCAAGATCGACCTGCCGCCGATGACAAGGGCGACCCTCATGCTGAGCGATTTTCTGGTCGATCACATCGTGATCCTTCTCATCTTGGTCATCGTCCCGACGATACTCGCATTCCGGTTCTTCACGACCGAGCGCGGGCGCTTTGTCATGGACAAATACATCTGGAGCATCCCGGTGATCGGGCAGTTGTTGCACAAGACCAGCATCGAAATATTCTGCCGCGTCTTTTACGCTTTGTACAGCGGTTCGGGAGAGAACATCGAAGTGATCCGCCTTGCCGCGGAGGCCTGCGGAAACAAGTATATGGAGCACCAGATCAAGACCGTCGCCCTGCCGATGATGATCCAGAAAGGGGCGGGCATCACCGAGGCATTTGAGGCGACCGGGGTTTTTACCAAGACGGCCATCTCCCGTTTCCATTCCGGTGCCGAGACCGGTACGGTCAAGAACACGGCGCTTCAGCTTGCGGAATATTACGAGAAGGAAACGTCATACAAAATGAGAAACGCGATCGACTTCATCCAGCTCTGGATTTCCATGATCATCATGATCGTGCTGACGGCCCTGACGATCGTCTCATCCGAGACGGCGACGATCAGGCCCAAGAATCCGGCGATGGGTCAGTCAACCGTGACGGTTGTTCAGGAGCCACTGTCCTGACGCGCACCAAGTCTTTCCCCAACAACGTGTGGCCGTCCCATGGCGCATATCGACATCACTGATAAGATCGGCTTCGCCCTGCTGAAGAAGGGGATCATTGACTACGAGACGCTGGAAAAGTCTCTGAAGGTCAAGGAATCCGAAGAAAAGAAGAACAGGCGCAACCTCGGTCAGATCCTGGTGAACGACTTCAATGCCGACCATGACGCCGTGTTCCGCGAAGTGGCTGACCTCTACGCGTTCCGCGAGATCTATCTCACCGACGAGAAGCTCGACAAGCCCAAGCTCGATTTCATAAAGAAATACGTCGACGCGCTTCCGGCAAACGTGCGCGACATGCTCGTGCAGACGAAGATGCTGCCGCTCAGGTTTGACGAGAAACAGCCCGACAAGCTTGTGATTGTCGCCGCGGATCCGACCGACCGGCGCATTCCGCTCATCGCGCGGAACTTCGGCGCGAAGAAATACGAGGTCGCCTACTGCCGCCTGAAGGATCTCCAGAGCCTGTTCGAGCAGGTCATCCCCCCCGAGAACGAGTTCCTCAAGCTTCTGGAGAACTCTCAGGTAGGCCTTCAGGTCCGGGAAGATGAAGAGGAAAGCGCGGTCGACGAAGAGGCGCTCGAAGCCGAAATCAGCAAAAGCGCCCTTGTCAATCTGGTTGAAGGCGCGCTCGTGGAGGCGGTCAGGCAGGGGGCGAGCGATATTCACATTCTGGCAAAAGAAGGGAACAGGACGGAGTTCTGGTTCCGTATTGACGGCGGCCTGAAGCTCTGGCACGTGCAGGAGAAGACGATGCCGGAGGCGGTGGCGGCGGTCGTCAAGGACAGGTCAAAAAACGTCGACCGCTTCGAGCGTGAGATGTCGCAGGACGGGTTTATCCAGCGCTTCATCGACGAGACGATGATCCGGTTCCGCGTTTCGATTATGCCGATCGTCGGCGTGGAGTACCGCCACAAATTCGAGAGCATCGTCATCCGCGTCCTCGACGATCGCAAGGTCATCACCGACTTGGGCAAGCTGGGTCTCATGGGTCCGGCGAAAGAGTTCTTCAATCAGGCGATCGCGAAGCCCCAGGGGATCATCATCCTGACGGGCCCGACGGGATGCGGCAAGAGCACGACGCTCGTCGCTGCTCTGCACCAGGTGATCGACCCGACCGTCAACGTTCTTACCGTTGAAGATCCCGTGGAATACATTATCAGGGGGGCGCGACAGCTGAAGATCGGCCCCAAGATGAGTTTCGACCTGGCCATCCGTGGCATCCTCCGTCACGACCCCGACATTGTCCTGGTCGGCGAGATGCGTGACAAGGTAACCGCGGAAATTGCGATCAAGCTTGCGAATACGGGGCATCTCACCTTTTCAACGCTCCACACCAACGACGCACCCAGCGCCGTCAGCCGTCTGTACAAAATGGGGATCGAGCCCTTCCTGATTGCCTATGCGATCAACATCATCGTTGCGCAGAGGCTGATCCGGACACTCTGCACGGCCTGCAAGCGTGCCATCGGCAAGAGCGAGCTCGATCACGAGACGTACAAGCGGTTTGGTTTCACGGACGAGGATCTGGAGAAGCATACATTCTTCGAGGCGGCCGGTTGCGACAAATGCAACGGCGGGTACAAAGGAAGGGCGGCCATCCATGAGACGCTCTACTTCACGAAGGAGATACGGGGCATGATCGTCCGTTCCGGTGAAGACGTTGATGAAGAGCAGATCCGCACCCAGGCCGCCAAGGACGGGATGTGGGACCTTCGCAGGGCGGGAATGGAGCGGATGAAGCTCGGTCAGACCACGCTCGAAGAGATTGCCTCGGCAACCACAGGAGACTGAGAAGCACCCGGGAGAGCAAAATCGACAGTAACGGCAGGTTCGCAAGGATTTTCGAGAGGCTGTAAGTTGCTTAATTCTAAGGTTGTTACGGTAGGTTGCTGAAGTCCAAATTCAAATAAATCCCGATGTATCCATTTATCCCATAGGTTGTTGACATTATAGGCGGTAATGGATATATTCACATTGGGTTTTCAGACTAATCATTCGTTATTTCCGGCGATATGATAGAGACTGCGATACGAACTTTGCAGGAAGTCGCGACGGGGATTCCCGACACGGTGCCGGGGATGGAGCGGCAGATGCTCATCGGCGACCTGCTGACGAAGCAATCCCCGGCGGAGAGGACAGCCCTCCGCAAATTGATGGACAGCTATCTCATGAAGATGTCCAAGATCAATGCCTCGGACATCGACATGGGAGGATACGGGACCGGCGGACACGTCTGGTATCGCATCTACGGCGAGAAGCGCCCCGCGAAGGACCTCGGGAATTTCACCCTTGATGAGTTCAGCGTGCTCATTCAGAGCGTCCTCCTCGAACGCCAGCGGCTCTTCCTCTACGAGAACCGGAATCTCGATCTTTCCTACAGCATCATCGAAGACGAGAAGATGTTCAGGTTCCGCGCGAACGCGTACTTCGATCTTGACCATCTCGCGCTCAATATGCGTTCGATCAACGCCACGGTCCGTCCGTACAAGAACCTCGAGTTCCATCCCAACGTGACGAAGGTCCTGAGCCTTGCACACACCGAGCAGGGGCTGACGCTCGTCACGGGGATCACCGGGTCGGGGAAGAGCTCGACGCTCGACAGCATCATTGACGCCAACAATCACACGGTCGACGGGCACGTCGTCATCATCGCCTCGCCCGTGGAGTACGTGCACCGCCCCGATCACTGCATCATCCGCCACCGCGAAGTGGGACGCGACGTGCTCTCCTTCAAGGACGGCGCCATTCAGTCGTTGCGACAGGATCCCGACATCATTGTCATCGGGGAAATGCGCGATCCCGACACGATCATGACCGCGCTTGAAATCACCGACAGCGGTCACAAGGTTTTTTCCACCCTGCACACCGCCTCGGCTGTGGAGACGATCGACCGCATTATCGGCGAAGTGCCCGAACGGGAGCAGGAACGCGTCCGCATGCGGCTGGCGGACACGCTGACCGCGGTCGTCTCACAGAAGCTGGTTCCGAGTCTCGATGGCAAACGGGTTCTCGTGAAGGAAGTGATGGTGATGATCCCGTCCGTCCGTGCCGCGATCAAGAACAACAACACAGGCGAGATATATCAGATGATGGCGGAGTCGGCCGATATCGGCATGACCACCCTGGAGCAGGACCTGAAGCGCCTGTACGTGCAGAAGAAGATCTCCCTGGAAAACGCGCTCGTCGGGGCGAACAACAAGAGGCGCTTCCAGCAAATCATGAACATCACCCAGGTGGGTGATTGACCGTCATTCTTATTCACAACCGACACAGTTTCCCATGGCCACAGTAGCAGGTCGAGGCAAATCGGTAATCGGTGTCTTTGTTGACGGCTTGGACGTCAAGCTCGCCCACCTGACCGTCAAGAAGAAGCGCATCACCGTCCAGGAACTCAAGTCGGCCACTCTGATCACCAAGCTCCAGGAGCAGAAGCCGGCCGAGACCATGATCCCTGCGATGGGGGAGACGACGGACGCCTTCAGTCTCGGGGAGACCACCACGTCGGAATCGGTCCCCGAATCACAATCCGAAGACAATAACGCGGTTCTGCTCGGACTTCTCGCCCAGTATCCCGCGAGCAAGTATTCCCTCACCTACAGTCTGGCTGAACCGGCGATCTACTACCACATCCTCGAGAGCGACTTCGGGCTCAGGGGGAAGAAGTTGAAAGACCGCATCCTCGGAGAGCTCAAGAACATCCGCGCCTTCCAGCCGGCAACCGACGCCGTGGACGCGATCAAGACGGACGAGGGAAACCTGCTGTGCATCGTTCGTGAAGACGGACTGAGTCTCATCAATTCCCTCGAGAACGTCAAGGGGTTCATCGGCGGCCGCATTCCCTTTATTCCGGCAATTGACAGTTCGGACGTGTCGCTGATGAACATCGTCCGGCTGAACTACGACCTTCAGCCGCAGGAGGTCTCTGTCATTATTTACGTCGGTGTCGAGTTCACGCGCCTGATCTTCATGCGCGGCGATCAGTTCTACCAGTTTGCGCCGATCCTCGGTGAAGGATATGACTCGCCCAACCTGCAGAACACGGTCTACAGCCGTCTGCTGCTCGAACAGGACAACCTGGCTATTCCCCGCATCAACCGCATCATTCTCGCCGGCGAATCAAAGCGGATCGGGTTCCGCGACTTCCTCCTGCAACAGCTGCCCGAGCAGGAGGTCGAGTACCTGCTCGCGCCGAGCCTCGAGGCGTCGGAGCTGACGGCCGAACAGCAGGAGATGATCTCCGAATATGCGGTCCCCATCGGTGCGGCCTGGAAGGTCCTCGATCCGGGAAACGTGAACGTCTACAGTATTAACCTGCTGCCCGCGGAGGTCCGGGAAGGCCAGAGGATGTTCAAACTCGCCTGGCACGGCTACGCGCTCATGGCGCTCCTGTTTCTCTCGACACTTTTCTTCATGTGGCAGATCGCGCAAAAGACACGCGAGATCCGGGAAACGCGGGAGGTGCTTACCCTCAAGGAAGGGCAGCGGGCGGAAAATCAGACGCTCTCCAGTTCCATCCAGGCTCTGCAGGAGCAACTCGCCCGGTACAAGACATCGCTCGCCCTGTACGATTCACTCGTTCCGGGAAGCGAACGGTGGAGCAAAGTCCTGACACAGCTGAGCCATGGCGTCGAGGACCTCAACTCGATCTGGCTGACCGAGTTCAATTCGGCGCAGGACGGACTGGTGAAATTGAACGGGTTCACCGTCTATCGCACGAGAATCCCGCGGCTGGCGACGCTCTTCGACAATTCCCTCTTGAAAGAGGTCAACGTGCAGGCCATCCGGGAGCAGACCGTGTACAAGTACAACCTTGAGGTACCCGGCACGACCGGGGGCCAGTAACCACTCAGGCAAAGGAGAGCGGCCGTGTCATACAAAATACGCAACAGTATCGCGCTCGGCGTCCTGTTCCTGCTGATCCTGGGAGTCGGCACATACATACGTGCGTTCAATCTTCCCCGGAAGGCGAAGCAGATTGAGAAAGAAGTGAAGAAGATCGACGAGGAATTGCAGAATACGCCCAACCTGGTCAACGAATTCAACGACCTCAGCGCCCTTCTCTCGGACACACAGAAACGATGGGAAAACCGCAACAAAGACATCCCGCCGGTGGATGTCACGTCCCAGAGCTACGCCTATTTCAGCCGGCTCATCGACCTGAGCGGCTACGTCAAACTCGACATGGTGTACAACGGGGTCCAGTCGTTCGGTAGCTATGGCTACAACGTCTACAATCTGAAAGGGGAGGCGCCGTTCGAGAACTTCTACCGGTTCATCTGGTACCTTGAGAACGACAGAAAACTGTACAAGGTCCAGACCATGGTCCTGCGCGGGGTGGAGATCGCCCCCACGGAAAAGGACGAGGGAAAAGTGCTCGTCACCTTCGACATGGTCGTGCACGCATACTTCTCGTCAGTGGCAGAGCTCTCCACGTCGCTGGGCGAACGATCCATCACACCCAACCCGCTCACGGTCGATCCCTTCACCCCGGGGATTTCGAGCGGCATCCCCGCCAACGTGCGCGAACTGGTGGAGATCGAACGGTCGGATCTGAAAGCGGTCATCACCGGGAAGGCGTATCTGATGGACCAGGCGAACAACATCAGGGCGCTTCAGGAGGGAGACGAGGTGTATCTTGGCTATGTGACAAAGATCGACCCCGAGGGGGGGCGGATCGAAGCCACCCTCAACAAGGGCGGCATCATCGAGAAGGTCGAGCTGAAGATCCGCTACGGCCCACTTCAAACCGTTGTGAAAAAATAGGACCGAGGAGATCATGAAGAATCCATTGTTGTTCGTGGCTATCGTTCTCGCCTGCGTACCGCAGGTCGTCCTGGGACAGGCGGAGCCGAAGGGGGTCCGCACGTACACGTCCCCTGCGGAGCTCGTGTCGATCGCCCCGACCACGACGCTTGACAAGGCGCTTTCGGTCATCAGCGAGGTGAGCAAGAAGTTCACGGGGAAGATCATCATTGATACCGACCGCCGCGCCGCCCCGATCAACGTCGACATCCAGGGGATGCCGTGGCGCGAGGCCCTCGAAACCATCTGCCGCAAGAACGAGATATGGTACACGGAGTACGAGAACTATATCCAGATCAGCGGGACCGGCGGCTCCGACGCCACCAAAGGACCCGGGACGATGGGCATGGCGAGCCTGCCGGGAATGGCCCCGGTGACCGGCATCATGAAGGAAACAGCGAACTTCCGCAGCCGCGAAGTCAAGATCTCCGCGGTGTTTTTCACGGTCGATATCGACAAGCTGACCGAAGTCGGGATCAACTGGTCGTTTATGAAGAGCACCAGTAATGTCGATCTTGCGGCGAACTTCGCCGGTGCAGACCCGGTGACGAGCCAGATCTTCAAATTGGACGTGACGCCGAAACTCACCTTCGCGAACATGAATTTTGTCGCCAAGGTATTTTCAAACTATAGCCTCGGTGAGCTCCTGAGCGGTCCGCAGATTGTCGTCCGTTCGGGGGAGGAAGGGCGCATTCAGGTCGGTCAGGACTTCTCGATCCGCGAACGCGACTTCGCCGGCAACCTTATCGACAAATTCTACAGTGCCGGTGTGATCGTGAAGGTGACACCGCAGGTGATCACGGAGCAGGGGGTCAACTTCGTTCACCTCGTCGTCGACGTCGAACGAAGCGCTGTCCAGCCGGGCGCCATCAGCACCATCATCAACAAGTCAAAGGCCAACACGAACCTCCTCCTCCTCGACGGCGAGGAGACCATCATCGGCGGTCTGTATCACTCCGAAACGTCGACGGTGCGCCAGGGGGTTCCGTTCTTCAAGGATCTCCCCTGGTACGTTTTTGGCCTCCGGTATCTCTTCGGGTATGACAAGGACCAGGTCATAAAGAAGGAACTGATCATCCTGATCAAGGTCGATCTGGTGCCGACCCTTCAGGAGCGCATCACCCAGAAGACGAAGGAAGGCGGACTGTTCGATCGCTGGCTTGACGAGCAGATGAAGAGGGAAGAACACATCACAGGCAAGGTCAGCCAGTAGGCGATCCGCACTTAACGCAAAAGGACGTGAGACCATGAGAACGATACTCTGGGCGGCGCTACTGATGGCGGCGATGTCCGCCGTCAGCATCTCCTGCAAAAGCGACAACTCGACCGGTCCCGTGACAGGCCAGGGGAAAATCAGCGGGACCGTGATCGACAAGACGACCAAGACGCCGCTGGCGGACGTCAAAGTCTCGGCAACGAGTTTTGCGGGGGGGACAGCGGCGACGACGACCGACGCGAACGGTCTGTTTAACATATCCCTCCCCGTTGACAGCACCTCCGCGGCCACCCTCCTCTTCCAGAAGAGCGGCTGGCGGGATACGACCATCGTCTATCCCATCGGGTCGAATACCATCACGCAGGTGACCATCGTGCTCTCACCCACATCGGTGATCGGCAACACCGGCGGGAGCGGCCTCGCCCAGACGATCGCCTTCCTCGGGGCCAGCCCCCAGGAAATAGCGGTGCGGGGAGTGGGGGGACTCGAAACGGCGCTGCTGACCTGGGAAGTGCGTGATTCGCTCGGCCTCCCCATCGATGCGGCCCACGCCCTTACGCTCTCCATTACAATCCAGAACGGGCCCGGCGGGGGGGAATATGTCTCGCCGTCCCCGATCACCACCAACACCGTCGGCCAGGCGTTCACCACGGTGACGTCGGGAATCCGCTCCGGCGTCATGCAGATCGTCGCCTCCGGTACCGTGGGAACACGAGTTATCACAACCACCCCGGTCCGGGTCGTGATCGATGCAGGATTCCCGGATCAGACCCATTTCACGATCGCGGCCCCGATCTACAACCTGCCGGTGCTGCAGGTGGTGAATGTGCATTCACCTGTGACCGTGCTCATCGGCGATCGCTGGACCAACCCGGTCGCTGCCGGTACCGCGGTCTACTTCAGAAGCAGTGCGGGCGTGATGCAGCCGAGCGTCTTTACCGACAAGAACGGCCAGGGGACGGCGGACCTCATCAGCGGGAACCCGCTGCCGATCGGGGCGGGCCATGCGGCGGTCCTGCAGGGGGATGGCTATCATTATATTGTCGGGCGCACGATCGACCAGAACGGCCTCGCGGTGACCGACAGCATACTGGTTCTCTGGAGCGGCCACCCGATCATCACGCCGACGTCCTTCGCCTCGAATTTTGATATCCTGAACGATGGTTCTCAGACGTTCACATTCACCGTCGCGGACTACCTCGGACATCCGATGGCCGCGGGGACGACGATCACCGTGAGCGCCATGGTGCCCCCCCCCTCCAACCCGAACGCGGCGGTCAATCAGGTGACCGTCGGCCTCTTCCCGGGGCAGAACGGCTCGTATACACTTCCGGACGTGCTGTTGCCGGGACCGGGCGCGACCGACTTCACATGCCGGCTCAGCGACGGTACCAGCAACATCAACCAACAAACGCGTGTGACGCTCTCGGTCTCGGTGAGCGGGCCGAACGGCGCCGCCGTCTACACGATCGACGGCTACGTGCACTGATTTTCCATTCCTTCGAGAACGGCAGAGCCCCTGCGGAGCGATCCGCAGGGGCTCTGTCATGAAAGGGCCTGCTTGATTTTCCCCCGGACGCGGCGTAGCTTATAAACGACGACACTCCCATGGAACAGACCATCATCATCCGCGGCGCGCGGGTCCACAATCTCAAGAATGTCAATCTCGACATTCCCCGGGACCGGCTCGTCGTGTTTACGGGGGTCAGCGGTTCCGGCAAGTCGAGTCTCGCCTTCGACACTCTCTACGCCGAAGGGCAACGGCGCTACGTCGAGAGCCTCTCGTCCTACGCGCGGCAGTTCCTGGAGCGCATGGACAAGCCCGACGTCGACCTGATTCAGGGGATGAGCCCGGCCATGGCGATCGAGCAGAAGACGAACACGAAGAACCCGCGCTCGACGGTCGGGACGACCACCGAGGTGTACGACTACCTCCGTCTGCTGTTCGCACGGGTCGGCAGGACCACGTGCCTGCAATGCGGACGGCTGGTGACGCGCGATTCCGTCCGCACCGTCGAAGCCGCTCTGGAAAAGGTCGCCGCCGGTGCCCCTCTCAAGATCTTCGTGACCTTCCCGCTCCCCCAGCATCCCGGGGAATCGCTCGCGCAGGCACTTGCCAACATCGCAAAAGAGGGATTCTTCAGGCTCGTGGTCAATGGTGCGGTGGTCGATGTGAACGAGACCGGGGGACCGAAACGGATGCCCCCGGGAGGTATACAGGTTCTCGTGGACCGGCTCGTCTTCCACGCCGGGGAGCGGAACGACCGCATCGCTGATGCCCTGGAGACGGCGTTCGCCTCAGGAGGCGGCAACGCCGTCGTCATGCTTCCGGAGAACGGCGCCGTGTTGCAGTTCAACCAGAATTTCGCCTGCGCCCAATGCCATATCACGTATGAACAGCCCGACCCCCGGCTCTTTTCGTTCAATAACCCTTTTGGCGCATGCCCCGAGTGTCAGGGGTTCGGGCGGGCCGTAGGTATCGACATGGACCTCATCGTCCCGGACCCGCGAAAAACGCTGCGGGAGGGGGCGATCCAGCCATGGGCTACCCCGAAGTTCAAGGAGTGGCTGCGGGCGATCGTCCGCGCCGCCCAGAAATCGAATATCCGTCTCGACGTTCCCTACCGTGAGCTCGACGCGCGGGAGAGGGGACTTCTCTTGGAGGGAACCGCCGACTTTGAAGGGCTGCACGACTTCTTCCGCATGATGGAAAAGAAGTCATACAAGATCTATTACCGTGTGCTGCTCAGCCGTTACCGCGGCTATACCACCTGCCGGGCTTGTGGGGGGGCACGCCT
>Ga0315276_10002290_pt1 | contig 17467 bp, 18 predicted proteins | sample YL17G05_0_MG_FD_204542 | JGI IMG/M metagenome (GOLD analysis project Ga0315276, IMG submission 204542) | Sediment microbial communities from Yellowstone Lake, YNP, Wyoming, USA - YL17G05_0 | ecosystem: Environmental > Aquatic > Freshwater > Lake > Sediment | place: USA: Wyoming | collected... | reverse complement strand
GGCCCCGCGGGTTTAGAGATTCCGGGACTGGGAGCAGTAATTCCCGCGGGGGCGACGGGCGGCTTGGCCGCGGCAGGGGCCGCTGGCGGCGGTGTAGCGGGCTTGGCAACTGGAGCGGCCGGCGTCGCGGGCCTGGGCGCCGGGGCGGGCGGCCCCGCGGGTTTAGAGATTCCGGGACTGGGAGCAGCAGTTCCCGCGGGGGCGGGCTTCTTCTCCGCCGCTGCCTTTGTTGGGGCCGCCTTCTTTTCGGGTATCTTCTTTTCCGGTTCCTTCTTCTCCGGGGATTTCTTCTCGGTCGTCTTCTTCAGGGCTTCTTTTTTCTCAGGTTCCTTCTTCTCGGCGGCCGCCCTCTTTGCCGCCGGTTTCTTCTCGGCCGCGGCGGGCTGGGCGGGCTGAATTGCCGCCGTCCCCTTGGGGGACTTGGCGGGCTTGGAGGGCTTTTTCATCTCGGTTTCCAGGGCGGCGACCTTTTTCGGGCTCTCCGACAATTCGCGCAGCAGCTCGAGCTGGTCGACGGTGATGACCGAGGAATGGGATTTGACCGGCAGGTTTATCTTTTCCAGGAAATACATGGCCAGCTTGTTCTGCAGCTTGAATTGCTTGGTGGCTTCGTGAAGTTTAATGGTTGACATATACCCGCCCTCCTATTGTTTGGTTTGCTTCTCTTCGCTGGGTTCGCTCTTGCGATTGGCGATCTGGATGTCCCACTGGGTCAGCTTGGAAGCAAGTTTGATATTGACCCCCTTCTTGCCGATGGCCGCCGACAGCGTTTCGTCCTTGACGGTCACCTCGGCCACGTGGTGCTCGGGATCGATCAGGTGTACCTTGACCACTTCGGCCGGCGTCAGGGCGGAAGCGATGAACCGTTCCGGGGCGCTGCTCCAGGCGATGACGTCGATGCGTTCGCCGCGCAGCTCCTTGGTGATGGCCAGGACGCGGTTGCCGTTCATGCCCACGATGGCTCCCACCGGGTCGATGGCCTTGTCGGTCGAGTAGACAGCCACCTTGGACTTGACCCCCGGCTCGCGGGAGATGGCGAAGATCTTGACGATGTTCTCCGCGACTTCCGGGACTTCCTTCTTGATCAGCTCGGCGACGAAGTCGTTCATGTAGCGGGTGGCCAGGACCAGCGGGCCCTTGCCTTCGGAAAAGACCCTCTTGATCAGGAAATTGATGATCTCGCCGCGGCGGAAATTGTCCTTGGGGGAAAGCTCCTTGGGCGGCAGGATGGCTTCGCCCCATTCCAGGCCCAGGATGATGTTGCCGTTCTCGATGCGGCGGATCTCGCCCGACATCAGGGTGCCGGCCAGGGGGAAATATTTTTCGTAGATGTTGTCCTGCTCGGCCTTGAGGATCTTCTGCATGATGATCTGCTTGGCCGACTGGGCGGCGATGCGCCCCAGGGTCTCCCCGGGCAGGCAGATCTTGATCAGGTCGCCTTCGCGCGCCTTGGAGTCGTACTTCAGCGCGTCCTTCCAGTGGATCTCCGCCAGCGGGTCGCTGACCTCTTTGACCACCAGTTTGCTGACGAAAACCTCGATGATGCCCTTGTTCTCGTCTATTTCGATCTGGATGGTGGCGTTGGGGTCAAAATACTTCTTGGATACGGTCAGCAGCGCTTCCTTGATGGCAGAAAAAAAGATGTCGGGATTGATGCCGCGCTCCCGACTGATCTGCTTGATGCTCTTCAACAAATCTTCTGCCATTGATTTTCCTCAATTTGCCCATTGGTAACAAGTCATTATAATGGATTTTTCGCGAGAATGCAACCCGCCCCCCAAGGGGGTCGCGGTCTTACGACACGCTGAGCGCCCGGGACCTCCCGGAGGAGGCCGCCCCAGGCGCCGGGCGGGAGGGTTAATTTGTTGTGGGTATTGACTTTCGCTTGTATTTAAGGTAGATTTACCGTTGTCATTTTAGGAGGAACTAAAAAATGAACAAGAATGAAATCGCTCAGTTGATGGTAAAAGACTCCAGTATTATCAAGAGCAACGCTATCAAGGTCATTGATACACTGGTCACGGTGGTCGGCGCGGAATTGAAAAAGAGGCAGGGCAAGGTGACCCTGGTCGGATTCGGAACCTTCAAAGTGATCGATAAGAAAGCCAAAGTGGGCCGCAACCCCAAGACGGGCGCCAAGATCAATATTCCCAAGAAGAGAGTTCCCAAATTCGTCGCCGGCAAAGAACTGAAGACGCTGGTAAAATAGTACGGGGATAGACAGGCGCGTAGCCCAGTTGGTTAGAGCGCTACCTTGACACGGTAGAGGTCGGCGGTTCGAGCCCGCCCGCGCCTATTTGCTCAATGGAAAAAGAAAAGGCGATTTTGTTCAAGATAAATGGCGAACTCAAAGGGATCGGTGCACCCTCCTTTCCGGGCGACACGGTGGAAGAGATATTCCCCGGTTCACCGGAAGCACTGGACGTCTATCGCCATTCCTGCTCCCACCTTCTGGCGCAGGCCGTGCTCGAGCTGTTCCCCGGAACGCAGTACGGCGTCGGCCCGGCCGTGGAGAACGGTTTTTATTATGATTTTTTGACCGCCCGCCCCTTAAGCGAGGGCGACCTGGCGGAGATCGCCAAGAAAATGGCCCACCTGGCCAAGCAGAACCAGCCGATCTGCAGGGAATCCTGGACCAAGGAACAAGCCCGGGACTATTTCCGCCGCCAAGGCCAGCAGCTCAAGCTGGAGCTGCTCGAGGACAAGGTCGTCGGCGACGAGGTCTCGGTCTACAAGCAGGGCGACTTCGTCGACCTGTGCCGCGGCCCGCACCTGCCCGCGACCGGCCTGCTCAAGCATTTCAAGCTGCTCAGCGTGGCCGCCGCCTACTGGAAGGGCGACGAAAAGAGCCATTCCCTGCAGCGCGTCTACGGCACGGTCTTCCCCGACGCCGCCGGACTGGACGACTACCTGCGCTTCCTCAAGGAGGCCAAGGAGCGCGACCACCGGCTGCTGGGCAAGAACCTCGACCTGTTCTCCCTGCAGGAGGAGGCCGGCCCGGGCCTGGTCTACTGGCATCCCAAGGGGGCGCGCGTGCGCCATGAGATCGAAGCCTACTGGAAGCAGAGGCATTACCAGGGCGGCTACGAGCTCCTGTATACGCCGCATATCGGCCGCGAGTGGCTGTGGCAGACCTCGGGGCACCTCGACTTCTACAAGGACTCGATGTACGCCCCCATGGCCATCGACGAGCTCAATTATTACCTGAAGCCGATGAACTGCCCGTTCCACATCATGGTCTACAAGTCGAGCCAGCGCTCCTACCGCGACCTGCCCCTGCGCTGGGCCGAGCTGGGCACGGTCTACCGCTACGAGCGCAGCGGCACGCTGCACGGCCTGCTGCGCGTGCGCGGCTTCACCCAGGACGACGCCCACATCTTCTGCACCCCCGAGCAGATCGACGACGAGATCCTGCGCACGCTCGACTTCTCCCTCGACCTGCTGCGCTCGTTCGGCTTCAGCGAGTTCAAGATCGAGCTCTCGGTCCGCGATGCGCAGATCACCGGCAAGTACGCCGGCAGCGACGCCATGTGGGTCCAGGCCGAGGCGTCGCTGGTCAAGGCCCTGACGGTGCGCCAGCTGCCCTACCAGCGCATGGAGGGCGAGGCCGTCTTCTACGGGCCCAAGATCGACATCAAGATCAAGGACGCCCTGGGCCGCTTCTGGCAGTGCACCACCATCCAGTTCGACTTCAACATGTCCGAGCGCTTCGCCATGAAATACATCGGGGCCGACGGCGCCGCCCACCAGCCTTACATGGTGCACCGCGCCCTGCTCGGCTCCCTGGAACGCTTCTTCGGCATCCTGATCGAGCATTACCGCGGCTTCTTCCCGCTGTGGCTGGCGCCGGTGCAGGCCGTCATCGCCCCGCTCAACGACGACTGCCTGCCCTACTCCCGCCGCGTGTTGGATTCCCTGCGCGCCGCCGGCATCCGCGCCGAGCTCGACGCCCGCGCCGAAGGGGTCAACCGCAAGATCCGCGACGCCGAGACGCAGAAGGTCCCCTATATCATCGTGCTCGGCCCCAAGGAGCAGAAAGAGGGGAACATCTCCTACCGCATCCACAAGAAAGGCGACCAGGGCAAGGTCGGCCTGGCCGAATTCATGGAAAAAATCAAAATAAAAATCGAGGAAAAAAGCCAACATTATGAGATTCAGTAAACCCATTCCCAAGAAGAATCCCCACCGCATCAACGAGGAGATCCCGGCCAAGGAAGTCCGCCTGATCGACGAAGAGAAGAACCAGATCGGCATCGTCTCCATCGCCCAGGCCCTGGACATCGCCCGCGAGAAGGAGCTGGACCTGGTCGAGATCTCTCCCGAGGCCAAGCCGCCGGTCTGCCGCATCCTGGACTACGGGAAGTTCCTCTACTCGCTGCAGAAAAAAGCGCACGAGGCCCAGCGCCACCAGCGCAAGGTCCTGATCAAGGAGATCAAGTTCACCCCGGTGATCGGCGAGCACGACGTGGAAGTCAAGCTGAAGAAGATCAAGGAATTCCTGGCCGAAGGCAACAAGGTCAAGGTGACGGTCTGGCTGAAAGGGCGCCAGAAGAGGAAACCCGAGATGCTGGAAGTGATGGTCAACCGCATCATGGAGATCCTGAAGGAGATTTCGGAAATCGAATCGCCTCCCAAGCGGGAGGGATTTTTCTGCCATATCATGATCGGAGCGAAAAAAGGAGGCAAGGATGCCAAAACTAAAAACGCATAGAGGGGCAAACAAGCGGCTGAGAGTGACCGCTACCGGGAAGATCAAGCGCAGCAAGGCCTTCGGCCGGCACATTCTGACCAAGAAAAGCTCGAAGCGCAAGCGTGGCCTGAAGCAGGCGACGTACGTGGTCAAGTCGGAATTCAAGAAAGCGAAAGAATTGCTGCCGTATTCATAATAGGAGGACACGATGCCGAGAGTCACACGAGGGAACAAAAAACTTCTGCGTAGAAAAAAGATACTGGACCAGGCCAAGGGCTTCTGGGGCGCCAAGCGCAAGAACTACCGTTCGGCCAAGGAATCGGTGCAGCGGGCGATGACCTACGCCTATCGCGACCGGCGCAACCGCAAACGCGATTTCCGCACTCTGTGGAACGTGCGCATCAACGCCGCCGTGCGCGAATTCGACATGAGCTATTCGGTGTTCATGCACAACCTGAAGAAAGCCAACATCCTGCTCAACCGCAAGACGCTGGCCAACCTGGCCGCCAGCGAACCCGAGACGTTCCGCGCCATCATCGAAAAAGTCAAGTCCGTGGCATGATCGATGAAATCAAAAAAGAGATTGAAGGAGCCCGACGGTCTTTTGTAAATGAACTAGCGCAAATTCAATCTCCCGAAGAGCTGGCCGCCCTGAAAGAGCGGTACCTCAGCCGAAAAAAAGGGCGCGTCAGTCTGCTCATGGCCCGGCTGAAGGAGTTCGCCGCGGCCGAAAAGCCCTTGGCGGGGCAGGCGATCAACCAGTTCAAGGAGTCCATAGAAGAAGCCCTGGCCGCCGCCGCGGACCGCCACGGCCGCGCTGAGGCAAGGGAATGGCGGGACCATTCGCTGCCCGCCTCCGACCTGCCCGCCGGCCGTTTCCATTTGATCGCCGATATCCAGCGCCAGATAGAGGAGCTGTTCCTGAGCCTCGGCTACGAGATCGCGGTCGGGCCCGAAGTCGAGCTGGAGGATTACAACTTCACCAAGCTGAACGTCCCCGAGTTCCACCCGGCCCGCGACGAGCAGGACACGTTCTTCCTGGACGGCTTCGACGACATGCTCCTGCGCACGCATACCTCACCGATGCAGGTCCGCTACATGCTCGCCCACCAGCCGCCGTTCAAGATCATCTCCCCGGGCAAGGCGTTCCGCAAGGATGACCCCGACGCCACCCACTCGCCGTGCTTCCACCAGGTGGAGGGGCTGCTGGTGGACCGCGGCATCCACTTCTCCCACCTCAAGGGGACCCTGGAGGCCTTCTGCCGGGCGTTCTACGGTCCCGACGTCGTCCTGCGCTTCCGCCCCGGCTACTTCCCCTTTACCGAGCCGTCGGCGGAGGTCGATATCAGCTGCTTCCTTTGCTCTGGAAAGGATGCCAATTGCCGCGTCTGCAAGGGGAACGGCTGGCTGGAGATCCTGGGCAGCGGCATGGTCCATCCCCAGGTCCTGCGCAACTGCGGCATCGATCCCGAGATCTATTCGGGATTCGCTTTCGGCATGGGCATCGAGCGGGTGGCGATGGTCAAGTACGGCGTGCCCGACCTGCGCCTGCTCTATGAGAACGACCTGCGCCTGCTGGGGCAGTTCGGGTGACGGCATGAAGATCAACATCGACTACCTGAAGCAGTTCGTCGCTTTCACGATGGACGACGCCGCGCTGAAGGATCTGCTGGCCGGCATCGGCCTGGAGACGGCCGAGACCCTGGAGGTCGACGGGCAGACCGTGCTCGACGTCGAGACAACGCCCAACCGCCCCGACTGGCTCTCGCATTACGGCATCGCCCGCGATATCGCCGCCAAGGACGGGAAGCTGCGCTTCACGCCAATGGACGTCTCGGGAGCGTCGCTGGAGGCTCCCTCGACGGTCCCCCAAGGGGACGCCGCTGCGAAGCCCCCCAGGGGGACGGGCGTAGTCGCCCAGCAGACGGCAGGATTCGCCATCCACGTCGAGGATGCCGCCGACTGCCCGCGCTACAGTGGCTGCATCGTCCGCGACGTCGCGGTCAGGGAATCGGAACCCGCCGTGCAGAAGCTGCTGACCTCCCTGGGCCTGCGGCCGATCAACGATATCGTGGACATCTCCAACCTGGTCATGATGACCTGCGGCCAGCCGCTGCATATTTTTGACCTGGAGCGGCTAAAGGGCGACCAGATCCGCGTCCGCCGCGCCCGCCCGGGCGAAACGCTGCGCCTGCTGGACGAGCGCGACGTCTCATTGAACGAAAATATCCTGCTCATCGCCGACGCGTCCCGGCCACTGGCACTGGCCGGGATCATGGGCGGCCTGGCATCGGGCATCAGCGCCGGCACCCGCCATGTCTTCATCGAGAGCGCCTGCTTCAACCCGGTGGTCATCCGCCGCGCGGCGCGCCTGCTCGGCCTGAAAACCGACGCCAGCTACCGCTTTGAAAGGGGAATGGACGTGGAAGCGACCATCCCGGCAATGAAAATGGCCCTGCACCTGCTGGCCCGCGCCCAGGGACGCAAGGCCGCACCAGTTTTTTTCCAGGACGTTTATCCCCGCCCCCTGCCCCCGCTGCCGCTCCGCCTGGACAAGGATTACCCCAATCGTTTGACCGGCATCGATATCCCCGAAAAAATCAGCGCCGGGATCCTGGAGCGCCTGGGCTTCACCCTGAGCGACCAGGGCGGTTTCTGGCAGGTGCAGCCGCCCAGTTTCCGGGTCGACGTGACCTGCAAGCAGGACCTGGTCGAGGAGATCATCCGCATTTTCGGCTACGGCCACCTGCGGGGCGAACTGCCGCTGGCGGCCAACCCCTGCCTGCGCGTCGACCGGGAGCGCGGGGTCCTGCTGCGCCTGAAAAGCCAGCTGGCCGATGTCGGCTTCAACGAGGTGATCAATTACGTTTTTCAGAGTCCGGAAGAAAATGCGCTGGTCGACCCCCAGTCGCAGCCTCTGTCCCTGAAGAATCCTTTGGGGAAAGATTTCTCCGTGATGAAGAACTCCCTGCTGGCCGGCCTGCTCAAGAACACCGCCGCCAACGTCAACCAGTCCCTGGAGCGGGTGGCCCTGTTCGAGATCGGCAAGGTATTCGGGAGCCGGAACGGCAAGATCCAGGAAGAGAGCCGGCTGGCCGTCAGCGCCTATGGCCGCCAGCAGAAAAAAGACTGGCGCCTGGCGGAGCAGGATTTCGATTTCCCCCTGTTCAAGTCCCTGCTGGCCCTGGTCGGCCGGCGCTTGCGCCTGGACCTGGCATTCAGGAAAGCGGCGCATCCGGCCTTTGACGCTGCCTGCTGCTTCGCTGTCGAGGCCGACGGGCGGCCCTGCGGCTGGTGCGGCGAGCTCGCACCGGGGTTCAGCCGCCCGTACAAGCTCGAAAAAACGGTCTATGCCGCCGAGATCGACCTGGCGGCCCTGCTCGCCGCTCCGGGCGAGAACCGCTTCCGCCCCTGGAAGCGCTTTCCCGCCGTCCGCCGCGATTTCACCTTCCTGATGGCCCAGGCCGTCAGCTACGAGGAGTTGAGCGCCCGCATCGAAGGTTCGCGGCCGGATGTCCTCGAGAATTTCGAACTGACCGACGTCTTCCGCGGGAACTCCATCCCGGCCGACAAGGTCAGCTTTTCCATGGCGTTCACCTACCGGGCCCAGGACCGCACGCTGACCGGCGAAGAGGTGAACACCATCCACCAGGAGTTCATCGGCAAGCTGGTGGAGCAGTTGGGTCTAATTCAACGATAAGGAGTGCAGCTATGAGTTTTAAGGAGTTCGATAAACTGGAAGAAAAGATCAACCGGCTCATCTCCGGCATGAAAGCCCTGCGCGACGAGAACCAGAAGCTGAAAAAGGAACTGCAGGAGATCAAGCACGATTCGTCCCAGCGCGACAGCGAAAAGAACGAGGTGCGCAAGAAGATCGCCTCGCTGATCGACCTGGTCGACTCGCTCGGGGAATGATGGCCAAAGAAATTGAAGTTCAGATCACCGGCAAGAAGTTCGTCTTCCAGCTGGCCGACGACGTCCAGCCCGAGGAGTTCCTGCAGGTGGTCGAATACGTGGAAAACAAGATCAATAAAATCAAAAGCAGGATGAACGAATTGGACTCCCAGAAATTGGGATTGTTAACTTCGATAAACATCGCCCAGGACCTCTTCTCCCTGAAAAAGGAAAACGAGAAGCTGGCCCAGATACTGGGCCGGATCGATACGCTGTTATCGCCCGATAGCGAGGATGGAAAGTTAACTGTCAGTTTGTCGTCCTGAAAGAGGAGGAAGACAATGACCGAGACCGCATTGGTGCTGATCGGTATCATGCTTGGCGCCGCCGCCGTGCTTTTTTTAAAAAAGAAGATCTTTGCCGGTGAATACAAGAAAGTCGATGCGTATCAGAAGCAGCTCGATACCCGGAACCGCGAGGAACTGGAGCGGACCCGCAAGCAGTCGCAGCTGGAATTGAAGGAAGAGTTCTCCGAATGGAAGAACGAATACAACCGCCGGCAGAACGAAAAGGTCAATCGCCTGAGCGTCACCGAAAAACGGCTCATCCAGAAGGAAGAGAACCTGGACAAGCGCTACACCAACCTGGACAACAAGGAGAAGGAGCTGAAGAAAAAGGAGCGGGACCTGGACATCCAGGAAGAAGAGATCGCCGCCCTGAAGGCCCAGGTCAGCCAGCTCCATGAAGAGCAGAGGCTGAAGCTGGAGAAGATCTCCGGGCTGACCGTCCAGGAGGCCAAGGACCTGATCATCAAGCGCTACGAGGGCGAGGCCCGGCTGGAATCGGCCCAGAAGCTCAAGCAGATCGAGGAGGAGCTGAAGGAGAAGAGCCAGCTGCTGGCCAAGGAGGCCATTTCCAACGCCGTGCAGCGCATCGCCACCGAGCACGTGGTCTCTTCCTCGGTCACGGTCATCGACCTGCCTTCGGACGAGATGAAGGGACGGATCATCGGCCGCGAAGGCCGGAATATCCGCGCCCTGGAGAATGCCACCGGGGTCGATTTCATCGTCGACGACACCCCGGAAGCCATCCTGGTCTCCTCCTTCGACCCCATCCGCCGCGAGATGGCCAAGCAGGCCATCGAGACGCTGATCGCCGACGGCCGCATCCACCCGGCCCGCATCGAGGAGATCGTCGACCGCATCAAGAGCAATTTCGACGGCTACCTGCGCAAGCAGGGCGAAGCCGCCGTCACCGAGCTCGGCATCCGCGACCTGAACCCGGAGCTGTATTTCTACCTGGGCAAGCTCAAGTTCAGGACCTCCTTCGGCCAGAACGTCCTGGAGCACTCCAAGGACGTGGCCATGATCGCCGCCATGCTCGCCCGCGAGATCGGGGCCAACGTCAACATCTGCAAGCGGGCCGGCCTGCTGCATGACGTGGGCAAGGCCATCGACCGCGAGACCGAGGGCACCCATACCTCGCTCTCGGTGGACCTGACCAAGAAGTTCGGCGAATCCAGCGCCGTCCAGGACGCCATCGCCTCGCACCACATGGACACCGCCTTCACCTCCATCGAGGCGGTCCTGATCCAGGCCGCGGACAGCATCTCCGCCGCCCGCCCCGGGGCGCGCCGCGAGATCCTGGAGACATACATCAAGCGCCTGGAAAAGCTCGAGGAGCTGAGCAAGTCCTTCGCCGGCGTGACCAAGGCCTACGCCCTGCAGGCCGGCCGCGAGGTCCGGGTCATCATCAACGCCAACGAGCTCGACGACAACCGCACCTTCCTGATCTGCAAGGACATCGCCAGGAAGATCCAGGACGAGATGGAGTATCCCGGCCAGATCAAGGTTTCCGTGATCCGGGAAGTCCGGGCCATCGAATATGCCAAGTAAGCCGGTGCGCCTCATCCTGATCGGCGACGTGGTCGGCCGCTACGGGCGCAAGTTCGTCCGGGCGGTACTGCCGCTGGTCAAGGAGAAGTACCGGCCCGACGTGGTCATCGCCAATGGGGAGAACTCGGCCGGCGGCCTCGGCATCATCCGCCGCACCGCCGACGAGCTCTTCGAAGCGGGGGTGAACATCCTGACCGGCGGCAACCACATCTGGGACAAGAAGGAGGCGCTCGACCTGCTCAAGACGGAGAAGCGCGTGCTCAAGCCGCTCAACTTCCATGTTTCCACCCCGGGCAACGGCTCCATGGCCTACCAGACGGACTCGGGCCACGCGGTGCTGGTCGTCAGCCTGCAGGGGCGCGTGTTCATGGAGCCGGTGGTCGACAACCCCTTCGCGGCCATGGAAGAGTTCCTGAAGAAGAACTCCCATCCCATCGTGCTGGTCGACTTCCACGCCGAGGCGACAGCGGAGAAGCAGGCCATGGGCTTCTTCCTCGACGGCCGCGTCAGCGCCGTCCTGGGCACGCACACCCACGTGCCGACCGCCGACGCCCGCGTGCTGGAGAACGGCACGGCCTACCAGACCGACGTGGGCATGACCGGCTCCCTGGATTCGATCATCGGCATGAAGCGCGAGCCGATCATCAGCAAGTTCTACAACGGCATGCACCAGAAGTTCGAGGTGGCCCAGGGCAACCAGGTGCTGGACATGACCGTGGTCGACGTCGACCCCAAGAGCGGCAAGGCGCTGAACATCGAGGCCTGCCGCTATTACGAAGCCACGTATGGGCAGCAGCTTTCCTGAAGAAAAGGTCTACAAGGTTTCCGAACTGACCCAGCTGGTCAAGCTGACGCTCGAGACCCAGTTCCCCGCCATCTCGGTCCTGGGCGAGGCGTCGGGCGTGGTGCTGGCCAGCTCGGGGCACCTCTATTTCACCCTCAAGGACGCCGCCGGCGCCATGAAGGTGGTCATGTTCCGCGGCTCGCTGCAGAAGAGCACGCTGAACCGGCTGGAGAACGGGCAGCAGATCGTGGTCAGGGGGACGCTCTCGGTATACCCGCTGCGCGGCGAGATGCAGATCATCGCCAGCGACATGCGCCTGCAGGGCATCGGCGACATCTTCGCCGCCCTGGAAAAACTCAAAAAAGCCTACCAGGAAAAAGGCTATTTCGACCCGCAGCGGAAGAAGCCGCTGCCGCTGCTCCCCGGGCGCATCGGCGTGGTCACCTCGCCCACGGGGGCGGCGGTGCGCGATATCGTGCGCATCCTCCACCGCCGCTTCCCGGGCATCGCCATCGTCATCTACCCGGCCAAGGTGCAGGGGGAAGGGGCGGCGGCCGAGATCGCCGCCGGCATCGACTATTTCAACGGCGCCGGCCCGGACGGGAAGCCGGACGTCCTGATCGTCGGCCGTGGCGGGGGCAGCTACGAGGACCTGTGGGCGTTCAACGAAGCGCCCGTGGTCGAAGCCGTCTTCCGCAGCCTGATCCCGGTCATCTCCGCCGTCGGCCACGAGACCGATTTCACCATCGCCGACTTCGTCGCCGACCTGAGGGCCGCCACCCCCTCGGCGGCGGCGGAGCTCGTGGTCGGGAAGAAGGACGAGTTCCTGGACCGCATCGATTTCCTGCGCCACGCCCTGATGCGGCGCATGGAACAGGGGCTGCATGAAAAAAGGACCGCCTTGACCCGGCTGCGCAGCGACTCGGCCCTGGCCGACTTTCCCGGGCTCCTGCAGGAGCTCGCCCAGCGGCTGGACGGCAGCGAGTTCTCCCTGGCGCGCATGTTCCAGCGGACCATGGACCGCACGCTCAGGCAATGGCACCGCAGCGCCCAGCGCTTCGCCGCCTGCGACATGGGCGGCCTGGTGAAAAACCGGGCGCTGCAGGTCCAGAACCTGCGGATCCAGGTCGGTTCGTGCTTCGGCGAACGGCTGGCGCAGCAGCGGGAAAGGATCGGGCTGCTGGACTCGAAGCTGGCTTCCCTGAACCCGGAAAATATCCTGGCCAAGGGATATTCCATCACCACCGACCGGAACCAGCGGGTGGTCCGCGACGCGTCGGCGCTGGCCGCCGGCCAGGAGATCCGCATCCGCTTTGCCCGCGGTTCCACAGCGGCCAAGGTAATCAAGGAGTAACGCATGAAAAAAGATACGCTCGATTTCGAGACCGCACTGAAGAGGCTCGAAGCCATCGTGCATAAGCTGGAAGCCCCCGATGTTCCCCTGCAGGACGGGTTCGCCCTCTACGAAGAGGGGATGAAACTGACCGGGCAGATGAAAAAGGAACTCAACGAGATCGAAAAAAAAGTGAAGATCCTGCAGAAGGACGCCAAGGGGGACCTGCAGGAGGCCGACTTCGCCGCGCCTGAAAATGAATGATTACCTGCAGCGACTGACCGCGGCCGTCGACCGGGAGCTGCTCGCCGGCATCGACCCGCGCCGCAGTTCGCTGGAAGCCGCCATGCACTACGCGCTGACGGTCAGCGGCAAGCGCCTGCGGCCGCTGCTGTTCCTCAGCCTGCTCGACGCCTACCAGCAGGACGGACGGCGCCTGATCGGCCTCGCCTCCGCCCTGGAGATCATCCACACCTATTCCCTGATCCACGACGACCTGCCGGCGATGGACAACGACGACCTGCGCCGCGGCATGCCCACGGTGCACAAGAAATTCAATGAAGCCCTGGCGCTGCTGGCCGGCGACACGCTGCTGACCTTCGCCTTTGAAAAGATCGCCGCCGCCCCGCTGGCGGCCGACAAGGTGGTGGCCGTCATGGGCGTCATCAGCCGCTGCATCGGCAAGGACGGCATGGCCCTGGGACAGGCGCTGGACCTGGAGTTCTCTGGGCAGGCCGATGCCATCGCCGCCATTCACCGCCTGAAAACCGCCGAGCTGATCAAGGGCTCGCTGCTGGCGGCCGCGCTGGCGGCCGGCCTCGACCCCGGCCGCCAGGAGATCCTGGGGAGGGCGGGCATCGCGCTGGGCCTGGGCTTCCAGCTGGCCGACGACCTGCTCGACGTCACCGGCGACGAAAAAAAGGTCGGCAAGAAACTGCGCAAGGACGGCGGCAACCGCAGCCCCAACGCCGTCCTGTATTTCGGCCTGGACAAGGTCCGGGCCGACATCGACGCCTACCACCGCCAGGCCCTGGAGCTGGTCGGCGGGCTGGGCATCGATTTTCCCCCGTTCCTTTTCCTGATGAAAAACATGCTCTACAGGAGCCACTAGTGCCATTACTGGAGACGATCCACTCGCCGGCGGACGTGCGCCGGCTCAGCCTGGAGGAATTGCCGCAGCTCGCGTCGGAGATCCGCGAGCTGCTGGTGCAGGTGGTCGCCCGCAACGGCGGGCACCTGTCGTCCAACCTGGGCGCCGTGGACCTGACCCTGGCCCTGCACCGGGTGTTCGACGCCCCCCGCGACAAGATCATCTGGGACATCGGCCACCAGAGCTATACCCACAAGATCATCACCGGGCGCCGTGAGCGCATCTTTTCCATCCGCAAAAAGGGAGGACTGCTCGGCTTTCCCGACCGCGACGAGAGCGAATACGACGTCCTGAACACCGGCCACGCCTCGACATCGCTCGCCTTCGCCTCGGGCCTGGCCATCGCCCGCGACCGCCGCCGCGAGGATTTCCATATCGTGGCCGTGATCGGCGACGGGGCGCTGACCGGCGGCGTCGCCCTGGAAGCGCTGAACCACATCGGCCAGGTGAAGCAGCGCCTGATCATCGTGCTCAACGACAACAAGATGTCGATCTCCCCGAATGTCGGCGGCATCTCCCGCCATTTGAACTACCTGGTCTCCGGCCGGCCCTACATCCGCCTGAAGGAAGTGATCCAGAAATTCCTCAAGTCCATACCCGGCGTGGGGCGGCCGCTGTTCGAACTGGCCAAGAAAATCGAAGTGCTGATGCGCACCATGATGGTGCCCGGGTCGCTGTTCGACGAACTGGGCATCAAATACATCGGCCCGGTCAACGGCCATGACTTCCGCGAAATGCTCAAGGAGTTCGCGGCCGCCAAGAAATACGATTTCCCCGTGCTGCTGCACGTGGTGACGCACAAGGGGCAGGGGTATGAGCCCGCCTGCGAGGACCCCAGTTCCTTCCACTCCTCGGCGCCGTTCAACATCGAGAACGGCAAGTTCCTCGGCCGCGAAAAAGGCCCCTCCTATTCGGAAATTTTCGGCCGCAGCGTGCGGCGCCTGGTCGAGCAGGACCGGCGCTTCGTCGCCCTCACCGCCGCCATGCCCGAGGGCACGGGGCTGGACGCCGTGCAGAAGGATTTCCCGGAGAACTTCTTCGACGTCGGCATCGCCGAGCAGTACATGTTCGATTTCGCCGGCGGCCTGGCCCTGGGCGGATTCAAGCCCGTGCTGGCCGTCTATTCCACCTTCCTGCAGCGCGCCGTGGACCAGGTCATCCACGATGTCTCGCTGATGCGCCTGCCGCTGCTGGTCGGCGTCGACCGTGCCGGGCTGGTCGGCGGTGACGGCCCGACCCACCAGGGCATCTACGACATCGCCCTGCTGCAGCCCGTCCCCGACATCGTGCTCATGGCGCCCAAGGATGAAAACGAGCTGCAGCACATGATCTATACCGGCAGCCGCCTCGCCGCCCCTGTCTTCATCCGCTATCCCAAGGAACCGGGCCGGGGCGTGCCGCTGGACGGGGAATTCCACGAGATCCCGCTGGCCAAGGCGGAAGTCCTGCGCCGCGGCGCCAAGGCCCTGATCCTCGCCGTCGGACCGCTGGCCTACCGGGCCCTGGAGGCGGCGGAAAAACTCGCCGCCCAGGACGGCATGGAAACCACCGTGGTCAATGTCCGCTACCTCAAGCCCCTGGACCGCGAGCTGATCTTCTCGCTCGCTTCCGGCATCCACAAGATCGTCACCGTCGAGGACGGAACGGCGCGCGGCGGCTTCGGCTCGATCATCCACGAGGAGTTCCTCGCCGGCGGCTGCGGCGGGTGCGAGTTCCTCACGCTGGCCGTGAGCGAAGAGAACGTTCCCCTGGCCTCCCGCGAAGAGCTGCTCGCGCAGTATGGCCTGAACGCCGACGGCATCTATCGCCGCGTCCTGGATTTCCTGAAGAAAACCTGATCTTGTTTTCCGCCGGTCATTCCCCGGTGAATTTCTGCCTGAGCAGGTAATAAAAAAAAGGCATATCGCGGACCAGGTATCGCTTCCACAAGCGCCTGGGCTCGAGCATGAGCCGCCACAGCCACTCCAGCCCCCGTTTCTGCATCCAGTGCGGCGCGCGCTTCAGATGCCCGGAAATGAAGCTGAAGCTGGCGCCGACTTCGATCGCCAGCGGGACGGCGCAGCCGGCCTGATGATGCTCGATCCATTGGATCCCCTTGGGAAAACCCAGCGACGTGAACAGGATCGCGGGCTTTTTCCCAACGAGCAGTGAGCGTATCCTTTCATTTTCCAGTTCATCGTTCTCGAAGCCCTGGTAAGGGAAGTAGCAGCCGGCGATCGGCAAGCCCGGGTATCGTTCCTGCAGGCTGGCGGCGGCCTGCGCGGCGACACCCTCGGGGCCGCCGAGCAGGAAGACCGGGAAATTTTTCCGCGCCGCGAGCTCGCAGAGCTTTTCCATCAGGTCCGTGCCGTTGATCCGTTCCCGCAGCGGGCGCTTCAGGATGCGGGCGGCCCAGAGCAGGGGCACGCCGTCGGCCATGACCAGGGCGGCGTTCCGGTAGATCGCCCGGAAGGCGGAACTTTTGTAGTTCGCCACCAGCTGGTCGACATTGGCGGTGATGAGGTGCCGGGGCGACGACTGCGACATCATGCTCTCGGCGCGCGCCAGCACCTCGTCCATGCTGAGGTCGTCGATCCGGGTTCCCAGGATGGTGACCGAAGGAACGGGCGGGCTCATTTTCGCGCCGCCAGGGGCTCGCCGCCGGCGGCCATCAGACCGACGATCGTCCGGACAGCGTGTCCGCGCTTCTTGCCATCCAGCGGCGAACGGACGAGTTCCCGGAGCAGGCGGATGGCCAGCGCCGCCCTGACGGTCCGCCGCAATCGCCTCACCTGCGTCCGCGAGCGGTGCTCCTGGAACAAATAAAGGCAGCTGGTGACGAAATGACCCAGGCGCTCCGGCGAATTCATGCTGCTGGCGCCGCCGTGATGGGTGATGGCCAGGCCGGGAACGTAGGTGACCCGCAGGCCGGATGCACGCAGGCGCAGGCAAAGATCCACTTCCTCGCCGTAAAGGAAAAACATTTCATTGAATCCGCCGCTTTGTTCGAAAGCGCTTTTGCGGATGAAAAAGAAAGACCCCTGGACGTAATCGGGATGGCTGAGGCGCGAATGCTCCCGCCGGCGCGGCAGCTTGCCGAGGCGGCTTAAACCGGATACGTGGGCGAAGATCCTCGTGCAGGTGGGAAAGGCAAAAGCCGAGTTTTGCCGGCTGCCGTCGGGATTCAGTGTCCGGCAGCCCAATACGCCCGTCTCGGGGTGCAGCTCCATGAAGGACAGGGCATCGCTCAAGGTGGCGGCATGGACCTCGGTGTCGGAATTCAGAAAAAGCAGGAACCGCCCGGCCGCCAGGCGGCTGCCCAGGTTGTTGGCGGCGGCGAAGCCCAGGTTGGCCGCGTTTATCTTCAGCCGCACGCCGGGGAATTCGCCGCGCACCATCTCCGCGCTGCGGTCGCTGGAGGCGTTGTCCATGACGATGACTTCGAAGGACGTCCGCGGCGGATGGCGGAAGATGGACGCCAGGCAGGCGCGCAGCAGGTCGCAGGTGTTCCAGTTGACGATCACGATGCTCAGGTCGACCATGTCAATGGAAGAGCGGCCTGCCCGCAAGGTGGGCGGGCAAGGGGCAGTCCAGCAGGCTCAGCACCGTCGGCGCCAGGTCGATCACGCGGGCCCCGCCGCCCGCCGCCTGGCGGGGGATACCCGGCCCGCGGCCGATGACGAACCCGTTCGGCTGATGGCTTCCCGATTTCCAAAAGGGGACCGGTCCCAGCCGGCCCGTG
>Ga0315276_10002287_pt1 | contig 17483 bp, 23 predicted proteins | sample YL17G05_0_MG_FD_204542 | JGI IMG/M metagenome (GOLD analysis project Ga0315276, IMG submission 204542) | Sediment microbial communities from Yellowstone Lake, YNP, Wyoming, USA - YL17G05_0 | ecosystem: Environmental > Aquatic > Freshwater > Lake > Sediment | place: USA: Wyoming | collected... | reverse complement strand
CATTTATCTTTAAAAAATCCTTTCCTGTTTCTATTTTTTTATCATAATTTCCATAAACAGAATCATATTTTAATAAATAAGCAATAGTTTTTACATCACATAAATCATTTACAGCAACAACATCTATGCCTTTTTCCAAAGCTATTTTTAAAACAGGCCTTCCAATTCTTCCTAAACCATTAATTGCGAGTTTCATTTTTTAGCTTTTTTTGATTTAATTCTTCCAATGATTAATCCAATAACCGCTCCAATTATAAAGTAGTTTATTATCAAAATTGCTGCCGGAAAGATAATTGTGCCTAGAGATTCTGGCACAATATCTATAATAGTTTCTTCGATAATGAATAAAAGGAAGATGGTTGGAAAACCAAACAACCCAAAAAAATAAGGATTCGGGTCATTATTCTCCATAAATTCAATTCTCATTATAAAAAACATAACAATGCCAACCACAATTCCAATCAATCCTCCCTTCAACCAACTCGGCCAATTTTTCCAGCTCATTTTTTCCCCTTTTTTAAACTTTCAGTTTCTTTTTTATTAAATTTATATCACCTTTAATTGAATTCATATCAGTCTTCAATAAACTTATATCTTCTTTTATATTAATAAAACTATGTTTTATACTAACTTTTACTTCCCCCATCTCTCTGTAAAGTTTAATCAAAAAACCTCCTAGTAGAATAATAATAGCAAAATTAAACTCATCAAGCCCAGGACTTCCACCAAAAATTAATTTAATAAACCAATAAATAACCAAGATTGCTAATAAAATTATTATAATATTAATAATTATATCAAAAACACTTATTTTCTTTTTTCTCTCTTGGAACATTTTAACCTAATCCTTTTGTAATTAGCATTTTTATTAACAATATGACTCCGAGTGTAATAACTAATACTAAAATCCAAAACCACCAATCATATTTCATTTTTCCCTCTTTTCTTAATAAATTAAGTCTTTTCGTATTTTAAAATGTTTCTAATTCTTAATAACAATAATTCTTTTATACAAATCATTTATAGAATAATAATGCAATTTAGTCTTGAAATTTGTCAGCATGAAAACAATCTTTTTTCTGCAGCAATTAATTCCAAAAACGAGTTAATGAATAAATATTTTTGGTTGAGAGATAATTATTATATTTATCTAGCACTAAATTCTGCCTCTAAATTAAAAATAATTAAAGCATTTCAAAAAATTACAGACTATAATAAAAAGCTAAAAAAATTTGATTATCCCCCATCAACAGATTCTGAGCATATTCATCCAGTATATAATGAAAACCTTGAAGAAATTACAGGAGAATGGGCTTTTGTGCAAAATGATTCTGCTGGTAATATGCTTGAGATTCTTTCTGAAGCAAAAGACAAGTATAGAGCAGATTTAATTATTAGATATCTTGCTACAATTGAATTTTGGAACTGTCCTGATTCTGGTTTTTGGGAAGAAGGAAAAGAATTAAGAAGTAGCAGTTTAGCTGCTTGTTTAAGAGGTTTAGAAAGCTATGAAAATAATTTTGGTGACAATAAAAAAACAAGAGAAATGCTTAATAAAGGTTATAAATCACTAAAAAATCTTCTTCCAAATGAAACTCCTGCAAGAAGCTCAGACATTGCCTTATTGTCTTTAATTTATCCAGACAAGTTAAATCACAGTATTATAACAAGAGACTTAAAACAAAAAATAATAGAAAATGTAATGCCTTTAGTAGGGGAGTATGGAGTTAAAAGATATCTTGGAGATAAATGGGATGGAATAGACTGGAGTTTAGGAGAAGAAAAAGAAATGCAATGGACAATGGGATTGCCATGGCTTTATTTATGTACAGGACAAAAAGAATATTTTGAAAAAGCAAGAGAAATAAGAATTAAATATAGAACAATGCCTGAAGGTATTGTTGATGGAAAACCAAATTGTACTTCTTGCTTATTATGGTCAGAAGCTATATACAGGATAGCTGAAAAAAAATTTAGGGCTCTTCTACAATTTTAGGGAGATTTTGCCTGCTTTCAGACAAGGCAAAATATCTTTCTAACTATTAGTGTCAATAAAATCAGCGAGGGTAAATGAGCATTGGTGAAAGATATGATTGCAAGAATTTTCATTAATTTTAAAGAAAAACTAATCTACTAAACCTTATCAAGTTCCTATTTTACTAATAATACTAATTATTAATCTTTTAAGTCCTAAAAGGCTTAAAAGCAAATTATTTTTATCCTAAATCAGGAGAAGAGGCAAATTTTAGTAAACATGAAAGTTAATAAAAATAAAAAATTATTTCTTTTTGCCCCATGCAAGGAATCCTATTAAGATTAAATAAAGAATCCCACCAACCTCAGGGATAATTATTGCAAGACTAAACCATCCCGGATATTTTCTTTTTTCAAGAATCCTCCAAGTAGCTATTATTCCTAGAACAAACAAAGCTATCCATCCTAAAATTGGGATTAATATTAAAAATACCCATGCCCAATGAAATCCTCCTAATTGCAGAATTAATGCAAAATTTGCTATTGGAATCCAAGCAAGCCAAGGATGTTTATGTTTTAGTTTTTTAGCAGTTGTTTGCCATGCAAGAGCAAAATAAACATAAATTGCAATACCAAGTAATATAGCAAGTGTAATGCCTAATACAATTAGCCCCCCAAGCATTCCTCCTAAAAATGCATCTGCACCAGGGCATTGAGTGATAATCTCTTTAAGACTAGCACCCTGTTCTACTAATTGTTCACAACCTTCAAATAACATCTTTCTCTTTTTTCCTATTATTAACAAATTTTTTGATTATTTAAAACTTGTTCTTTCTGACTTTTCCATAGATTCCAGCCTTACATCAGTTTCAAAATCATCTTCTTAAATCTTTCAGGATATCTTTTCAAATAATCTTTAAGCTTTTTTTTATTAATCTTTTCCTTAAAATTATCAATAACTTCTTTGTCCAATGGCTGTCTGAAATAAACCATATCAATAAATGTTTTTTCTATGTCTGAATAAGGAAAATAAATCTCTCTATTTTCAAGAGGATATTTATAGTATTCATAGCCGAACATGTATTTTCCATGAACTCTTTTTAAGAAAGCATTTCTTCCAAAAACCTTTCTTAGCCCTGCTCGGATATTATTAGTTGTAATGACCACAGGATTTGTTTCCTGTTCCCATAATTTATGGAAACTCATTGCATTTTGCAAACCTAAATAGGCTGGCTTGAAACAAAAAACAATAAGAGAAGCATCATCATAAATAGTATAATATCCCTTAGTTATTCTATTTATTTCTTTTTTCTTCAAAAGATTACTTATAAGTAGATAGATGTAATTTTTATTCTTATAGGGAATAAACTTTTTAAGAGAATTTATATCCACAACCGGGCTTTCTTTAAAAAATTTTCTAGCTTCAATAACATATTTTATCTTGCCCATCTTTCTATCTCCATTAAGAGCTGATTATAACTTGGAATAACCCCTAAAATAATAATATTAGCAAGATTTTCTTCATCAATAGGCTTTTCGAAGTTTTCAATTAATTTTTTCAAATAATTTTTAATTAATTTTTTATTTTCAACATGATTAATTAGAAAAGCAATGTCATATAAATCCCTTATTTTTTTTCTTTTTAGATAAGTCTCTACTTTTTCTATAACTAAATCTTCAGGAGTAAGAGTATAAACATTAATGAAAAAGCTTTCCGCTGTTTCATATCTCTTAAAAAATGGCTTCTTATTTTGAAAAGTTGCCTCAAATTTTGTTTCTATGCCGTTAAATTCCAATCCCGAGTATAAAGAATTTTCTTTTAATCTTTTCTTAATTATTTTAAATCCTTTATTCTCCAGCGATTTAAAAAATTCTTCTATTTTCTTTTCATCTCTTTTTATATAAACATCTACATCTTCTGAAAATCTATTCCCTTGATAACACCTCCATATCCCTGTTCCGCCATGAATTATGGCTTCAGGAAAAAATTTGTAAAGTTCTACAACTATAATATCTTGAGCAAAAGCTAGTTCTCTATCTGCTTTGCTTCTAAGCTTTAAGTTCAAAGGTATATTTGGAACCATATTTTATATTTCACCAAACTGATATATATCTATATGTTTGATAGCTTTATAAACTTTTCTCTTTTATTGGCTTTTTGAAAATTTTTATAGAAATTTTCAAGCCACAAAAATTTAAAGATTTTTGATGTTTTAAGAATTAGATATTTTTTCAATCTTCATAACTTTTTCTCAATATCAATCAATCTTTTTAATTTTCTAGTCCTTGTTTTTCCATAAATTCCTGTTTTAATAAAATCACAATTCCAAGCAACACTTAAATCTGCAATTGTATTGTCTTTTGTTTCACCGCTTCTATGAGAAATTATTGTTTTAATTTTGTTTTTCTTTGCAATATCAATTACTTCTTTTACTTTCAAAAGGCTTCCAATCTGGTTTGGCTTGATAATAATTGCATTAATTGATTTGTTTTTTATTGCTTTTTTTAGTCTTTCAGGATTAGTAGTTGTTAAGTCATCACCAACAATAAGATAATTATTTTTAGAATTTTTTATTTCTTTTAATAATTCTTTAAATCCAGAAAAATCATTTTCATCTAAAGGGTCTTCAACATAAAATAAATTATATCTTTTGATTAATTCTTTTATATACAAAACCTGATGTTTTTTATTTAAGTCTACTTCTGGATTTTTGTAATTATATTTATTATTTTTATAAAAACTAGAACTTGCAATATCAACACCAATGTCAATATCTTTTTTATATTCATTTTTAATAATCTGTCTTACTTTATCTAAAACCATTAAAACTTCTTCATTTGTTTTTCTAGTTTCCCAAGCTCCCTCATCATTTTTTAGCCAGGATTTTAAAAATTTATTAGCTAATTTATATGCAAGCTCATTTATTTCAACACATTCAGAGAAAGTCTTTGCATTTGCAATAAATAAGAATTCTTGAAAATCTGGTTTTTTGTTATTTTTTCCAATTGAATGCAGTCCTCCTCCAATTGCATTTCCAACAGGACGAGGTAATTTTTTACCTGTGCCTAAAAATTCGTATAATTCTTTGTTGTTTTCATAAGCAAGCATTTTTAGCAAACTTGCTTCAAGTGCAAATAAACTATTTGCACCAATTTGGTTTTTAACTAATTTTTCTATATCCTCTAAAATAGAAAATGCTTCTGCACTGCTAATTTTTTCTCCAGATTTATTAATAATATTATTAAGCTCCTGAATATTAGTAGAATTAATAAAATCAATGTCACCCTCTAAATCTTTAGCATAACTCTTTGCTTCATATTCTCCTTTAGATTTTCCTTGAGGAGAACTTGTTTTAAACCTTTTAAAAAAACCTGTTTTTATAATCACCTGAATAGTTGGTTCTTTTCTTGAATCTAGAACCTGCCTTGCAATCACCTTTTTTATTTTCATTTTAATCTCTTTTTATCACTAACAACAAATATTAAATGCTTGATGAGAGTAGATTAAGCATATTTATTTATAAGTTATTAGTTAATGATATTAAATTTTTAGAATATAAAAACCTTGTTAAAAAGAATTAAATCCATTAATCTTAAGCTATTTCCTCTGTTCCTTCGTCTTTTTCTACAACTTCTTCTTCATCATCAGGATTAGCCATTTCCATGATTTCTCCTTCATGTTGAATGTCTTTTTCTTCAACTTCTTCTTCAACTTCTTCTTTCTTTTCCAATTCAGATTCTTTTTTTTCTTTTTCAGCTTGTTTTTCTAATTTCTCCTTGATTTCTTCTTCACAAAGTTTTTTAACAGTTTTTTCAGATTTTTTAGGAAATGGTCTTTTAACAGTAATAGGCAAAACCTCTGCTACTAATTCTCTTTCAGCAGTTTTAAGAGTATCAAAATTAAGCTCTTCCTCTTCTTCTTTGCTTAATTTTAAAAGAACAGGAGCATCCATAGCAAGCTGCAAGCTTCTTGCTCCTAAAATCCGTGCAATTTCATATCTTGTGAATTTTTCCTTAAGTTTTTCAAGTGTCATTTTATTTAATTATTATTTGGTTTATATTCTGGTATCCTTCCTTGATTATATTTTCCAATATCCCCAACATAAACACCTATATGATTTTGACAAGCAGGACTATTAATATCTTGATGAGCACAAGCACTAACTATGATTTTTGGTCCTGCTGGAATATTTGTATTTCCTAAAACAGGTCTGCTTCTGTCTTCTAAATTATTTTTTGTCATTATATTTGTTTTCTGATATTTTTTTACTATTTAGTAATTTGTTGTTAAGCTTTGAAGATAGATTATTTAGTTTAATCTTCTGTTCTTCATAGCTTATATTTTTATAATCTCTTAATCTTCTTCCCTCTATAATTTGATATTAACAAATTAAGTTTATTTTTATAAGATAATTGTGTTTTAAAGCTTTGCTTTTCTATTTTTTACTCTTAATTTGCTTTTCAATTTCAGGATAAATTTTATCATAAACTTTTTGAGCTTGTTCTACTATTTTTTTTAAATCTTCTGCACTTAAATAGGCTATGCCTCCTTTTTGCATAGCATTAATAATATGCTCTTTTGCAGGTTTTGAAATAGCTAAAGTTAATCTGGCTTCTGCAGTATCTTCTTCATCTCTAGTAGGATCTGTTAAAATATTACTCCCTATTTTATAAAAAGTCATTGAAAATGGAATCTTTTCTGTTAAAGGCAAGGGAGTATCTGTAAACTCACCAAAAACAACTTTTTCTGTTTTTTCATCATATTTTGGAAATTTTGTAAGTTTTAATGCAACTAAAGAACCAATTGCACTTGCATCTAAAATATTTCCATCATCATTAATTGCATAAATATCAATAAAAACACTCCAAACTTTTTCTCCTTCTTTAATGCAAAGTTTTTTCCAGTCAATAAATCCAGATTCTCTTACTCCTCTATCAACAACTCTTGCTGTTTCAATAGCATCTATTTTAGGAGGCCCAGATTCATATCTTCCTCCGCAAGCAGGGCTATATTCCATGCTAGTCATCATAGTTCCTTCATCATCATGATCAGGATAAGGCACTTGAACATCTAATTTAACTCCAACAATAACTTCTGTTTTTCCTATTCTTACTCTTGCGCTTCCTTCAGCATTTTTTGAAATATTTTTTTCAATTTCAATATCTCTGTAATCAAATGGCTTTCTGCCATCTAATCTTCTCTCATTTTCTAAAAGAGTTTCAATTTGTTTTTTGTTTATGTTTGGTATTTCCATTTTAAATAGCCCCTTCAAGAGTAGTACAATCTCCTTCTCTAATCCTAATTTGTTTTGGTAATGTGAATCTAATATTTTGTGGAGCAGTATTAGTAGGGGCATAGTTTGTAGAATCTCTATTAGGGCTAGTTGAGTCACTCTCATGAAGTGGAACATATTTTAATCTAGTATATTTTCTGAAATTTTCCATTTTATTTATTTTCGTTTATTTTTTCTCCTTTTAATGCTCTTTCTTGATATTTGTGAATTTTCTTGCAAGCAGCAACAGCAGCTTCATAAGCTTCTAATAATTTTTTTGCAGGAAGTTTTCCATCTAACTGCAGATGAGTAATCATATTCCCTCTTGAAGTTAATGTAAAAGGAATATCAGTAGCACCTTCTCCTTCTTCATAATCTTCTTCTTCTTTAGTTATATCAGTAACTATTTTATCATCTATTTTTCCTATTGAAACACTTGCAACCATTTCTTTCATTACAACTCCTGCATGAGCTAATGCCATTGCAGCTGCATTAATTCCAGCACATCTTGTGCTCGCATTTGCCTGTAAGATTAAAATTTCAACATCAATAACAGTTCCAGGAAATCTTGTTAAATCAACAACAGATGATAATGCATTTTCAGTAATCATTGAAATTTCTCTGCTTCTTCTTGATGGCCCAGGTCTTGCTCTTTCTGATACAGAAAAAGGCAGCATATTATAATTTGCTCTTATAATCCCTCTGTCTGGTTTTTGCAAGTGCTGAGGATGTAATGGTTTAGGCCCATAAACAGCTGCAATAGCTATTGTGTCTCCATGAGCAAATAATGCACTTCCATCTGCATTTGGAATTATTCCAATTTCTGCTCTAATTGGACGAAGTTCATCCATTTTTCTTCCATCTGAACGTTTTGTGTATGACATTTTATTTTTCTCTCCCTTTGTAAAAATGAACCTCTAATTCTCCTAATTTTTTAATTGCTATTGGTTCGGTTTTATTTCCATTTAATGCTTTTAATGCTATTTCTTCTAAACCATTAACACACTCAGTTGGTACTTGGGTCTGAAAAAAATTAATATTCTCTCCCCTCTCTCTTATTTCGTTTATAGATTCTATAGCTCTCAAATAATCCTGCATTGCTTTTTCTGCAGTTTTACCTGTCCCTATCTGTCCGATTTCATACCCACCTGCAGTAAATCCCTTTACTTTCTTACTTTTATATACTAATGCATTTATTATCATTTTATTTCTTCTCCAAAAATTTTTCTACTTTTTCAGTCAAGCCTTCTGAAGCAGATTCTTGTTCTATTAATTTAATTGCAGCTTCTGCTCTTTGTTCTCCTGTTTCATCTCCTTTAATCCAAACATAGCCATTTTGTCCAACAGTTATTTCAGTATTAGTATTATTTTTTATTAAACTAATCATGCTTCCTTCTTTTCCAATTACTCTTGGAACTTTGTGAGGATTTATTTTAATTAATCTTCCACCATCTAATCTTCCTAATCCTCTTGATTTTAAAGTTAAATCAATGCTTCCTTTTTTAACTCCATAAGTTTTAAGACTAAGAACATCTCCAATTTTTGCGAATTCTGCTAAATTATCCCTATCAATAAATCTTGGGCATTCCATTAAAGGTAAAAATGCAGAATAAGGACCTCCGATATCAATATTCCAGCCACTAAAATTAATATCATTAACTCTTCCAATAACAGTATTTCCTCTTCTTGGTTCAAAAACACCTGAAATTGGTATAACTTTTACAACTCTTCCGCTTGTTTCAGCTAAACCATATCTGCTTGCAACAATTTCATTGTTTTCACTTCTAGTAAAATCTCCAGGAAGATGGTCATCTGCAGAAACAATGGTTTCACCAGGAATAACTAATTTTCTTTCTTTTTTATCATTATTTTGTATTTCTTCTTCTTTATCCATTTTTATATAATCAAGAAAACATAATGGATGTTTTTTTCTTTTCTTGTTCAATATAAATTATAAAAGAGGGTTTATAAAGGTTTCCATGAAAAATCCAAAAACCTTCCAAAACATTTAAATAGTTTTTAATCTTATAATAAGTACGCCAAACGCCAGGAAATTCGTCCAATACTTATTGGGGGGATTGAATGGGTATTTGCGGTATCTTACCCCTTGGTGTAACTTTTTATTTTCTGAAGAAATTTTTCAATCTCTTTTATATCAATATTTACATAAGTTTGCAATAAGTTTTTTGTATCCCTTCATTTTAACATTTTCTTTTAATCACTTAAATTTAATTTATCATTTCTAGTTAAAAATATTAACACCCTTTTATCTGTAGCATTTAATTCGCAAGAATAATCAATAGAGATAAATTCAGATAACTGATCATAAGCTTTTTCTGCCTTTTCTTTTGCTCCACCCATGCCGGAAATAATAAATATCTCTGGAGAATGTGAAATAATTTTAGTTTTTATTATCTCTATAATTTCTTCTATTGAATGTTCATTTCTTATAAAGCAAACATAGTTTTCTATATTATCTAAAAATTTATTTATTGTTAATTTTAAAATGTCTGGAGATTCTATTTTTTCTAGGAGTATATTAATATATCTGCTTAAGATTCCATTTTGAACCAAAGAAGTAAGATGTAGTCCTTCTTTTTTAAATTTATTAAAGATTTTATTTTTTAAGTTATTTCTTTTTTGGATTTGAAGAGGCTTATCCATTTTTCTCATTGCTAACCCCATAAGAATTAAATTTCTTTTTTTTCTATCCTCTATATAATTTCTGTAAAATAATTCTTCATTTGTATTTAATTGTTCTCTAACATTTTTAATAGTTTCTGTTTCTCCAATAAATAAAAGTTCTTTATTAATAAACTTCAATGCTAAAGATTTTATTCCTTCTACACTATTTTTTATAATAGAATTTATTGCCCCCTCTGTAATATCTGATAAAAGGTTATTATTGGAAGGGGTCTCCATATTCATCAATATACATAGAGACACTCAATTCATTGTCATCTAATATAATTGTACTTCCTGGGAAAATTAACATCTTATTTATTAAAACGGGAATTTCTAAATATTTATCTATTACTACCTCTCCAGATTCATCTAATACAAATTTTCCATCACTTTGATATCCTAACTCTTTAAGTAATAAAATTTTATCCTCTTTAGAAAATTGTTTCAATGAAAATGTTTGCATATTTTTATTACCCTTTTTTTATATATAAATATAGTTATAATTCTTTATATATCTTACTAATAATTATTTTTCCTTCTCCTTTATCTCTTGAGTTATCGCACTTCCATGCGTTATAGAATTCAGTTTGTCATAAAATTCTGTTTGAATTCCTACTGGAATATTTAAAATAACTTCTAAATCTCCATTTCCTAGCCAATTTTCAGATTCTTTATATTCCTGGACAATTCCATAAACTCTTCCAGTATGAACCGCAGGAATTACAACTCTAATCTTCTTACTTTCAATTCTAATTGGAATAATTTTTGTTAAAGCTTCAATTATTGGCTTGATTTGTCTTTCAACTGGCTGTTTGTCAATTTTAACACCTGCTTGTTTTAATGAGTTTTCAATCATGTCACTTGTAAATGGCCTGTTTGTTCTTGAATCAATTGCATTTTTAATTAAAAAATCAATAATTTGTTTTCTTTTTTGTTCAATTGCTTCATCTCTGAATTCTTGAGTAACTTCAATCTCACCTTTTTTAACTATTCTTTCAACAACTGCAGAAAATTCTGTTGTTCCGAACGAATTTTCTATCTCATTTTTTCCAGCTCTAAACCCTTTTTTCAAATCACTCCAGATTGTAGTGTCTTTGATAACTTCTGAAATATCAATTTTCTGTCCTTTTCTCATTTTCATGGCTGCATCTAAATCCACCATTGTCTCAAAATGAGATTTTCCAACATTTAATTTCACAGTTGTGTCTGTCATTTTAAATTATTTGTTATAATAAATCTATTACAGCTTTTAATTGGTCTGGATATTTTAAATCTGTTATATTTTGTTGAATAACTGGTTTTAATATCTCTTCTTCACTAGCTTGTTGAACTGTACAATATTTGTTTAAAAAAATACTCCCATTATTTTTAGATAGAGTATATTTGTCATGTGAAGCAAGAGTATCATTCCCATACCTTCCAAGGCCAATGTAAAATTCTTTTCTTCCTTTAATAGCTATCAAAGGAAAATCTGAATCAAGACGGCTTAAATCTTCAACAGTTCTTATCCTCTTTATTTTTAATTCTTTTCTTCTTCTTTTATCTAAAGCTTCATCACTTATAATAAAAACAACTTCTTCACCTCCAATACCTGTCTCCATTAATGTTCTTTCAATACCATAAAGTTCTTGTTTTCTGACCCTTCTATCTTTTGTTGGCGCGATTGTGTCTATCATTTTATTATTTATATAATATCTTTGATTTATTATTCAATTTTTTAAGCTTTAAATATAATCCTCTTAATTTCTTATCTGCATAGCTTAATGTTTTATAAGTTAATAATAATTAATGTATTTATTTAATTATTGTATTTGTATTAATAAAATTAATGTATTTATTTATATATAGCAATTTCTTCTTTATTAAGTTTCCTTATTTTTCCTTCTTTATTTTCAATATAAGCAATATTAAATCTTTGAACATTAAACTTGTCTCCTAAAATTGTTTTGAAAATATTCATTCCAAGTTTAATCGCTTCTTTTAATGTCATGGTTTTTTTATAATTTTTTCTTAATTCTTCTTTTATCTTTTCATCATTTTCACCAATAGCCACTGCATTATATTCAAAATAATTGCCAGTTATATCGCTTGTATATAATTTGCCTTCTGCTCCATTCTTTCCAGCAACCATTAAAGCAACACCAAAAGGTCTTACCCCCGGATATTGAGTATATTGTTGTTTTATATCTGAAATTTCTCTTATGATTGATTCAACATCAATCGGAGAATCATAAGTAACTTTGTGCTGTTGGGCAATAATCCTTGTTTGATTAATCAAAATTCTTGCATCTGATAAAATACCCGCAGCACTTGCCATAATATGCTCATCAATTTCATAAATTTTATCAGCAGACTCAGAAACAATTAATTCATCTTTATACCCTTTATCAGCTATAATAACAACCCCTTCATTAGTCTTTATTCCAATGCTTGCACTTCCAAGTCTTACTGTTTTCTCAGCATATTCAACCTGAAGAATATGTCCGTCAGGAGAAAACATAGTTGCGCTTCTGTCATAACCCATCATCTGATGCTGCATATCTGGTATGTCCATTTTATTTGTGTTTTTTGATTTTAGTTTACCTTTTCCTAGAAAATCTTTAGATTTTCTGGAGCCAAAAATCCTTGATTTTTTTGCTCTCGGAAAAGGTATTCTTTGTTCAAACTTGTCTTTCTTAAAGAAAGTTTGTTTTATTACCTTATTGCGTTTATTTTAGTGTTTTTATACTTAACTGTTCTTAATCTGCCTCAGAAATCCCTTTCAAAAATACAAAATATATGCTATTTATAAAGTTTATGGTTATTAAATTTTAGAATTTGATATTAATAAAGAGAATCACTAACTCGCTTCTCTTACATTTCTTTATTAATAATATTAATATAATAAAAAAATTTGATTTAAATTATAGATTAATACAAAAAATTATTTAAAAAAGATTGTTATTTAATAATTGATTAAATCAGATTTTTTATAGCCCCACTAACCCGAACAATCTGCAAATCCTTATTGCTTATAGCAAAACTTGCCCTGATTTTATCAAGAGATTTTCTATTGATACAAAGAATTATACTGTTTTTTTCTTGTTTAATAATCTGAGGGCTTGCTTCTGCAAATCCAAGCACTCCGATAAATTCTAAAATTGTTTCTTCAATTGTTTTTTTATCAGCCTCTTTGCCTTTTATTAATAAATATCTTTTCTTTTCTCTGTGGCTTGGCTTTAAAAGCTTCATTTTAAACTCCCTCTTTTTGTTTCATTACTAACATTTACTTGCCAATAATGTTTTCCTAAAGTTAATCTGTATAAATTTGCAATTTCTTCTGGTGATAGAGTTTTGTTCAAGATTGCGAAATTTAAATTTTCTTTAAGCATTTTTATTCTCCCCCTCTATCCTCAAGCCAATGATAAGCCATTATTGCAAAATCTTTAAAGTTAACTATACAATCTCCATTTATATCGCCAGCAACAATTGTTTCACAATTTGGCTTGCCAAAGTATGATTTGCTCGCTTCAAGAGTGCCGCCATAAGCTCCCATGTTTATTCTGCCGCCGTTAGGAAATTGCTCATAACCTATTGGGCTTAATGGGTCACCTGCATCAATGCATGGGCTTGTGACATCATCTAAAGTCCATGTTTTGCTATTTGGATCCCATCTACCTGCTTGGGATTTTAGATGATAATCGTAGTTGTTTGGGTCGGCGAAGAGGGGGTCTGTGGAGATGTTGCCAATACTTGAGTAACTACCTTTAATACAAGAATAAGTGGCAGTGCATCCTTCGAGTTCAGTTCCATTTTCCCAGAGGATACAGTTACGAATAATAGGTTTAGTGCCATATACTTCTATACCAAAATGTTGAGGATCATCTCCACGGGGTAAAGTATTAGCGATAGTATTATTTAGGATTATTGTTTGTTCGCCAGATCCCCCAATGCAAATTCCTACCTTATAATTGAGAGCGATGAGGTTGTATAAAATAATTGGAGAAGAATACATAATATTAATAGCTCCTGCACTACCATCACCTTGATTCATAATGATTTTGTTTCCTATAATAGCAGGCGACGAGTCAGCCACACAGTCAATCCCTCCTCCTGAGATTGCTGCGCTATTGTGCATTATAATATTCTGCATAATTAAAGGAGAAGACCCCTCTCTCAAGTAAATTCCCCCTCCCCATTCCATGCCCCTATTGCCTGCGATTATATTGTGAGTAATTGTCGGAGAAGAATGATGGCAAACAATGCCTCCACCTGCGAACCAAATGTAAACTTCATATGGCCCTCCGTTAGTAATAGTAAATCCACTTAAAACACAATTAGGATCTTCACCACTATTAAAATTTACTACCGACTTGTCCATCCCATTAATAATTGTAGAAGCAACTATGTTAGAATCGTTTGGATTTGTACTCCTTAAAACTATATTCTTGCCTTTAAAGTTGATATTTTCATAATAAGTTCCTGGAGAGACTATAATTTCATCGCCGTCGTTAGCATCATTAATAGCTGATTGGATAATTATATAATCTTTTGGTACTCTAATTTCATTACTATATAAATCTCTCCCACCAAATGCTAGCAATGCAACTAAGCCTGCTTTTGTTATTGGTTCTCTTAAACATTCTTTGATTTTGTCTATCAATAATCTTGCCATCTTTCCCTTAACCTATGGATAAAAAGTGAAGTATTTTTTCCCAGCTTATAAATTTTAAAATTTATTTAAATATTTTAATTTTTTCAATATAGTAGTGAAGCAACAATTTATAAACCTTTCCATTTTATTCATTTTTAAGTGGTAACTTTTTTCAATTTTTAAGATGGTAAGTATGTAACATACATTGGACTGCTCCATGCGCGCTTACCATTGTTTTGAACAGCTTCTACAAATAAATATTCTTCTTTATTTGCTGTTAAATTTTGTATGAAATATCCTGTTACATTTTGCTGTCCTGAAAATTTTGTTAGATTAATTATACACCCATTATAAAATAAACTAACATTAACTATTGTGTTTCCAGCAGCCGCACTTATTGAATAGTTTATTGTTATATTCGGTGTTGTTGAAGCATAACTGAATATATCACCCATAAATAAAATATCAGAGCCATTATAAGCTGTCACATCCATTACTATTTTATCTGTTGCTGCCCATGTGTGTCTCTCCTTCAATGTTCTAAAAATACCATCTCTCGTCCAGTTATATGGATTCATAAGTCCTGTATAAACATTAGGTGTTCCTGGATAAGACTGGTGGTAATCCCATCCTGCTACAAAACCAAGATGATAACCTAAATTAAGTGCTTTTTGTATAGAACCATCCCAATCAGAGTCACTTAGTGGATTTGGATTTTGGTATGTGTCACAGCCACTGTTAGCAGAACAGTTCCAGTAATCATTCCAGTGATAGTAACCAGCATCAGTCATTTCAACAAGTGGGATATAGGTATCATTTTTATTACTAAAATTAGACCAATTTACAGACATATATCTTAATGCAGGATGACTATGAGTAGCTATTCCATTGTTTAATTTAAGATGTTCGATAAGTTTTAGTATAGTATCACAATTTGGCTGATTCGAATTGCACAAGTTATCTGGGCCATTATCTGCATAAAATACAAGACGATGTCCTTTATTACTGCTCCACTCATAACCAACAAAATAAGTAAAGTTGTTATCTGCATTATTCCCATTTGCTTCATTTTTTGTGTCTATCCATTCGGTACTATTTATCCACTCAGCGTGATCTGCTGTAGATGCCCAATCATAAAACTCTTTTAAATTATCTACTCTTTCTGAAGGACTCATTTTCCCTTCATAGTCACTTATATTAGTATGAATTGAATGCAAAACTCCAAAGATTGGTATTGGGGTTAATGTAAAAACCATAAACATATTTTCATTTTCTGTAACATTCAAAGACCTGCTTTGTATATAATGTCCTAATTTGTTTGCATTAATAGTATAATTAGAATAATAGCTTTTTGTTCCACCATTATTCACATAATCTATAATTTCTGTTGTTGGAGTGTAGCCAGTTGCATCTGTTGTTAAATTAAATGTAAAATTATTTAAAACATTATAAGCAGTAACATTTGCTCCTGAAATATTATTCCCAGAAGTGTCATTAACATAAGCACGATAATACCACATCATATTTAAATTTCCGTTTGCACCTGTAGACCAATTTACTATTATTGGATTTCCATTTGCTCTTGTTACATTTGTAAAGTTCCAAATTCCGCCCGTAACTGCACTTGTAATATAAAACTCTGGAACTAAAGAAGAATTTAAAATACTATCTCTTATTGTGAAATTATGATTTAGATAATAAATATAAAATGCATTTGAATTATTTGTTTTTACATTCATCCCTGAAAATGAATTATTGTTTGTGTTTGCATATAAATAAACTCCATATCCCTTTTCTCCAAAAGTTGCAATTATATTGTTTGAAATATTATTATTTGATTCTAAATAAATTCCATATCCCTTTTCTCCAAAAGTTGTAATGTTATTATTTAAAATAGTGGAATTTGTAGAACGAATTCCAATTGCAAAATCTCCATAAGTTGTAATTGTGTTGCTTGAAAGAGTATTATTTAAACCTTCTAAAACCCCAATTCCCTCTCCCCAATAATCAAATTTAGAATTAATTGTTATATTATTGTTTGTTAAAATATTATTTGAACCCCTAATTGTAAATCCTATTGGCGTATTCCCCTCAACTATAATGTTATTATTTGAAAAAGTATTATTACTTGAAGTTGTCCAGAATATAATTCCTAATTCATGCACTGCCCAATCGGAAGTACCATAAACTGATATATTGTTATTCATAATAATATTGTTATTTGAAGTTTTATAAAAATCAATTCCCATTGAAGCACCCCTTACAGTATTCAAGATAAATGTATTATTTGAAATATTGTTAAAGTTTGGACCACCAGACCATCCTGAATAAATTCCTCTTACATTTGATTCAACTGTAGAAAGATTAATAATATTATTTGAAATAGTATAATAATTTGAATTATTATCTAACCAAATTCCAATATTATAACCACCTGGTATAAAATTAGGAGTTACTGAATTATTTACTGAACTACTTACACCATTAAATCCTTCATATCCGATGTTACCTGTGATTAGATTTTCCCCACAAACAACATATGTACCAGAATTATTCCATAATTGAAAATTATTGTAAAAATAACTTGAACCCAAATTCATATAAAAACCTAATATATTTATATCAAACATTTTAGTATAACCGATTGTGGGCATATAAGCATTACAAGTAGTCGTACTTATTTTAATTATATCAATACTTTCTTTAAAAGTGTTTAGGTTATTATTATTACAAGTACATTCACCAACAGTACATCCAGTATTTATTCCAATCTCATCAACATTATAATCATTGAATTGTATATTTAATACTCTAAATTGAGTTAAAGATGTGTCTGAACAAAGCATATTTTTATCTGGAACATCTGCCCCACTAATTGTGTTATTATTTATTATTCCATTATTTGCATTATTAAAATA
>Ga0315276_10002286_pt1 | contig 17484 bp, 12 predicted proteins | sample YL17G05_0_MG_FD_204542 | JGI IMG/M metagenome (GOLD analysis project Ga0315276, IMG submission 204542) | Sediment microbial communities from Yellowstone Lake, YNP, Wyoming, USA - YL17G05_0 | ecosystem: Environmental > Aquatic > Freshwater > Lake > Sediment | place: USA: Wyoming | collected... | reverse complement strand
CTTCGTTGCCTCGTGCTCCGACGATGACGGCGTTCGCCCGAGGCTCGCGCCCGGGTGCGTCGATTTTGCCTCCTACATCCACGTGGAATCCCGGGTCGCTACACCCGGGTCGACCCGGCGCACCGCGCGCCACGGGGATTTCCTCTTTGCCGCCGACGGACCGGCCGGGGTCCACGTCATCGATGTTTCCGACCCCTCGAGTCCCGCGATCGTGGCGACCGTCGATACGCCCGGGTCGGCGCTCGACATCGCGTTCTCGGATACGATTCTATGCGTGGCCGATGGGGAGGGCGGTCTTCGCTTATACGGAGTTGGAAGCCCGAAGATATTCGTGGAGTTGGGGAATATCGATGCGGCGGGAGAGGCCGTGTCGGTAGCGGTGAGAGGCTCGACCGCGTACGTCACGGATGACGTGGGTCTCCGGGTGGTGGATATCGGCGATCCATCGGCGCCGGTTTTTGCCGGCGGAGACAACACCGCGGGGCGAGCGAACGACGTGGTGCTCCTCAAAGGTTACGCGTACGTGAGCGACTCCGAGCTTGGTCTTCGCGTGATCCCGATCGATCCCCCTACGACGTACGACCCCGTTGCGCTTTTTCCGTTGCCGGGCATGGCGCAGGGGATCGACGCCTCCGGAGACCTTGTGTATGTGGCCTCGGGGTCGGAGGGAGTCCAGGTGGTCGACGTCGGAACGCCGTCGAACCCGGTTCTCTCCGGCGGTCTGAAAACGCCGGGGGGCGCGCAGGACGTGACGGTGTCCGGCGAGAATCTCTTCGTGGCCGATCGTTATCTCGGCATCGTCGCGATATCGGCGAAGGACCCATCGGCGATGGAGATTCTCGCGAGCGTACAAACGCCGGGTGAAGCCGTCGGCATCGAGTCGGGGGACGGACACGTCTTCGTTGCCTGCGGTCCGGAGGGTGTCCACGTCGTCGACTCGCACAACCCCGAACCGCCGCCCATCCTCTCGTCGTTTGCAACCCCGGGGCAGGCCAGAGGCGTTTTCCTTGTCGGCGAGGCCCTGTACGTCTGCGACGGTGCGGCGGGGATTCAAGTCGTCGACGCGAGCGATCCTCGCGCGCCGCGCATCGCGACAAGCGTCTCTCCATTCGGAGAACCGCAGGTTCTCGCCGTGTCCGGCGGCGTCGCTTACGTCGCGAGTGGGATGGGTGGCGAAATCGGCCGGCTCGACGTGGCGGATCCGTTTTCGCCCGTCGCGCTCGAAGCGCTGACCGCGGGCGCTGAAAGACTCGCCGCGTCGGACACCATCCTCGTCCTTGCCCGCCTGCTCAACGGAGTAAGCGTGTATCGAGTGGAGGGCCTGAGCCCGCCGGAGTTCGTCGGAGAGGCGTCGACCGGCGACCTCGCGTTCGATGTCGCCCTCTCGGGTGGGTACGCTTTTGTCGCCAACGGACTATCCGGTCTCGCCGTGGTCGATGTCTCGTTGGCGCGGGGGCCGCTGGTGGTTGCGTCGCTGCCGCTCGCGGGTGTGTCGCGGGGGATCACGATCACGGGTAACCTCGTGTTGATCGCGGCGGGTGGCGGGGGGATCCACTTCGTTGATATCTCCAACCCAACGCGCCCCGTTCGTCTCTCAAGCCTCGATACACCGGGAACCCCCTCCTTCATCCACGTGGCGGGCCATACGGCCTACGTGGCGGCGGAAACAGCGGGTATCAACGTCGTGGATATCCGCGACCCGGGTCATCCGGTGTTCGTGGGTACTCTCAAAGGGGAAGGCCTCGCCACGGGCGTGGCGGCGGACGCGCGTTTCCTCTACGTCGCGGACTGGACCGAGGGTCTCATCATCGCGCCTGCCCAGTGCGCCGGGGATTGACCCGGGACCGCGGTCGGACGTATTATAGTTGTTCGAGCGACGCTTTATACGTATGTCAAACCCGGCACTCCGGCCGGGTCGGCGACCCCGGTTGGAGCAACGTTTCGGGTCGGATCAGCATTTATGGAAAGCCTCAAGTACGATCGCTTTCTCGACCTCAAGGGACTTGAGTGCCCGCTGCCCGTGGTGAAGTCCCGGGAAGAAATCGCACGGATGGTCGTCGGACAGATCCTCAAGGTCGTCGCGACGGACAGCGGCTCGCTGAGGAATTTCCAGGCATGGACCAACACCGCGAAAAACGTCCTCCTCGTCGCGCAGGCGATCGACGGCAGAGACGGAGACGCCTGGTTCTCCCACTACATCCGCAAGATCCAGTGACGCAGGGCAGGGCCGCGCGGACGCGGGGCGCGGCCGCTGGCCCGGTCTTCTTTATTCGCCCTTCACGAGCGATATCGCCGCATCGATGGCGAAGAGGTAGCCCGTGTGCCCGAGTCCGACGATTTGTCCGCGGCACACCGGCGCGACGACCGACCGGTGTCTGAAATCCTCGCGTGCGTATATGTTGCTCAGGTGTACCTCCACGGTGGGAAGGCCGACTGCCTGGATCGCGTCACGGATCGCTATGCTGTAGTGCGTGTAGGCGCCCGGGTTGATCACTATCGCATCGCACGTTTTGGCGGATCCTTTTCTCCCCGCGCGGTGGATTGCGTCGATGATACCGCCTTCCGCGTTGGACTGATGAATGACCACCGCGGCGCCCCGCTTCTTGGCGTGCGCGCGGATCCGCGAGTCGATCTCCTTTAGCGTGAGGTTCCCGTAGACCTCGGGGTCTCGAGCCCCGAGAAGGTTAAGGTTCGGGCCGTGCAAAACGAGGATCTTCACGACGCTCCTTTCTCGAGTGTGCCGATGATCTCCTCCTCGGAGACATCGTCGACGACGACGGCGCTCCCCAGACTCGTGGGGAGCACGTAGTGGATTCTGCCTTTCCTGATCTTCTTGTCCACCCGGATGCTCTCGCGCACGCTCTCCATATCGAAGCGTTCGAGCCGGACGGGAAGCCCGCACCACTCCAAAATCGCCTTCGTCCGGTTCACCAGCCGCTTCTCGACGAGGCCGCGGGCCCGGGCGATCCGGAGCGCCGACATCATTCCCACCGACACCGCCTCGCCGTGTTTCATCCCCCTGTAGCTCGCGGACGCTTCGATCGCGTGGCCGACGGTGTGTCCGAGGTTGAGGGTCCGCCGGAGATCTCTCTCGAATGGGTCCGCGGTCACGATCCGTGCCTTGATCTTCGTGCTTTCGAGGACACAGGTCTCGAGGAAACCGATGTCGCGGAGCCGGATCTCCGGCCGGTCGCGCGTGTGACTCTCGAGATAATCGAAAAACGGCGCCGATCCGATGAGCGCCGATTTCACCACTTCCGCCATCCCGTTCGCGATCTCCCCGAGAGGGAGAGTGTCGAGCGCGCATGGATCGATGAGGACGGCGTGCGGTTGGTAGAAGCTCCCCATGAGATTCTTCGAGAGCCTGTGGTTCACGCCGACTTTCCCGCCGACGCTCGAGTCGACCTGGGCGAGGAGCGTGGTCGGGACGTGAACGAATGGGACGCCCCGCATGAAGATCGACGCGACGAAACCGCCGATATCCCCGGTTACGCCGCCGCCGACGGGGACGAACGTCGCGTCCCGCCGGGCCCCTTCCGCGATGAGCTTGTCGACGATCTCTTCGGCTTGCGCGAGATTCTTTCGCGAGTCGCCGTCATCGATCGTCACCACGGAATACGGTATTTCCTCGCGCGCGAGCGAGGCGGCGAGACGGGGAAGGAAGAGATCTCCTATCTTCGGCGTCGTGAGAAAAAACACCTTCGAGCCGATGCCGAATTCCCGCAACCGCGCTCCGAGTTTGAAAAGAGATCCCCTTCCGATGTCGATGTGAGCCGTCCCGGACCGCCCGCGGAGCGGGGTTTCCGAGTTCTTCTCCGAAGGGGCGCGCGCGCCGGGGATCAGGCTCAACTCCATCGAATGACAGGGAAGATCGAGAGAAGCGGCGATCTTCTCCGCCGTCTCGGAGGGGTCGAGGGACGAGGTGTCGACGCGAAACGGGATCCGGTCGTACACGTTCTCCCGCGCATCGAGAAGGGCGCGGACGCGGTCTTCGAGCGACGCTGCCGCGTCGGGGAAACGCGAGGCCGCCAGAAGCGCTCGTCCACCGCTACGGGCGATCCGCGCGGAGAGCACCTCGGGCGCCGCCTCGAGAAGGACGATGCGGCCCATCCGCGAGAATAAATCGAAGACCGATTGATCGATCAGCGTCCCGCCGCCCGTGGCGATCACGACGCCGCGTCTCTTTTCAAGAGAAAAACAAAACGACCTTTCCAGATTTCTGAAATGAGCTTCGCCTCGTTGTTCGAAAATCCCGGAGACGGCAAGACCCTCGGCGGCCGCGATTTCGGTGTCGGTATCGACGAAGTCGAGACCGAGCATCCCGGAAAGAGCCTTTCCCACGGTCGTTTTCCCCGCCCCCATGAAGCCGGTGACGACGATCACGGGGCGCTCGAAGGCGGCGCCGATGGACTCGATCCGGTCCGGCATCAGCGGCCCCCTCTTTTCCGGAGTCTCGACTCGTACGACGAGTAGCTCGATCTCATGTCGGTCACGCTGTCGCCGCCGAACTTGTCGATGAACGCGCCGAGGATCTCCCACGCGGTTACCGCCTCGGCGATCACGGCGAGCGCGGGGATCACGCAGGTGTCCGAGCGGACAAAAGGGCTCGTCTTCGGTTTGATCGTCTTCATGTCGATCGACGGGAGCCTGGCGAGAGATGTGGGGATCGGCTTTGCGTAAAGACGGACGACGATGTCCTCCCCGTTCGATATCCCGCCCTCGATCCCCCCGGCGTGGTTCGTCGGCCGGACGACCTTTCTACCGACGACGCTGATCTCATCGTTCGCCTCCGCCCCCTTTTGTCTGAAGGTCTCGAGTCCGTCGCCGATTTCAACGGCCTTCACGCTCTGTATGCTCATGAGCGCGCCGGCCAAACGCGCGTCGAGCCTCCTGTCGCATTCCGCGTACGATCCAAGACCGGGGACGACACCCGAGGCGATCACTTCGACGGCGCCGCCAAGCGAGTGTCCTTCTTTCTTGGCGCGTCGTATCGTCTCCATCATGCGGCGCGAGGCCGTCGAATCGGCGGTGTAAACCGGCGATCGGCCCGCCGCCCGCTTTAGCCGTTCGAGCGAGCAGGCCGCGCGCGCCGCGTCGACTCCTCCGATCGAGATCACGTGGCCGAAGACGTCGATCGAGAAAGTGCGAAGAACGCTCTTTGCGAGCGAGCCGATCGCCACTCGCATCGCGGTGGATCGCGCGCTCGAGCGCTCGGCGACGGGCGGGACTTCGACGAAATCGTACTTGAGACACCCGGCGAGGTCCGCGTGACCGGGGCGAGGCACCGTCCCCAGCGCGCCACCGCTTTGTCCCGACACTTTGAGCCCAAGGTTTGGAATCGACAAGGCAAGAGGCGCTCCGGTGGTTTTCCCGCGCCAGAGACCGCTCACAACCTCGACCTCATCCCTCTCTATCTTCTGCCGGGCGCTCCGCCCGTAGCCCTTTCGCCTCCGGGCGAGATCGATTTCGATATCGCGGATCGACACGCGGTGCCCCGCGGGAAATCCTTCGATGATTCCGATGAGCCTTTCGCCGTGCGAGTCGCCGGCCGTGAGGAATCTCATGTCTTACTCTCCATCGTAAGCGTGTCGCGCATATTCGACGACTTCTTCATACATCGTTTCGAGCGAAAACTCCATCCCCGTCCACAATCGAAACGTCGAGCGCGCCTGGGCGACGAGGAGGGAGACCCCGTCGAGCGACCGCGCGCCGCGCCGCGCCGCCGCCTCGAGGAAAGGCGTCACGCGCGGGTGGTAGACGAACTCGAAACAGAAATGTCTCTCTTCGATCAGGGAGTCATCGATCAGGGCGGCGGCCCCTGAAGCGCCGGAGGTTTTGTCGAGCCCCGACATCCCCACCGGAGTCGCGTTGATGATGATCTCCGCTTCTGCGATCGATCGGGCAAGTCGATTCTCGTCCCCGCGAACGCGCACCGCTTCGACGACCGCGTTCGGAAACGCCTTTCGAAGCCTTTCGACCGCGGGAGCGGATTTCATTGGGTCGCGCGCGGCAAATACCACCCGCGCGGCCCCCGTCTCGAGAATCCCGTACGCGGCGGCCCGGCCCGATCCGCCCATGCCGAGGATCAACGCTTTCTTCCCGGCGAGCGCGACGCCACCGATGACTTCGAGGGCTCTCGCGGCGCCCTCCGCGTCGGTGTTGTCCGCCTCGACGCAATCGGGACGCACGGTGACGGCGTTTGCCGCCCCGATGATCCCCACGGCGGGGCTCCGGCGATCGGCGTGGGCGAGTATCCGTTCTTTGTACGGGTAGGTGATGTTGACCCCCGCGATCCCCATCGCGCGAAGCGAGCGCGCCGCTTCGTCGAAGCGATCGTCCGGGGTGTCGAAGATCGCGTACTCGGCGTCGATCCCGAACTCTTCGATCGCCCGGTTCATGATGAAGGGCGAAAGCGAATGCCGCACAGGGTGGCCGATGAGTCCGTATAGTTTGGGTCTTTCTGGAGCCGCCATTTTTTCTTTCACGCGGGCCGGACGGCCGCAAGACCATCCGTTCAGCCGAGCAACTTCCGAAGATCGTCGAAAAAACCGGGATAGGAAACCGCGGCGGTCTCGCTTCCTTCGATCACCGTTTCTCCTTTGGCGAGAAGGGCCGCGACGGCCATCGCCATCGCGATCCGGTGGTCGCCGAAAGAAAAGACACGCGCGCCCCTCAATCGGCACGGGCCCCGGATCACGAATCCGTCGTCGAGCGTCTCCACTCTCGCTCCGAGACGCGAGAGGTTCGTCACCACCGCATCGATACGGTCGGACTCCTTCACGCGGAGTTCGCGCGCGCCCCGAAGGATCGTTTCTCCCTCGGCCTGTGTCGCGACGACGGCAAGAAGCGGGAGCTCGTCGATCAACCCCGGAACCTCTTCGGGGGAGACGGATATCCCTCGGAGATCCGCGTGCCGCGCGATGATGTCCGCGGCGGGTTCTTCGAGGTGGCGCGTCTCGTTCTCCCTGTCGATGCGCGCTCCCATCCGGGAGAGCGTATCGAGAAACCCCGTCCGTGTGGGATTGACGCCCACGCCGCGAAGAACGACTTCCGAGTCCGGCAGGCAGGCGGCGGCCGCCGCAAAAAAAGCGGCGGAAGAAACGTCCCCCGGGATTGTCATCCCCACCCCGCGAAGCTCAACGGGTCCTCGCAGGGCGACGACGCCATCGGCGGCGCGGATCGGGGCGCCCATCGCGCGAAGCAGCCTCTCGGTATGGTCCCGCGTCGGGAGGGGCTCTTCCACTATGGTGTCGCCATCCGCGAAGAGACCCGCGATGAGAACGGCCGTCTTTACCTGCGCGCTCGGCACGGTGGGGCGGCACACCACGGCTCGAAGCGATCCTCCTCGAACCGTCATCGGCAGGGTCCCGCCCGCGGCGGTCGTGATCGACGCTCCCATCCGCCGCAAGGGATCGGCGACCCGTTCCATCGGCCGTCTTCTCAGAGAATCGTCGCCGTCGATCGTCACCTCGGCCGGCCGCCCGGCGGCGAGTCCGGCGAGAAGCCGCGCCGTCGTACCCGAGTTTCCCGCGAAAAGCGGTGCGCGGGATGGGTAGGTCCCCGGCCGCACGCGCACGAGTCCGCCCGGTCGCGTCTCGATGCGCGCGCCGAGACGCTCGAGGCATGACACGGTGCTCCGGATGTCCTCGGAGCCGGGCAGCCCCTCGATCGTGTGATCGCCGCGAGCGATCGCCCCGAGGATGAGCGCCCTGTGGGCGATCGACTTGTCCCCGGGCAACCGGATCTCTCCGCGAATCGTGCGCGCCGGTTGGAGAGTGATATTCATGGCATGGAAGGGCCGAACAAAACGGGGTGGTTTCCCGCCGGAATGCTACCGCGATCCCGCGGGAGCGATACGCCGGCCGACGGCCGAGACGACGGGCCGAAGCCGGTCCATCAAAGCGGCGAAGTCGGCGAAAGAGAGACTCTGTATCCCGTCGCTCATCGCGTTGTCCGGCGAAGGGTGGACTTCGACCATGATTCCGTCGGCCCCGGCCGCGGCCGCGGCGAGCGCCAAGGAGGCGACGTAATCGCGGTGGCCGGTGCCGTGGCTGGGATCGACGATCACGGGAAGCCCGCTCTGTTTTTTGATCACCGGCACGGCCGATATGTCGAGCGTGTACCTCGTCGCCTTCTCGAAGGACCGGATCCCCCTCTCGCAGAGGATGACACCGGTGTTTCCGCTCGAAAGGATGTACTCCGCCGCGAGAAGAAGTTCCTCGATCGTGGACATCATCCCCCGTTTGAGCATCACCGGTTTTCGCACCTTCCCCACGGCTTCGAGAAGCGCGTAGTTCTGCATGTTTCGCGCGCCGACCTGGAGAATGTCCGCGTAGCGGCACACGAGATCGACGAGCTCGGGGGAGGTCACTTCGGTGATGACGGGGAGTCCCGATTTTTCTCCCGCTTCCGCGATGAGCTTCAACCCCTCTTCGCCCAACCCCTGAAAACTGTACGGCGACGTTCTCGGTTTGAACGCGCCACCGCGGAGGATGCAGGCGCCGGAGCGGCGTACGGCGTCGGCCGTCGAGAGAATCTGGTCGCGCGATTCGACCGCGCAGGGGCCGGCGATGACGACGAAATCGTCGCCGCCGACGGCTACACCCTTCACCTCGACCATTGTTCTTTTTTGGATCGCTTCGCGCCCGGTCATCACGATTCCTCCTCCGTGGAAACGCGGTCCATCTACTATACACGATATCGGTCCGTTTGAACACCGCGCCCGTCCTGGCCCGAACTCGCGCGACCGTTGACACTACCGGACCATCGCGGTCTCTCTCGGTGTCGCGGGTTGTCCGTCGACCCCCGGCGTGCACAAATCCGTTGAAAAGCGTGGTGTTATCATCTACCATCCGTGCGGTCGAACGCGGCGTCCGGGCGGTAAAGTCATCGAATACCGTTGAAGGAGAAGCGTATGAGCGCCGACCTCGAAAAAGCAAAATCGCACTTCGAAAAGATCCTTCGCGAACAGCTCGACAGGATCGAGCTCATGAAACATCAGGATGAGTGGGTGGACTACGACAAGCTCGACTCGATTCGAGTCGGCGTCCTCGGCGGAGACGGCATCGGTCCCTACATCGCCGAGCATTCCATCAACGTTCTCGAGTTTCTTCTGAAGAAAGAGATCGAGTCGAAGAAAGTGGTTTTCAACGTCATCGACGGCCTTACCATCGAGAACCGGGCGGCGCACAATCAGTCGGTTCCCGACGACGTCCTCGCCGAAGTAAAAAACCAGCACATCCTGCTCAAGGGTCCGACGACGACCCCGCGAAAAGGAGATCCCTGGCCGAACATCGAGTCGTGCAACGTGTCGCTCCGACGCTACCTCGATCTTTTCGCCAACGTGAGGCCGGTCAAGGTGCCGAGGGAAGGGATCGACTGGGTGTTTTTCCGCGAGAACACCGAGGGCGCGTACGTTCTCGGGAGCTCGGGGGTCAACGTGACGGAGGATCTCGCCGTGGACTTTACGGTGACGACGACGCAGGGATCCGAGCGAATCATCCGCATGGCGTTCGAGTACGCGCGCAAGAACAAGATCGACCGGGTGACCGCCGTGACCAAGGCGAACGTGATCAAGACGACCGACGGGAAGTTCCTGGGCATCGCGCAATCGATCGCCAAGGAGTATCCCGAGATCGCGTTCGATGACTGGTACATCGACATCATGACGGCGAAGCTGGTCGACCCCAAGCGGCGGCGGGAATTCAAGGTGATGGTGCTCCCGAATCTATACGGCGATATCCTCACCGACGAGGCGGCGGAGTTCCAGGGTGGTGTGGGGACGGCGGGGAGCGCGAACATCGGGACGCGGTACGCGATGTTCGAGGCGATCCACGGTTCGGCCCCGCGGATGGTGGAGGAGGGCAGAGCCCCGTACGCCGACCCCTCGAGCATGATCAGGGCGGGGGCGATGCTGCTCCGGCACATCGGGTACGACGACCGCGCGTCGCGTCTCGAAATGGCGCTCGACGTGTGCGGGAGCTTCGAGAAAAAAGTCGTGATGACGGGCCGCTCGACCGGGTCCACCGCCAGCGAGTTCGTGGAGTACCTGATGAACACGTTGAAAGACCCGTCGCTCGAATCGCGGTGGCGGCGGTACCAGCCGGGCTCGTGAAGTCTCCGCGTGGGTAGAGGACCGTCACGGGTCCAGCGCTCCACTTCGCTCGGCTTCCCGCTTGCGGCGGGCGATCCTCGCTCGTTCTCGCGAAGGACCCGTGACGGCCCTCTACCCAGGCGCACCCGGGTCCAGCGCTCCACTTCGCTCGGCTTCCCGCTTGCGGGTGGTGCGGATGGGGCCCCCGGCCCGCGCTTGAGCCTGCGAGCACGGGCGGGGTAATACGCGACAGGACCCGCGGTGGGGTGATCGGCGCCGCGGCCGTTGACTGGGGGCATCGTGTGCCTTATACTTCAGATTGACCTCACGCATTTACCTCAAACAAGGGGGTGGTTGTGATGAAGTTCCGGGTCCGGCCGGCGCTTTTGACCGCCGGTATGGTGTTTTTGCTCATTGCCCTGGTTTCTTCCTGTAGCGACGACCCAACGAGTCCGGTCAACCATAACCCCATGGAGGGCGCGGGGGACATCGACCCCGGGGCCGGCGACGAGTTCCTCCTCTCCACCGTGGACATGGGACCCGGTTTCGGGGGGAGCGTCGAGGTTTGGGCGTACGATCTCACCGTCGAATCCGACACGGCCATCGCTTTCGACCTCGTGATCGTCAACGGAACGACGAGCACGTTGCCTCCGCCTCTCCATTTTGTAATCACGAGCATCGTCCCGAACACGGTGACGTGTCTCAACCCGGACGGCTTCTACCGGGACCGTAATCCGTACTTCGATTTCAGCGACGACATGGGCGAGGACGTCCTCCTCACCCCCGGGGAGGCGACCGGACGGGTTCACGTTCGTTTCGGGTGTCCGGCCCCGATGGCGTTCAGCATCGGTTTCCACCTCGTTCTCGGGGAAGTCCTGCGTGACGGCGTGATCGCCGGTGTGGTTTTCAGAGACCTCGACGAGGACGGCGTCTACGATGACGACGAAAGGGGAATCCCCGGGGTTCCCGTCGAACTCGCCTTCGCTTGGGGCGACAGCAATCAGACGACGTTGGGAATCGTCGGTCAGACGGATCGCGAAGGAAGGTACGAGTTCGCGAATCTTCCCGCGGGCATCTACAGGATCATGGTGCTCCTCGATCCGTGGGTTCGGTTTACCACGTCGAATCCGCTTCTCGTCACGCTCGTCGAACTCCCCGATGGGACGGTGGCCAGTTTCCTCGACGCGCATTTCGGCGTCGCCGGGATCATCCCGCCGCCGCCCGGCTATGCGGTGTTCGGACCTATCGAGGTCGGCCCCGCGAGTCCTTTCGGGACGGAAGTCGACACCACGCTCGTCATCGGGCCTCCCATGCCGCCCTTCCCGCCGGAAGGCGACGTGTACTACATCCGCGTGGAACCACCGGCGGTCATGGGGCCTTACCCGATATACATCGATGAGGTGACGGTGACGATCGACGGCCAAGGGGTGTACAAGTTCGACTGCCCGCCGGATTCGCTCTGTCCTGCGCCGGCCGATCTGGTGTTGATCGATCCCGCGCTCACCGGAGCAGGAGAGCATGCCATCTCGATCAAGGTGACAGGGAACGAGTTTGCGTTTCTTTACGTAAGCGTCGAGCACGCGGGATGGTCGGAACCCGGGTCCGAGGGAAAACGGCCCTGATACGGGATCCCGACACCGCCGAGCGCGAATGAAAAACCCCCGCCGATCTTCACGGCGGGGGTTTTTCGTCGATGAGGGTGACGAACGGAGCTTCGCTCCGTCCCACCCGCTTATCTTTTAGCGAGCTGCCGGTCCATCATGAGCATCCCGCCTGGCGAATCCTTTATCATCTTGACCCTCTCCACGAGAAGGTTGGCGTTCGCCTCCTCCTCCACCTGTTCGTTGACGAACCACTGGAGAAGCGTGGTGCTCGCGTGGTCCTTCTCCGCCACAGCGAGGTCCGCGAGCGCGTTGATGCTCTTCGAAATGAACTGCTCGTGTTTGAGAACGGCCTGACAGGCCTCGAACGGAGATTTCCACACGGCTTCGGGAGCCTTTATGGCGTCGAGCTTCGGGGTACCGTCCCGGCTCAAGATGTGGTCGAAGAACTTGACCCCGTGCGTCATCTCTTCCTGCGCCTGGATACGCATCCAGTGGGCGAACCCCTCGAGGTTCAAACCCATGAAATACGCCGACATCGAAAGGTAAAGGTATGACGAGTACAGCTCGTGGTTGATCTGTTTGTTCATCGCCGTCTCGATCTTCTTTGGTAACATCGGTTACTCCTTGCTTGAAGTTTCGTTTCCGACTGACGTTCGAATGACACTCGATGTTCAGCGCTCTTTTATTTGAACAGGGCTCGCCGCGAGCCGGTCCGTGGCGAGCACGCGGCCGCTTCTCTTGTCCACCTGTCCGAATGTCAACACGCCGGTGGGGCAGCTCTGGACGCAGGCCGAACAGCGGACGCATTCCGGATCCGCCATGGGCAACCCTTTGTTCGCAAAGTTCATAATATCAATTCCGTGGTGGCAAACGGAAGTACAAACGTTACAGGAGATGCATTTTTTCTTGTCCGCGAGGATGCGAAAACGGCTGAAACGCGCGTAGATGTGCATGAGCGCGGCCAAGGGGCACATAAAACGGCACCACACCCTCCCGCTGAACCAGAAGTAGAATCCGTAGCCGACCGCTCCGGCGAGAAAAACGTCCACCGTCCACTTGTACTTGTCCTTGGCGAATACGAACGCGTTGTCGAGCGCCTCGCTCGGAAAAATCCACCCGATGATCCGTACTCCCAGGATGGCCGCCGCCACCAGGAGAATCGCCTGGCCGGTCATGTTGAGCCGGTTCCAGAGGGGGCCGTGGACCATCTTGTGCCGATGGGTGTCGCCGAGAGTCTCGGCGAGCGCCCCGCACGAGCAGATCCAACCGCAGTACGCTCCCTTGCCGAAAAAGTAGATGAGAACGGGGATCAATACGAAGGTCTGGACGAACGAGATCGCGAGCCACCACAGGATCGGCGAGTCGGTGAAAACGTTGTACACGTTCAAAGGCCACGCGAGAATGAAGCCGTACGCCCTCCAGAATTCGCGCCCGTGCCCGTAGTTTGCCATGGGGAAAAGGGCGTCCTCGAACGCGGTGCCAAGAAGCCCGTTGTGTTGAAGAAGCGGCAGGATCACCTCCGGGAGCAAGAACAAGGGGAGCACCTGGATCGCCATCAAGGTGACCGTCTGCGCCGTCACGTAAGGGATCTTTCTCCGCAGGATCCTTCTTACACCGAAGATCACCACGACGGCGCAGTAGGCGAGCGTGTACCAGAACGACGGCCCAGACGCCGAGATGACGAGGGTCCCGAAAAGTGTTCTTGGGTCGGCCGCCGCTCCCGCGAAGATCTTTGAGAGCGAGGTGGGGAACCATTCTCTCGCGTAGAACAGATTTCCGAGCGCGCCGCCCGATTTCCAGTTGTACAGGGCGACGCAAAAGACCAAGAACGCGATGAAACCGGCGAACGTCCAGCGGTTCCACTCTCCGGCGATCTTGATCTTCGACCGGCGGAAAAAATCGAGCGGCGCCTCCCGGCCGATCATCGCGAATACCACGTCGTTCGGGAGAGTCTCCGTTCGCCCGTCCGAGCGCTCGAGGAGGACCTCGTCGGGACGGATCTCACGAACTCGGGCATCCATGCGGAGCGCAAGCATCCCGAGCCGCCGGCCCTCTCCGAGAAACTCGCCCGCTGCCGTAGTCACTCTCTCGCTCACCGGGTCCTCGATGGCGACGTCCGCCCCGGGATCGGCGGCGAGTCTTGCGAGCTTCTCCAGGTTCTCCGGCTTGGGTCTGGATAGCTCCCCTCTGCGATGAGCAAGTGTCACTCGCGCTCCGCACCGAACCAGGGCGATCGCCGCTTCCGCGGCGCTGTCGCCCCCGCCGACCACGAGGACCTCGCGGCCGGCAAAGTCTTGGGGGTCGTGAAGCCGGTTGAAGACCTTTTCGAGGTCGTCCCCTGTAATCCCGAGCTTCCTGAAATTTCCGCTCCGGCCCAGCGCGAGGATCACTCTCCGGGCGAGGAGATTCCCGCCATCCGCAACGGTCACTTCGAGCAGCTCACCCCTCGGCTGGACGCGTTCGGCGTGGGTCTTGGATACGTGGATGCCCGCCGCGATCGTCTGTGTCCGCAGTTCTTCGAGAAGGGTTTCTTTGGTCTTCGCGGTCACGCGGAGGGTTCCGAGCGGGGTCATCTCGCGGGGATACGTGTAGATGAATTTCCCCTTGGGAAAATTGACGATCGTCGACAAAGGCTCGGCCGATTCGAGGACTTTGAACGAGAGCCCGGCCTTTCGGGCCTCGGAGGCAGCCGACAAGCCGGACACACCGGCTCCGACGATTACGAGATCCAGAAGGGCCTCAGGCGCAGGGGAATTGGAGCGGGAACGCTGAAAAGCCTCGTCGTCGAGGATGTGCCGGACCGCCCGGGCGCCCCCATCCACCGCGAACTTCAGGAGTGGAATCCCGCGAAGGTCTCCGACGATGTAGACCCCGGGGAGGTTCGTTCTGCCGGCGTCGTCGGCGAGCGGGAGTCTCTCGACGTGCCCGGCCGGCCAGGACGTGTGGAGCCAGTGCGTGTATCTTCTTATAATATTTGCCATTTCGATAGGGAATGAGCGGGATGTCATTTTACCCGAGGATATCAACGGGACGCAACGCCCATCTTATCACCTGGAATCGAGTCATCTCGAGTCGAGTCCAAAAAAGCTGTAAGGAACTCCGGGGTTCTTCGACAGAGAAGTAGCGTCGCAATCTTGGACGCGAAAATCTGCTGAGAATCGAAAAGACAGAGCCGTGAACCGCGTTCCCCCCATGAGACGCGGTCATGCGGTTGAGTTCGGTAGGCAGCACACCGCTTAAAAGGGCAGAGTGGGCGACAGACAAAGCGGTGGGCTGCCTCTTTTTTTGGGGCTGCCGGAGAGGCACTCCCTGCCTCCCCTCCCTCCTCTCCCCTCGGTCACCGTCTTCCGGACAGCAGAATCGTTTTCTGTTGACTTGACGGGGGCTAAATGGTAAAACGCAATAACGTTACGCAAATCGCTTAGTTTCCCCTTCTGGTTGACTCGGTCCGAGCCCGAGCCTGTGTATCGGCGCATGATGACGTGATCACGCCGATCCCGGGATGACGTGTGTCGCGCTCTTAGCGATGGTGACATGAGATCACCATCCCTCCGCTGCCGGTCTCGCCGCGGCTGCCGCGGTCGGAACCGTCGGGGATAGAAGTCGCGGCCAGTTGTCGTTGCGGTCTCCGTCCCGCCATGGCATCCGGCCGCTCCATCCTCAATCGAAGGAGTCACAATGGCCGCTTCAAAGTACAAGCCGTACGTGTCGGCGGATACCGATATGAGGGAGTTTACGCTCCGAGCGCTGCTCATCGGGCTCGTTATGAGTGTGGTCCTCGGGGCGGCGAACGCGTACCTCGGTCTCAAAGCCGGGATGACGATCGCGGCGACCTATCCGGCCGCCGTGATCGGCATGGCGCTGCTTCGCGTTTTCAAGGGGACGATACTCGAGGAAAACTTCGCTCGTACGGTGGGGTCGATCGGCGAGTCCGTGGCCGCCGGAGCGATCTTTACGCTCCCCGCGTTTTTCATCGCGGGTATCTGGCCGGAGTTCGCGACCAGGGGACACTATTTCGAATCGGTGGCGATCATGATCGTCGGCGGTGTGCTAGGGATCATGTTCGTCGCGATTCTCCGCCGGGTGATGGTCGAGGACGCCGAGCTCATTTTTCCCGAGTCCGTCGCCGCAGCCGAGATCCACAAAACGGGCCGTGCGGGGGGGACCGGAGCGGCGTTTCTCTTTGGCGCGATGGGGGTGGGAGCGCTCCTCCAGGCGATGAAACAGTTCAGCGTCTACGCCGCATCGTGGGAAAAGTTCATCCCGTGGAAGAAAGCCGCCATCAACTTGCGCTCGACCGGCACGGCCTCGGCCGAGGGCGGCATGCTTCTCAGTTCGCCGGGGATCAGCTCCGCGTACATGGGTGTCGGTTACATCATCGGACCCAAACTCGCCTCGCTCAACTTTAGCGGGGGACTTCTCGCGTGGGGGCTTTTCGTCCCGATCCTCACCTATTTCATCGGTCCGACTCTTCCCGTGGAGATCACGGGTGGTGAAGGGGGGTGGCCCGCCACCGCCACGAATATCTGGCGTTACATCGTTCGTCCTATGGCGATCGGCGGGATGTTGATGAGCGCCGCGTACACGCTCTTCCGGATGAGGAAGAGTCTCGCCACGGGGCTCCAGCGTTCGATCGGCGACGTCAAGAAAGCGACGGTCGGCGGACAGGTGACGATCCGAACGGAGCGCGACATCAATTTCAAGTGGATCTCGCTTGGGATCCTGCTCGCCGCGATCGCCACGTTCTTTATCTACCTCTACTTCGCTAAGTCGTTCTCCGCGGCGCTCGTCGCGACGGTGGTGATGGTCGTCGCGGGATTCTTCTTCGCGGCCGTTTCCGGATATCTCGTCGGTATCATCGGCTCGAGCAATAACCCCATCAGCGGGCTGACTCTGTCGACGCTTCTCGTGGCGGCGCTCCTGATGTACTTCCTAGGAGCGAGGGGCGACGCCGGTGTCGCCGCCGTACTCGGCGTGGCGGCGGTGGTGTGCGTGGCCGCGGCGGTGGCCGGGGAAATGCTCCAGGACCTCAAGGTAGGGCACATCCTGGGAGGAACACCCTGGAAGATGCAGGTCGGCGACCTCATCGGCATCTTCGTCGCGTCGCTCGTCATGTTCGTCCCGATCATCATTCTCCATCAGGGCGACATCAACATGGGCGGCGAGGGACTAGGCGGCAAGGCGTACCCCGCGCCGCAGGCGAGCCTCATGGCGCTTCTCTCCCGGGGGATCGTCGGAGGAGAAATGGCGTGGCCGCTCATCGTCGTCGGTATGTTGATGGGGCTCGGGTTCATTCTCATGCAGGTGCGTAGTCCCATGCTCGTCAGCGTCGGGATGTATCTGCCGCTCGAAACGACTTTCGCGATCTTCATCGGCGGCGTGATCAAGGGTATCGTCGAGCAGTTCAACGAGAAGCGTAAGCACAACGACGCGCAGAAGGCGCGTGTGGAAAACACCGGGATTCTTCTCGCCGCGGGTCTCATCGCGGGCGAGGCGTTGATCGGGCTCCTCTTTGCGGGTCTCGCGGTGGCCAATCTGCAGTACGACAAGTGGCTGCCGTCGGCGTCGGGGATCTTCCCGCTCCCGTTCGGCGTGAGCCTTCTCGTGCTCGTTCTCATTGGATGGATTCTCGTGAGGTTCCCGCTCAAGAACGCGGGATCTCCGGATCAACCGGCGCCTCCGAGCGCCGCGTTCTAGCGGTTGTAGCGATAGGCGCGGGGCCGGCGCCGCTCGAGGGCGGTGCCGGCGAGCTCGCGCACAACGTTTTCACGTGGGGTTTCCGCGACG
>Ga0315276_10002285_pt1 | contig 17485 bp, 16 predicted proteins | sample YL17G05_0_MG_FD_204542 | JGI IMG/M metagenome (GOLD analysis project Ga0315276, IMG submission 204542) | Sediment microbial communities from Yellowstone Lake, YNP, Wyoming, USA - YL17G05_0 | ecosystem: Environmental > Aquatic > Freshwater > Lake > Sediment | place: USA: Wyoming | collected... | reverse complement strand
CCTTTCCATAGGACAAACAGTCCCACAAAGAAAAACAGAAAATTGGGCGTAGGAAAATTAAGCAGGATGAACACTGCATTTTCAAATACGATTTTCATTGAAACAAACGTGTTAAGCACCCGGCCTCGCCCGATGTCACCGAACAACGCCGAGGCCAGTGTCTCTACAACATCGCCGGAGAGAATGATATTTTTTATTATCAGATATTCATACGGTACCGCGCCGATTATCCAAAGCAGAATAATAACGCCAAAATGTTTTAAGCTGATTTGCTTTTTGACTAATAAAATAATAAAGAACACAGCATAACAAGCTAAAGCAAGACTGCCCCACATATGGTTGGCGATTGCCAGCCCGTTGAAAAGTCCTAATAGATATAAATACCCAACACGTTTCGTCCGCACATACTGTAACAGTACTATCAACTCACCGAGCATCTGTGCAGCATACAGGCTGTAGACCTCTGTAATTACCGCGTTCTGCCAGAAAGTCCAGGAAACAGCTAACGTAATCGCCCCGATTATCGCTGGCAGGGCCCTGCCGAGCCATAGCCGCAGAAGCAAAAACAGATTTGCCACCGCAACCGCCCCGAACACCGCCGACATAAGATTAACTCTATAAGCCAACTGCCCGATGGGTATATATTTGACAGCGATACCTATCAACAGATAAAGTGGGTGTGCAACCGCCAGCCCAAGATTGCCCTGAATATCATTGTGCCAGATTCGATAAACCAGAAGCCCGCTGTCCTGCCATAGTATAGTCGGCGCACAGGTTAAAACATAAAGCCCCACGGCCCCGGTCAGAACAATTAGATATTGTATCACTATGCTCCTTGTCGTTTTGTCCTGTCCGGATAGTTTCTTCATTTAAAACCAATAAAAAAATGCGTGCTAAAACTTGACTGGGCAACAGCTTTACTTATAATAAATTACTTATTGTAATAGTCTTTCTGGAGGTTCATGTGGCCAACAATAATAATGATGCTTTGACCGGTCGGACACCAAAGGAAGCTAAACCTTCCGGCGGGAAAAAACAATCTCGAATGTTGTGGATAGTTATTTTGGCTTTCATGATATTCATTGCATCCGTTTTTTTGACCGAAAACAAGGGAGACCAAACTGACTGGTGGAACAAAGATTATTACGCCGGCATCGAGTTAGCAAAGCAAAAACATAAACCTGCGTTGATTTGTTTTTTTAAACGGGGCACACGCTTTAGTTCAGACATGTGGCAAGGCGTTTACAACAAACCGGTGGTCAGGAAATATGTTCAGGCCAATTTTGTTCCGATTCTTATCGACGTCGATAAACAGCCCGAAATTGCCAAACGCTACAACATTACCTATTACCCTACTCATTATATTGAAAACCCAAACACCAATCAAACAGAAGGCCCTCACCTCGGTGCGGGCGGTTTATTCGAGTTCATCAAAAAATATCGAGACCGTACTAAACCTTAGCAGGGCGAGACCTTTACTTCGCCAAATGGCGGTACCATTTAATAGTTTCCTTAAGGCCTTCTTCGAATTTGGTCTTGGCCTCGAAACCAAAGTATTTTTTAGCTCGTGAAACATCCAGACATCGCCGCGGTTGTCCGTCCGGCTTGGAACTATCCCAGCGAATCTCGCCCTTAAAACCTGTTGCTTTTGCGATTTTTTCCACCAGTTCCTTTATTGTTATTTCAAATCCAGCCCCAATATTGACCGGCTCAACTCCGTTATAATGCTCTGTCGCCAGCAGGATTCCCTCCGCGGCGTCGGCCGCGTAGATAAACTCCCGCGAGACCTTGCCGGTGCCCCAGCAGTCAATGTGGTCGGCGCCAGATTCGATTGCATCGACACATTTTTTTATCAGCGCAGGTATTACGTGACTGCTTTTAGGATCAAAGTTGTCGCCAGGCCCGTAAAGATTTACAGGCAGTAAAAATATCGAATTGAAACCGTATTCTGCTCGGTACGCTTGTGATTGCACCAGTAGCATCTTTTTAGCCAATCCGTACGGAGCGTTAGTCTCCTCCGGGTATCCGTTCCAGATGTCTTCTTCCTTAAACGGCACAGGAGTAAATTTCGGATATGCGCAAATCGTACCGATTGCCGTAAATTTTTCGATGTTGCGAATGCGTCCCTGCTCTATTAACTGAACCCCCATCATTAGGTTCTTGTAGAAAAACTCGCCCGGATGTTCGCTATTGGCTCCGATACCGCCGACAACTGCCGCGAGGTGGATAACAATGTCAGGTTTCATATCTTCGTACACCCGAACAACATCATCCATACTAACTAAGTCGTAATCTTCAATCTTCGGAACTAAAATGTTCTTACAGCCCCGTTTCTGCAGCCCTTTAACAATATAGCCGCCGAGGAAACCTGCTCCGCCGGTAACAACAATTCGTTTGTCTTCGAAAAAACCGCTCATCATTTCTTCCCGTGATCCTTTAAAATCTTTTCATTATCAGCAAGCGTCATATCAGCATCGGTCATCATTTTTGCGAGTTTTCTAAATGTCACCTTGGGTTCCCATTTGAGAATCTTCTTGGCTTTACTTGCATCGCCCAACAAAATATCAACTTCGCTCGGCCTGTAATATCGCTCGTCAATCCCGACATACTTCTGCCAGTCCAAATCAAGATAGCCGAATACTTCATCTAAAAACTCTTTTACTGAATGTGTCTCGCCTGTGGCGACAACATAATCGTCGGGCTTGTCCTGTTGCAGCATTAGCCACATTGCCTCGACATAATCTCCCGCGAACCCCCAGTCACGCTTCGCATCCAGATTACCTAAATACAGCTTGTCCTGCAATCCTAATTTGATGCGTGTTGCCGCTCGCGTGATTTTTCTTGTAACGAATGTTTCACCTCGCCTCGGCGATTCGTGATTAAACAGGATTCCGTTACACGCAAACAACCCGTAAGCCTCCCGGTAATTCACCGTTTGCCAAAAGCTGTACACCTTCGCGCAGCCGTAGGGACTCCGCGGATAAAATGGCGTCTTCTCTGTTTGAGGCGTTTCGATAACCTTGCCGTACATCTCGCTGCTGGATGCCTGGTAATACTTAACGGGGTGCTCCGTCATGCGAATTGCTTCGAGCAGCCGAAGTGTCCCCAGTGCGTCCGTATCAACAGTATAGATAGGCGTATCAAAACTTACTCGAACATGACTTTGTGCGCCTAAATTATAGACCTCATCGGGTTCGACATCGTTCATAATTGTTGACAGATTATTGCCGTCGGTCAAATCTCCGTATGCCAGTCTAAGCCGGGGGCTTTGATGTGGGTCTTTATACAAATGGTCGATTCTGCCTGTGTGGAACGATGAGCTTCGCCGCACAATACCCCAGACTTCGTAGCCTTTTTGCAGCAGCAGTTCCGCAAGATACGAGCCGTCCTGTCCTGTAATTCCGGTAATCAATGCTTTCTTCATAATATCTTGCCTCCCTGACAATCCTTTGTTATTTCGCTTGCCTGAAATATTCTATAATCAGTCGCAGTGCCTTGTCCGTACTTGTTTTTGGCTCCCAGCCGGTGGTCTTTTTTATTCGTTCAACGTTCGGCACGCGCCGCATCATGTCCTCAATAGGCATGCCGTAGGCCTCCTCGTATGATACGAATTCCTTTTTGCTTTTACTGTCCGTCATCTCGATGATTTTATCAGCAAGACCTTCGATAGTAATCTCTTCATTTGAGCCGATGTTATACACCTTGCCCGCCGCTTCCTCACAACTCATCAAACCCGTTATTGCGTCGATGAGGTCGCCAACGTAACAGAAACAGCGTCTTTGCCGGCCTGTGCCGTATATTAAAATCGGCTCATTTCTTAACGCCTTTTGAACAAAACGTGGCGCCACCATTCCGTATTGCCCCGTCTGTCTGGGTCCGATTGTGTTAAAGAATCTGCCGATTACCACGTTTAATTTATACTGTTGATGAAAAGCCAAACCCAAAAATTCATCTACCGCCTTACTGCAGGCGTATGACCATCGCGATAGTCTCGTGCTGCCCAGCACGATATCATCATCTTCGCTGAAGGGTGCTATTTCGCTTTTTCCATAGACTTCGCTGCTCGAAGCAAGCAGGATTTTTTTACCGAATTTGTTAGCCGACTCCAGCACTACTTCGGTGCCGCCGATATTTGTTTCTATCGTATGAACGGGGTCATTAACTATCAGATTAACACCCACAGCCGCAGCCAGATGAAAGATTACGTCGCATTGCTCTGTTAGGGCCTCCATCAGTTCGGCATCGCAGATATCGCCTTTAATAAACTCAAAGCTGCTGTGTCCTTTAAACCCTTCGACATTTTTTAAACTGCCGGTGCTGAGATTATCAATAACTGCGACCTTGTGCCCGTCTTTCAGTAGCCGTTCCGCCAGATGAGAGCCTATAAATCCCGCCCCACCTGTAATAAGTCCTTTCATTGAGGCCTCAATAGTAAATAACTAAGCAGGGCAGGTGCTCCATCGAAGACTCCGTCCCTGTCGGATGCGCTATAAAAACAAGCACAGCCTCGGTATTGTATCAAACTTTTTTGGGAAATCCTCTTATATTGAAAGTCAGAGCGCACAAATATATTTACTGACCTTCTTATAACATAACTATCGGCAAATAAAGGAGATAGCTTTAGTGAAGCCGGAATTCCAGCAAGCAATATTAGCCTATTTAAAGATAAAAATTATACGTACCGTATCGTTTATAAGTTCAAAACGACAAATAACCCTAAAATTCCGTTTCTATGGACGAAAAAGGCGTTTTTATAGGGCTTCTTTAGGGCTTTGGGTTGATATGCTTATTTCTGAAAAACTTACCTGTCTCTGGTGGGTTCAGAATGAGGATATCGAAGTGATATGCCCTTTTTCTGGTTTTTGTCCTTTATTTTACTACCCACAGTAGCAGCAGTATGTCTTATCGGTTTCCCAGATTGTTACGCAATGAAGCGCCGCCTCGCCGAATTTGCCCGCCAGTTTCTCCCATGCGAAAGCCGCCAATTCCTCAACGGTCGGAATCGTTTTGGCAAAATGCGGCACGTCCTCGTTTAGATTCTTGTGGTCGACCACTTTTATAAACTCATCGTCCACAACTCTTTCAAAATCGCCGATGCAAAAATTGTCTCCATCTGCCGGCCTTTTTATCGTAACTTCAGCGATGTAATTATGCCCGTGACCTGCTGGGTTTGCGCATTTGCCAAAGACCTTATGATTGTGTTCATCCGAGAACTCATCGTTCCAAAGCTTGTGCGTCGCCGCGAATTCGAATTTCTCGCTAAAATAACTCATCTTGCAGTCTTTACCCTCAATTGTCACCTTTCTGAACGGATTCAGCGCAAGGCTCAATTCTTTCAGCTTTGCCTTGCCGAGCTTATCAGCTAATTGTCCCCACGCCGATTTCAAAAGTTTGGTTATTCCCAAAAGCCCGATATGCTGACCCTGCCGAAAATCTTTTCTTATCTGCCGGGCGAAAATCGGCACAACGTATTTCTGCACCTTTTCGTCTATATCGCTCACGTTGACTACAAGTCCCGTCGCCGGCTCAACCTCGCCGACCAGCGCAACGGTCAATTCGAAAAATATCGCCAGCCCCTCGCCCGCGGGCCTCGATGCGAAAGAATTAAATCCCTCACTGTCAGCGGGCAGGAAAGGATTAATCGAAAAACGTACCAGCCTTGATAATTTATGCATAAACAAAAGGCCTTCTATTTGTTGCTTTTATGCATCAAGCTCATAATTTCGCTTCGGCTCTTTGGGTCTCTCCTGAATATTCCGCGAAGCGCCGAAGTTACCATTGTCGAACCGGGCTTTTTAATCCCTCGAATGGTCATACAACTATGCGATGCCTCCAGCACCACCGCGACGCCGCGAGGTTTCAGGTTATTCATTAGAAAATCGGCTATCTGGCCCGTAAGTCTCTCCTGCGTCTGGAGACGCCGGGCAAAGCAATCCACGATACGGGCCAGCTTACTGACCCCAAGTATGCCTTTGCTCGGCAAATATGCGATATGGGCTGAGCCGATGAATGGCATTAAGTGATGTTCGCAAATACTGTAAAATGGTATGTCACGCAGCAGAACTATCTCGTCGTAGTCTTCCGAGAAAACGCTGCGGAGATGCTGTTCGCAATCCTCACGCATCCCTGCCAGCAGCTCGACATACATATTTGCCACTCGCTCAGGCGTTTTCTTCAGGCCCTCGCGTTCAACGTCTTCTCCCACTGCCAAAAGTATTTCTTTGACCGCTTTCTTAATCCTTTCAATGTCCACTTTTGCTTTGTTTTTAGAACCCATATTTTTAACCTTCTTATTTGGCAATATTCATAAGATATGTAATTAGCAGCCGAACACCGAAACCGCTCGAACCTTCTGCCGTATATTCCGTGGCCCGCTCGAATATATCTGTCCCCGCGATATCCAGATGTGCCCATTTAGCGATGCCTGTAAACTGCCTCAGAAAAGCCGCCGCCGTGCACGCTCCGCCCCATCTGCCGCCGGTATTTTTCAAATCAGCTATCTTGCTTTTCATCTCCTCTGCGTACTCGTCACCGCTCGGCAGGGGCCAGACCTTTTCTCCGCTTTCTTCCGCTGCTGTCTGTAGTTGTTTCATTAGCCTTTCGTCGTTTCCCATAAGACCGGCCATATGACTGCCCAGGGCGACCTTGCACGCGCCGGTTAACGTCGCTATGTCAATGATGATACCGCAATCTTGCTTGACGGCGTATGCGAGCCCGTCACAAAGTATCATTCTGCCCTCAGCGTCGGTATTCAATATCTCTACCGTCTTGCCGCTGAACGTGGTGATAATATCGCCGGGCCGATAGCTCGTCCCGCTCGGTAAATTTTCCGCCGATGGAATTATCCCGATAACATTAATCGGCAGTTTTAATTCCGCTACTGCTTTCATTGTCCCCAGAACGGCTATTCCGCCGGTCTTGTCTAATTTCATCTCATCCATTTTATCCGCCGGCTTAATGCTTATCCCGCCGGAATCGAAAGTTATCGCCTTGCCCACCAGCGCGATTGTAGGCTTGGCTTTTGCCTTACCTGCGCCGTTGTATTCCAAAACAATAAATCTCGGCGGGCTCTTGGATCCCGAACCAACTGCCAGTATCCCTCCCATGCCCTTTTCAGCCATTTGCTTTTCATCAAAAACCGTACAGGCTAGTCCCTTCACAGCCTTCGCCATCTTTTTTGCTTCTGCTGCGAGATTCTCCGGATTTATTACATTAGCAGGTCGATTCGTCAGCGTCCGCGCATAACTTTGCGCCCTGCCGATTATGCCCCCGCTCTGAAGTCCTTTGTCTAATTTTTTAATTTTTCCCGCGTCAGGTTCTATTATTTCAACACCGAGTGAACCTAACCGCCCGTTTTCGCTTTGAGTGACAAACTCGTCATAGCGATAGCTGCCGAGATATGTCCCTTCCGCTATGGCTCTGCCCGTCGCGGACAAATCGAACTTCCCGTCGAATGCCCGATGCAGCGCAAGACTTAGGGTCTCTGCTTTTATTTCCACAGCTTTTTTCGCTGCGTTGGCCGCCGCCTTGCGGACCGTATCTAACGTCGCCTTCTTTTTCTCGCCTAGGCCGACCAGCAGAATCCTTTTAGCTCCTATGCTGTCACCGCCGTAAACGATGGCGACAGTTCCCTCTTTGCCTTTGAAATCGCCCAGCTTAATCACTCGTTCGATGGCGCCGCCGAGTTTTTGGTCAAGCTCAGCGTTTAATTTGTCCAGCCCTTTGGCGTCGCTAAACTGTCCCGCCGCGAGCAAATCTGTTTTGCACTTGCTGAAATCAGCTTTTCGTGTTTTTAGTTTGACCTCGATAATTTCTTTCATCTTGCTAATCCTTGTCTTTTTTTCCTGTTTTTACTTCCGGTTCCTTTTTTTTATTTTTAACCCTGTATCTTAAATAGCTTTCGACGAAGCCTTCGATGTCCCCATCCAGCACCGCGGCCGTATTGCCCGTCTGGTAGTCTGTTCGATGGTCTTTGACCATTTGGTAGGGCTGCAGCACGTAGCTTCGTATCTGATTTCCCCACGCTATTTCACCCTTATCGCCGTACACCTTTGCAGTTTCAGCGTCGCGTTTTTGCTGTTCGAGCATATATAGCTTGCTCTTTAACATCTTCATCGCCTCGGCCTTGTTGCGGTGCTGACTTCGGTCGTTCTGGCACTGCACCACAACGCCCGTGGGTATATGCAACATTCTTACTGCCGAGCTTACCTTGTTGACGTGCTGGCCGCCTGCCCCGCCTGCGCGATAGTAATCTATTTTGAGGTCTTCTTCGTTTATGTCAATATCAACGTCTTCAGATTCAGGCACGACATCGACCGCCGCGAAGCTCGTATGACGCCTTTTGTTGGAATCGAAAGGGCTTATCCGCACTAATCTGTGAACGCCCATTTCGCAGGAAAGTTTGCCGAACGCGAATGGCCCGCTTACCTTCAGCGTCACTGACCGGATACCTGCCTCTTCGCCTGGGACCATATCAAGCTCCTCGGCCTTGTATTTTTCTGCTTCGAAATACCGACCGTACATTCTAAGCAGCATATTGACCCAGTCGCAGCTTTCTGTCCCGCCTGCTCCCGCGTGAATACTGAAAAAGCAGTTCTTTGCATCATCGGGCCCGCACAACAGCCCCTGCAACTCGATTTGTTCGCATCGCTTTACCAAACCGGCTAAACCATCCTCTAATTGTTCAAGTTCTTCTTTGTCCGATTCAGCCGCTGCCATATCGAACAGCTCCGCCAAGTCTTTAACCTCGCGGGTAAGCTCTTCCACCGGCCCGATTATTGATTTAAGTGCGCTTAATTGAGAAACCACAGATTGCGCCGAATCAGAATTGTCCCAGAATCCGGGCTTGGTCATCTTCTCTTCTAATTGCGATAGTTTCGCCTTTTTGCTGGACAAGTCAAAGCCAGTCCCGGATTTTTTCAACCCGGGCCAACAGCTCTGTTATAGTTGATTTTAGTTCTGCGGTTTCCATATATTTTTTAGTTTCGCGTATTTGTTGCAATTAGCTTCGCAACCTGTTTATACCACATCCCATCAGGATACGCAACCGGCTTGTTTTGCTCTTAATTTCGGTTAGCCCGCAACTTTATGTTGCGGGTTATTTATTTTCCTGTTGTGCGCAGCAATCTCAAAAATATTTAGCCCCGCAATTTATTGCGAGGGTTCTTCCTTTTTGTTTAGCAGTCGCCGGCACGGCGACTAACACCTTGTCATTCCTGCGAAAGCAGGAATCCACTTTCTACTAACGACTATCGACCAGCGACTAAATGGTTCGCACTACCTATCGTAAATCGTTGTAACATTTCATGAAATCTAACCCAAATTTTGTCTTAACTTATTCACATCTTCATCTAGTAAGAACTTAACAAGTGCAAAGGCGTATTGTCTATTCTCAGCGAAATCCTCACCAGAACTCACAGGGAAATATATCTCAAAATCATCTGCAACCTGTGGGTGTACTATGCAGTGGCGATCCTCTCTAACTTCTTCCTTTAACCATTCAAAGAAACAATCCCCGTCGTCAAGCAATTTTTGGAACAGTTCCTTTATGTCTGTAAAACAAAATATCTTCTCTGGATAATACCTCCGATGTAATAGATGAATTAAACCTTCTAATGCAATAAAAATATTTAAACATGCCTCCTCATACAACAGATTGCTTGTTAGACATAGCATATTAGCTTTGAGAAGTGCAAATGTTATACGAGTAAATATGACGCTTTTAGTCAGCGGATGATTCATATGGCCCATATAAGGCATATTACTTTCGACCAGTTTACAAGGTTGGAGAGTAAGTTGTATTTCTTTTAGTATGTTGCTGAATTTAGTTCTGTCTTGGAGAAGTTCATTGATATTCTCCATATTAATCCCAATCTTCTTCAAATTTACATCCGAATAATCGCCCAAATATATTGGGCCATTTCCCAGCATCAGAAAAAATGAAAAGAATAATTCATGAGTGCTTAGAACAACACCTTCAGAAGCAAATGTCTCTTCTTCTTGGCTTGCGAAAAGCGTTAACAAGAGTGGGACATTCTCGTGGACAATATAAAGACATTGGCCCTTGGCAATTGTTTGCATCGGATAGCTACAAAAATCCCAAGGTGGTTTTGGTATTGTGAACACTCGTACTCTTATAGTATCAAATGAACTCGCCATAATTCTTGTATAGTAACCTTACAATCGCTTATACCAGTTATTACTTTATTCTATTATAAGTAAAAGCTAAAAACATAAAACCATTTTCGTGTTTATTCGTGGTTATTTTCCCTTCGTGGCAAATCTTCAATCAAAGCTTATTGTGACAAAAGCTGACCGCCAAGGATACGGCTCACATCTCTTTTGATGTCCGCCTCGCTAACGGGCCAGCCGGCGCTGACAAGGTCGAAATACTTCTCGCCTAAAACCTCGGCGAGAACCTTGCGGAAGTGCACCCATTTATAGATTAGCTGGTCGAGCACGCGGGCATCGCTGTGCTGCGGTATCATCGTAAGCCCCAGAGTCTCGATGCGCTCTGCGGTTATTTCGCGCATGATGCTCGGATTATTCAAAAACCACCAGCAGCCGAAGACCACTATGTTTTTGAACTTTCTGCCCGTTACGCAAAGCTCGTGCTGATTTTCACGCGATAGCATCGTAACGAGAAATTTCACATCAGGCCAGTCTCTCGCAAGCTTAGCTATTGTATCGACGTTCGCTCTGCCAACGCCGTCGCCCGCGAGCCTCAATGCCGGGTTTAATCCCCTCTTAACACCTATCATCATCGCAAAGGGCAGCTTATATTCTCTCGCAGCAGGAAGGACGCATTCCAAAATCATTTTTGCTTTTGTTCCGCCATCTTCTATATTGAAATCCGGCGGCAGTGAAGTCCCCAGATATACAGGCTTAATTTTTTCAATCCAGCGTTTGAGAAAATCTGTACCTGCAGCTTTGTTTTGATTTGCGAAGCAGCGGGGGTCAAACAACCCGTCAATTCGCAGCGCAGTCTTGAATCGGCTGTCGGTATTGCCCCCTTTGTCCCATACCGCCTGCTCTTTTTTATCGAATGGGTCGTTCGTCATAATGACGTATTTGACATTGGATAACTCCAGGACCTTGTCGACATATTGGCTAATCGGGATTTTCGCAAAATACCTGCGTATCTTGTTGAGATTTTTATCGCTCACATCCAGCCCAAGCGCATTAAGGATTGTCACCACCCCGCGGGCGGATTCGCTTATCGGCGAGTTTTTTATGAAAAGCTCGTCCCAGACAAGTTCCGCCTGCTTCTGCTTCGGCATGTTCCAGTAATCTTCGTAGTCTAACTCAGGCTTGTATCTGAATAGCTCTGCCACAAGATAGTGATAGGTCAGAAGTTCGTCGATGCCCCAAAGCAGCAAATCGCCGAATGACTCGCTGTATATATGCGTGTGAATATCAGCTATCGGCGTCTCGTCGATGATTTTGGTAACTTGCGATGCGAGCTTTTTAAAATCCATATCTTTGTCTTCCATTTAGGCCGTAGTGCCTTATCGCAGAATAATAGCCGGATTCCTCTGCCAAGTCAACCGAACATTACAAACAACGCTTTACTCGGCAGACATAAAGGTTATAATCTGCAAAGCAGCTTGGTGGTGACGGTTATTTTAGGAGGATGATTAATGTGGCCGACTATTAAGGGAAACAGACGATGACCGAAATTACTCCCGATGGTGAAATTCTCGAATTCGCGATAGCCAGGGAAATAGAAGCCAATAATTTTTATATGGCCTTGGCCGACCGTGTGACCAGCCCCGGGATACGTAAGGTTTTTAAAGATTTAGCCAAAGAAGAGCTGGAGCACAAGGCCAAACTCGAATTGGAAGTTATGAAGACTGGCAGGGTCCTCTCGGCTCCGGGGAAAGTCACTATCCCCGAGCACGATTACATTTTATCAGATAGCCAGTCGTTGCTGAATATGGATTACAAGGACTTGCTTATGCTGGGCATAGAAAAAGAGCAGGCCGCTTTCAGGATGTATGTAAACATGGTCTCGCAGGTTAAAGACGCCGAATCCGGCGAAGTGCTTCTTGCGTTGGCAGAAGAAGAGGTTAAGCACAAATTAAGGTTCGAAACAGAATACGATTTGCTGCTGGGAAAAAAGCTCATCTGAAATTACTGCTCGTTGTTGATTCGCGTTTTGAACTCTTGTCCGGCGTAGCGCAGACGAAGTCGGAAAATCATATTTTCAACCATTCCGTATGAAAAACACCTTCTTTGTCGATGCGCTCGTAAGTATGTGCGCCGAAATAGTCGCGCTGCGCCTGAATCATATTTGCCGATAATCGCGGGTTGCGATAGCTGTCATAATAATTCAAAGCCGAGCTAAACGCAGGGATAGGAATACCCAGCTCAGCGGCTGTAGAAACCACTTTTCGCCAGTTCCCCTGCGCGTCTTCTATAATCTTCTTGAAGTACGGATCCAGCAGCAGATTGGCTATGTCGGCATTGTGGTCGTATGCCTCCTTGATTCGGCGAAGGAAGTGTGCCCTTATAATGCATCCACCTCGCCATATCATCGCAATCTTGCCGAAATCTAATTTCCAGTTATATTCCTTTGCCGCCGAAGCCATCAACGCGAAGCCCTGTGCGTATGAGCAAATCTTGGATGCGTAAAGCCCGTCTCGAATCGCTCTTATAAACTCGGCCTTGTCCCCACCATATTTTACGCTCGGCCCCGAAAGCTGCTTCGATGCCGCGACTCGCTGGTCCTTAATGGCCGAAATACAGCGGGCAAAAACAGCTTCGGCGATTGTCGGTGCCGCGATGCCCAGCGTTAGTGCGCTCTGGCTTGTCCACACCCCGGTTCCTTTTTGGCCCGCTTTATCGAGAATTACTTCTACCAGGGCCTTACCGCTTTCTGCGTCTTTCTTTGAGAGGATGTCTGTAGTTATTTCAATCAGGTATGAGTCCAGTTCGCCTTTGTTCCAGTCCGCGAATACATCGTGCATTTGCTCCGCCGTCTGTCCGAGTGCGTTTTTCATAAGGTAGTACGCCTCACAGATAAGCTGCATGTCCCCATATTCGATTCCGTTATGTGTCATCTTAACGAAATGACCTGCTCCGTCGTCGCCGATATACGCACAGCAAGGCTGATTATCTACCTGCGCTGATATTTTAGTAAGAATCGGCTCAACAGCTTTATAAGCTTCTTTGCTTCCGCCGGGCATTATGGATGGCCCCTTCAGTGCGCCTTCCTCTCCGCCGGAAACCCCTGTCCCGATATACAGAAAACCTTTGTCTTTAATTTGCTTACACCTTCTTATTGTGTCCTCGAAGTAGCTGTTTCCGCCGTCGATTATGATATCGCCTTTTTCGAGATAAGGCAGAATCTGCTCGATAACCATATCAACTGGCTTACCCGCCTTGACCATTATCATAACCTTTCGAGGCTTGGCTAAACGACCGATAAAATCCTTCACCTCGTAGCTAACAATGATGTTTTTGCCTTTTGCCGACCCCTCGATGAATTCTTTGGTTTTTTCAGCCGTACGGTTATAAACAGCTACGGTAAAGCCCTTGCTTTCCATATTCAAAACGAGATTTTGACCCATCACCGCCAGTCCCCAAAGTCCAATATCCATCTTTGCCATTTTGTGCTGCCTTTTCTAATTTTATTGTTTGTTACCGATTAGGAATTCCGCCGGACAACCTGTAAAGTATTTCTCCTGCGTTATGCACAACTAAAATACCTTTGTCTTCCTTGTTTTTATAATTAGCTATATCAATTTGCTCTGGATTCATATAACCGAGATTCACCTCTCGACATCGCTGCCTGCTGATGCCCGTGGCCAATACCACATTGACCCTCGGCTTTTCAACGCCGTCGATATATGTACCTATACCCTTAACATGCGTCGAGTGCGCCATCACGCCCCGCGGAATATCGTGAAATTGGTCCATTTGTTTGAGGAAATAATCCCTGCTGTGGTAGCCGATTTTGTCAATGACCTTGCCGTGCGTATATGAAATCTCTCTGATATGCGGAGCATAGATAATCAGCATACCCCCGTCAGCGACTATCGGCTCAAGTTTATACATCACCTTGCCCGCCGTCCAGATGTCTTCATACATCTCCGGCGCTACCCCGAGAATAGTTTTATAAGGCTTGTCTTTATAAATAATATGTACCTTCTCAGAAAGCTCCGCCGCCTTTCCCCACGCCTCGGTGCAGTCCCCGATGAATATTCCCTTTAATTTGTTTTCTACCGCTACTATTGCGAAAAGTTTCCTCGGCATTTTTATAAGCGAAGCTGCTTTTTCCACTAAACGCCGCGTAGGCGTCCATTTATTGCCGTTTATGATAGTGTTCGTTATAACCGCACCGAGCCAGTGAAAGAAGTTTATGATTTCCTCACCTGCTATTCCGGGAAAGATATATTTATGTCCCCCCGAAAATCCCACAACCTCGTGCGGAAATACGGGGCCTAAAATAAAAAATTCATCGTAATCGAAAACCAGTTTATTGATTGCGACATCGACCTCTTCACAAAACAGCCCCTCGCTTATTTGATGAATTTCGTCGGCGGAAATTTTTCCGATAGAAGTGAACGTTTCTTTCTTCGCCCACTCGTGATTGAAAAATTTTACCGATGCGAATTTGCCCCTGCGTTCGCCCGCCGTCATACCCAATCTGGTGCGAATCTGCTCTTCCGTCATCGGCTGATGCGTCCCCAGTGCGACTAAACAATCGATAGCTTTTGCCTTTCGGCCTAAACAATCGTAAATGATTTTGAATATGTCCCCTATCGGACCGGAGCGGGTGTTGTCCGGGATTATCAGCAGTATCCTTTTGCCGGCGTAATCATTTCGTGCAAAAAACCCCCTCACCGCTTCCTGCATCTGCTCGGTGCTTATAACCCCGTTCTCATTTTGCCTTTCAATCATCATGTTTTATGTTTTTTCTCTGCGGCCTCTGCGTTCTCGGCGGTGAATTATTTCTCCCATGGCGGAGTATCGGGCAGACACGCGTCAAATTCCGCAATCAGTTTTTCCTGATATTTGCCGGCGTATCGGCCCTTGAGGAACTTGTTAAACGCCTCATCGTAAAATCTTTTCCATGATTCGTCCTCGGCCCCGGGATTAATCGGATAAAATAGTGCGTTATTGACCGTGGCCGCCTTCATATCGCCCTTGGCGTCGCCGATCATCAGAACATGGTCTTTCTCATATTTACCCTTTGTAGCATACTCAAGATGCTCCTGCTTTGTTCCGCATTCCTGTCCCGCTATCAAATCGGTATATTTAGCGATGTCGTGTTCCTTCCACTCCCGCACAAGCGCCTCGCCAGGCGTGGCCGATACAACGACCACGTCAGCCAGCGGCCTTATCTTCTTCAGGCTCTCCCGCACATAAAGAAAGGGCGGCATCTCCCTGACGATTTCCCCGACCGCCCAGTTGACCCTTTCGCTCCATTCCAGCGCAAGCTCCAGTTCTTTTTTCGCCTGTGGCTTTGCGGCTTTCTTGATTGCCTTTTTGAGTCCCTCGTTGCTCAGCACGCTTTTCGGATCATCGACCCACGCGAAATAGTGCGGAAATTGCGGCACTTCGAATTTCCTGCTCTTTACCAATGGATGGCAGGGCAGCAGCTTTTCTAAAATAAGTTTGAGCGTCTTGTGCCGGTTGGCTCCTCGCGTCTTGGAAAATAGATCTGCGAAATCCTTGCATTCTCTCGCCGCATGCGCCACCGGCTGCAGACTGAAATACCTTATCATCCACGGACAGAAGCACTCCCGCTGCTTGATTCCCATCGTATCGAACGCGCACCCGTCCGAATCAATCCCGACAAAAAAATCGTGCTTTGGCTTGAACTTTTTCAACGCTTTCGCTGCATCATTCATCTTATTTCTCTTAAAATCACAGATTACACTGTTTTTTTCTTTTGTCATTGCGAGGCCGTCTGCCCTGAGCACAGTCGAAGGGTAGGCCGAAGCAATCTACAATCCAAAATCTACAATCTTTTCCCCGCCTAATCAAGTGTTTTCACCCGCCCCCCATGACTTGTTGCTTGTCATTCCTGCGAAAGCAGGAATCCATTTCCCTTTATTGCGAGTGGAGATAATCACAGAGCCGCGACGATTATGGAGCGGTCACAGAGTCCTTACATAATTTTATTTTTGCATTTTGATTTTTAATTTATCAAATACCATTTGCTCTGCTGCAAGCGGGCTTTTCTGTCCCAAATCCATAGCAAGTTCGCTTATTTTTCCTAATACAGAGTGAGCATAATCCATACCATCCAAAGTTGAATCTTGCTCTTCTTCAAATTGAGCAAATACCTCAAGCTGTTTGCTAAAGTCACTGAAATGTAAACCTTGGCTCCTGGATATCTGTATCATTTCAGGGTCTTTTGGAAGAAAATATCGAACTCCCGGAATAAACCCTTTCCCTCCTACCTTCAATTCTTCGCACTTAGTAAAAATCTTACTATGTGCTATCCCCAATGGTGCAGAATGTACAACCAAATTTCGGTAACTACTCAACTTATTTATCCATCCATTTGTTCTCGTTGCTGCTTTTAATTGCTGTACTATTTTTTCGCCATCTGGCAACTTATCTAAATGCTTAATAAGTCTTTTCATTGTTGTAACGGGGGTTTTTTCAAAACCATTCACCTCAAATATGACGGCAAGAAATTCTGCTAAGTAATCTCTAAGGATGCAAGCATCTACTAAAAAACCCTGTAGTGCCATATTCACAAGTTCTGTGAACCCATCCATAATTTGAGTACCATCCTTGAAATCAGAGCGTTGAATAATTCCTATGACCTGATTATGGTATGCTTCGGAAACCTCTCTCAACCGCCAAGTTACGGTTCGAAGTTGGTATGCGATTCGTCCAGTTATATCCCATAAAAAACCATCCTTCCTTTTAAATGCTGCATTCGCGATGCCCCTCCACTTCTGTATGGTTGATTCTACCAGCCATGGTTCATCTTCTACTCGATGATACGGTCGCCATTCCGGTGGTATTCCTCCACTGGCATGCATGGAATGATAGTAGAAATCAACACCATAAATTTCCAATCCCAGCGATTCGAGTTCACGGTATGCTGTCATATAAGAGCTAATTTCTGCCTGCACACCTTGGTCTCTCGTTGCCTCGGGAAAAAATTTCAACTTTCCACGATTTTCGTCAGTCGCCCTATCTCCACCTGCCAAATGAAATATACGTACAGCTGGCCATTTATCTTTTGTTTCAATCATTGTACTATTGCCCTAATCTTGACTTTTCCTCTTTTTTGTCTCCTCATTATCCCCTCAATTCTCACCAAAAACAATCTTTTTTAAATCCTCTAATAAATTTACAGTATCTTCTGTTGATGATAGGTCAAAGGCGTTAATACTTCTGTTCCACATGACCTTACCCCCAAAAACTGTGCCAGTTGCAATTGGAGTGCCAGCATGATAAAACCTAGATAAGGAGGTCTAACATGCGTGGTAAAAGATTTAAAGAAGAACAGATAATT
>Ga0315276_10002282_pt1 | contig 17494 bp, 13 predicted proteins | sample YL17G05_0_MG_FD_204542 | JGI IMG/M metagenome (GOLD analysis project Ga0315276, IMG submission 204542) | Sediment microbial communities from Yellowstone Lake, YNP, Wyoming, USA - YL17G05_0 | ecosystem: Environmental > Aquatic > Freshwater > Lake > Sediment | place: USA: Wyoming | collected... | reverse complement strand
CGCCGCTGGTGGCCGCGCTCGTCGCCGCCGCGCTCGCCCGCGAGAGCCAGGACCCGCTCCCCGGCGAGTGCGCACTCAAGCTCGTCTGGGTGCTGGGTGGAGCCTTTGCCCTCACTGCCGTGGGCCTCGCGCTGCTGGCGCTCGCCACCGGCGTGACCGCACCGCCCGAACAGTGGAGCGTTCTGCAACTGGGCCTCTCGCAGCGCATGGTGTGGGTGGTGGCGTTGCCGCTCGCGCTGCTCGCGGGCGTGGTGCTGCTGGGTGGCGCGCCGTTCCATTTCTGGGTGGCCGACCTGTTCCAGGGCGCGTCCGCCGCGCTCGCGCCGCTGGCGGTCGCGGCCCTGCAGGGTCTGGGCGCGATGTGGCTCGTCCGGCGCCTCGCGGGCCTCGAGGTGTTCGGGGACGGTGCCGTACTGGCGGGTGCGCTGCTGCGCACCGCGGCGATCGCCGCGTTCCTCGCCGGTGCGGGCACGCTCCTGTTGCAGCGCCGGCCCGAGCGGCGCGTGGGCACCCTCGCGAGCCTGCAGGGCGGGCTCGCGCTGGCCGCACTCGCCATCACCGCGGGGCGCGGTCCGCTCGACGCGATGGTCTCCGCCTGGCTCGTGCCCTGGGCCGCGCACCTGGCGCTGGCGCTCTCCGGGGCGGGGTTGCTCGCGCGCCTCACCCCCGCGGACCCGGCGGCGGGCGCGCCCGGAGGTCACCTGTTCCGGCGCCATCCGCTGAGTGCGTTCGCCGGTCTCTACGCGCTCTTCTCGCTGGCCGGCGTGCCGGGCACCCCCGGGGCGGCCCTCTGGCTCGAGATCGCGCGAGGACTCGCGACGAATGGCCGCAGCGGGCTCCTCATCGCGCTCGCCCTCGGCTGGCTCGCGGCCTTCGCCACCGTGATGCGCGAATTACGCGAGGGCTTCGGCGCGCCCACGGCGTTGCGGCCCGAACGCAGTGTGCCCCTGCCGGTGCGCGCCGCGCTCTGGGTGAGTGGCGCGGGGCTCGTGGTGCTGGGGGCGACAAGGCTGGTGCTGCGGTAGGGTCCGTCCTCGCGATGAGCGGACGGGGACGCGATCGGGGCTCCGCAAGGAAGCCGGAAGGAAGAAGCTGGTGCGCCGCCTAGGACTTGAACCTAGAACCTACTGATTAAGAGACTATTGCGGCTGCCAGCACGAAGCGGTTGTCGCACAGCGGATTGCGAGAAGTGGCAAGAAGTTGGCCCGGGAACGAACGGGCATCCGCGGGCATCCGTGGGCATTTGAAGGGGCACGAAACGGGGAAGGTTTCCCCGCTCGCGGGCGGTGCAACGCCCCAGCCGACTCGCTCGGGTACATGATGGCGACTTCGTAGCCAGTGCGCCCGTTGTCATCCGCAACTGGACTCCGCGAGCGCGGACTTCAATTTCGGCACTGAACGTGATCCTCGTCCTGCGGCATTGAGCGGGCGCCGGTTGGGAGCGCCCCCGGGTCCCCTGCGGACCGAGCCGCGTCGGGCGCCGCTCCTGTCATGGCACCGCCGTACCGTCCGCGTCGCCCCGAGACGTCGCCACTCTACCGCGTGGTGGCCGACCATTTCGCCACGCTGGAGCGAGTGCATGAGGAGCGCTTCGAGCCGACGCACGGTCCGCTGCGCGCGGCGGCGCGGGTGGGGGCGGAGGCGCCGCGGCGGCGGCCGAGAAGAGGTCGCTGGCGGCAGGGTGGGCTGGGGGCGGCTCAGGTGGAGCAACTCGCCGTGGAGTGGGACGCTGGGAGAGCGTAGCCAGGGTTCCACGCGCATGCGAGTTCCTATTCTTTCCGTGCAGACGTCCTCTGGCTACGCGCCGCGATCGCGTACGCGTCGAAGTACCGCTGGAGCGAAACTCCGATAGTGCCATACTCGTTCGAGCCGGCAAGGAAGTCGACCACAACCTCCCGGGTGCGGGCGATCTCACGGAGACGGGCGACCGAACCCCGGAGCCGTGGATCCGAGAGGGTCAAGTCAAGAAGTTCGAGCGCACGCACTAACGCTCCCTCGGCCAGTCGCTCGTTTCGGGGCTTCCACCGAATCGCCCGGCTCACCTCGCTTCCGACATTACCCAACTGCTCGGCGAGCGTCAGTTCATGCCAACGGCCCGCGGCCATGTCACGATGCTGAACCGTACTCATCGCTGCACCAGGTTCCGGACGATCTCACTGATCCGTTCCCGCGTAGCCAGATCATCCACGGAGCGAGAGCGATTCCCCAACGACGGACGCAAGTTGATCATCGAGTCGAACTCAAGCCAATCGGCTTCGGGAAGATCGGGATACAGGTTGACGCCCCAGAGATCTTGCGGGCGGGATCCATCCGAGAGGAGTTCCGCCTCCTCATCTGAATGCATTTCGGCATCGACCACCATGAGGCGCCGCTCCAGATCGACTACGGCCTTCACGAGATCCCCAAACCGGGCTGTGGACATCTCTTGCAGGTCGGCGAGCGAGATCGGCGTCAGTGGAGTGACTGTGCGCATGATGCGGCAGCCTACCACGACCGACAGCCCGGGATCACCGGGCGGGCACCGGCCAGCGGACGTGGGATCGCGCGCCGACGGGGCAAGGCCGGAGCTAAGTTGGTGCGCCGCCTAGGACTTGAACCTAGAACCTACTGATCAAGAGACCATAGCCGCTGCCAGCACGAAGCGTTTGTCGCGCAACGTATTGCGAAGAACGGCAAGAAGTTGGCCCGGGAACGCGCGGGCATCCGCGGGCATCCGCGGGCATTTGAAGGGGCACGAAACGGGACAGGCTTCCCCGCTCCTCTTGAGCGGGGGCACGGACGTAGCCACTGAGTGGTCAGACCTCGCGAGCCGCCCGGTGGCGTGCAGGATTCCACGCGTCTGTCCGACCTGGCGCCCGGCGCCAGCGTCCGTCTGGAAGCGCGCGTGCGGGGCGAAGACGAGTTCGTGCTGCGCGGTCGCATCGATGGCCGCCCGTTGCCGCCCGCGATGCCGACCTACGTCGAGCCCGGGTACGATGTCCGGCTCACCGTGGACTCCCTGGGCTGGGTGCACGTCGCCGCGCGCGTGGGGAACAGGTATCTTTGAAACGCGGCGCCTCGACCGGGAGAACGCAGCTTCCCGCGCGCGCCGCTCGCATCTGGAACCGCGGGGCGTCGTGCGGGATGGTCGCCCGCGTCCCCCGAGACCATCTACATCATCTCGTTTGGAGGTTGGTATGCGAGCTCGGGTCGTCGCCCGGCTTCTCGCACTGGCGCTGGTGGTGTCGTCGCGGTCCCCGGCGCAGGCGGGCGCGGTGCACATCGAGAGCGGGGGGATCGAAGGCGTCCCGAGCGGCGTGCCCGGCGTCCTCGTCTTCAGGGGGGTGCCCTATGCGCGGCCGCCCGTCGGGGCGCTCCGGTGGCAGCCGCCGCAGCCGCCGGCGGCCTGGAGCGGTGTGCGCAGGGCCGACGGCGTCGCTCCGTGCTGCCAGCAGGTGCCATGGTCCGCGCCGCCCTGGACGGCGGAGTTCGTCACGCAGGAGCGGACGAGTGAGGACTGCCTCGACCTCAACCTCTGGACCGCGCAAGTTCCAGGCAGCGCGAAGCGCCCGGTGCTCGTGTGGCTGCACGGCGGCGCGTTGACCGGAGGATCTGGCGCGGTGGCCGTGTACGATGGCGCCCAACTCGCCCGTCGCGGCCTCGTGGTGGTGACCGTCAACTACCGCCTGGGCGCACTCGGTTTCCTCGCGCATCCCGGGCTGAGCGCGGAGTCCCCGCGGCACGTCTCCGGGAACTACGGGCTGCTCGATTGCGTCGCCGCGCTGCAGTGGGTCCGGCGGAACATCGCGGCCTTCGGTGGTGACCCCGGTCGCGTGACGCTCGCCGGGCAGTCGTCGGGCGCCGAGCTGGCCGGCGCGCTGATTCGCTCGCCCCTGGCGACAGGGCTCTTCCACCGCGTCATCCTGATGAGCGGTGGCGCGTCCGACGGAACCCTGCCGCTCGCCGAGGCGGAGCAGGCGGGCGCGGCGTGGGCGAGGACCTTCCGGGACAGCTCACTCTCGGCGCTGCGCGCGTTGACGGCCGCCGGAACCATGGTCGGCGGGCCCTTCGGGCTCGTGGCGGACGGCTGGTGCCTTCCCGCGAACGGACCGACCGCTCCGGTGAACGACGTGCCGATCCTCTCTGGAATGACCGCGGACGAAGGCAGCAGTGATCCCACGTACGGCAAGGTCACGGCCGCCAATTTCACGGCGTTCGCGCGCTCGCACCTGGACACGCTGGCGGATGAGGCGTTGCAGCTCTATCCATTCTCCACTGACGCGCAGGCCGGGCTCGCGCAGAAGCAGAGCATGCGCGACCTCGGGCTCTTCCGGACCCTGCGATGGGCGCGCACGCGCGCCGCGCGGGACCACGCGCCACTGTACGCGTACTACTTCACGCGCGGCATCCCCTGGCCCGAGCATCCGGAGTTCGGCGCGTTCCATACCTCCGACGTGCCCTATGCATTCGCGAACCTCCGGCTGCTGGACCGCCCCTGGCAGGAGGCTGACCGCCACCTGTCCGAGACGCTCGCGGCGTACTGGGTCCGCTTCGCCCGGACGGGAGATCCGAATGGTCCGGGATTGCCGGAGTGGCCGGCGTTCGATCCCGGCGAGCCGAGGCTACTGGAGTTGGGCGCAACCGTGGCCCCGCGCCCGATTCTCGAACCTCGGCGCGTGGAGTTCTACGAGAAGTGCCTGGCGCTTCCCCCGCGCGAGTAGGCGCGGCGGGCGCGGGCCGCGGCGCTCAGGCCTGCGCGTCTCGCTCGGCTTGTCAGCCAGCGCACCGCGCGCCAGGCACGGGGCGATGCCCGCAACGACGTGGGTCCGGGGCCGGGCGCGGCGCGAAGCGTCGGGGCGCCGCTCGACTCGGGTATCAAGGTGGGCGTAGCCTGAACCGTCGGAGGTCATGAGGACACAGATGCCCGAGCCACATAGGGTCCGCACCGATCCGCTCGGATCCTGAAAGGCTGACGCGATGACGCTTCTCGGCTTCGGGGAGGTCATTCCCGGCTACGACATCCGGGTCCTGAACGAGCGCGAGATCCGCGCGGCCGCCGGCCTGCTCTTCCTCGCGACGTTCCTGTCGTTGATCTTCATCCTCTTCAACGGCAACTTCCTGCCCATCAAGTTCGTCATTCCCTTCTTCCTGCTGGACTTCCTGATCCGCGTCCTGGTCAGCCCCCGCTACTCGCCGACCCTGATCCTCGGCCGGCTGATCGTGCGGGGACAGGTTCCCGAGTACGTGGGCGCGCAGCAGAAGAAGGTCGCCTGGATCATCGGCGTCGTGCTCGCCGCGGCCATGCTCGTGCTCATGGTCCTCATGAATACCTACGGCCCGATCACCGGCATCACCTGCCTCGTCTGCCTGGTCTTCCTGTTCTTCGAATCGGCCTTCGGCATCTGCCTGGGATGCAAGTTCTACGCGCTGATCTACCGCGAGAAGGCCCGCTACTGCCCGGGCGAGGTCTGCACCCCGCAGTCGCGCCAACCGATCCAGAAGACCTCCGCGGGCCAACTGCTCGTCCTCGTCGGCTTCGCCGCGGTGGTGGTCCTGTCGGTCCTGGCCCTGCGCGGGCCGCTGTCGTCGAAGCCCCACCCGCTCTTCGCTCCGCAGGTGTCGTCTGGGGCGAGGCCCGGGTCCGCCCCCGCGCCGGGCACGGGGCGCTAGCGGCGGACCGCACCGACGGCTCCTACGCGGGAGTACACCGGCTGACGGCGCGGTGGCTCAGCGGCGTCGGCTGAGGAGGCAGGCCACGTGGCGGGATGCGAACGCGGCGATCGCCGGACCGAGCGCCGGAATCCCATGACGAGCGCCACGTCGTGCCCCCCCCGGGCTCGTGTAGACTCCCGCCGAGGCATGTCGAGCCATCGAAGAACCCGGGGGAGCGCGAATGATGCGACGTTCGATCATCCTGATGGTGTTGATCCTCGCGGCATCGGTCTTCCGCACCCCCGCGCCGGCGCACGCGGCTCCGTACCTGGGGCAGCGGCCTCCCGGCACCACTCCCCGCGTCTTTGCGCCCGGGGTGATCTCCACCGGCAACATCCACAGCTGGCTGGCGATCTCCCGCGACGGCCGCGAGATGTTCTGGAGCACTTTCGACACGACGACGTTCTCGACGCGGCTGCGGTCCATTCAAGAGGTCGGCGGACGGTGGACCGAGCCGCAGTCTCCGCCCTTCGCGGGGCCAGGCTCCTCGCAGTTGCCGATGTTCGCGCCGGACGGAAGTAGGCTCTACTTCAGGGTCCGCGCCGAGAAGGAATGGACCACGACGTTCCTGGAGAAGCTCGCGTCGGGATGGAGCGCTGCGCGCGGTGAAGGAGCCCTGCTCCAATGCGGCTCGTCGTTCACGCGATCGGGCAGGGTCTACTTCTCGTCGGCGATGAACACCAAGACGTGGAACACGGGGATCTTCTCGGCCAGGCTCTCGCCGGACGGCTACTCCGACATCGTTCCCCTGGACTCGACGATCAACGTCCCGAACGCCATCGACTACACGCCCTGGGTGTCTCCGGACGAGTCCTTCCTGCTGTTCTCGTCGAACCGGCCTCTCGTCGGTGACCAGGAGGACATGCACGTCCACGTGAGCTTCCGAGCCGCCGACGGGACGTGGTCGACGCCCCGGCGCGTGTCCGACATCCGGGGTCGGTTTCCTTCGGTCTCGCCCGACGGCCGGTACCTCTTCTTCTGCGGCGACGACGGCAACTTCTACTGGGTGGACGCGAGGATGATCGACGCTCTCAGGCCCGCCCGGGACGCGGGCGCGGTGAAGCCCCGCTGAGCGACACACCAGAAGCGAGGAGGGTCGCAACATGCCGACGCAACCGACCGTGCTCGTGGTCGGAGGCACCGGGCGCACGGGTGGCCGCGTGGTGAGGCAACTCCTGGAGCGCGGAGCGCGAGTGCGGGCGATCGTTCGATCGGCCGCCAGGCTCCCCGCAGGCGTCGCGGCGGATCCGGCGTTCTCCTGCCTCGAAGCCGACCTGCTCTCCTTGGGCGAGGCGGACCTGGTGTCACAGGTCCGGGGCTGCGACGCCGTCGTCTCGTGCCTCGGCCACACCATCAGCCTCAAGGGGATCTTCGGTCCACCGCGGGCCCTGGTGACCGACGCGGTGCGGAGGCTGTGCCGGGCGATCGAGGCCTCGGGGCCGGCCGGCCCGGTGAGGTTCGTCCTAATGAGCAGCGTGTCGGTCAACCGTCCCGGGGCCGTCGAACCTCGACGCGGCATGCTCGACAGGCTGGTGCTCTGGCTGCTGCGCGGGCTGGTTCCTCCAGCCAGGGACAATCAGCGGGCGGCGGAGTTCCTGCACCGCGAGATCGGGACGCGGAATCCGCGCCTTGAGTGGGTCTGCGTGCGGCCGAACACGCTCGTGGAGGGTGACGTGTCCCGCTACGCGGTCCACGAGAGCATCGTGAGCGGTTTGTTCAAGCCGGACAGCAGCAGCATGGCGAACGTCGCGCACTTCATGTGCGAGCTGGTGGAGGACCCGGGCACCTGGGGCAGGTGGGCGGGAAAGCTGCCGGTGGTGGTCAACTCCTCTCTGGACCGCTGACGGCAGGGGGCATCGACCCGATGCCCTCGACCGGAGGTGGCCGACTCCGCGGCGCATGTTCGACGTCACTGGCAGGTCTTCCTCGCGCTCGCTCGATGGCCCGGCGCGGCGGGACCCGATGGCCGGCCGGTGGCGACCCGGTCAGCTGATCGTGATGCGGAAGCTGCACCTCGGGTCGCCGCGCAGCACCGACTCCTCGAGCTCGATCCTGACCGGCTTGCCCACCACGGTCGAGAAGGCGGCTTCGTTCCAGCCAATGGAGCAGCGGCAGAAGTCGGCCGGGGTCCGGCCCGCCTTCGTCAGCGGGCAGGCGCAGGGGCCGGGTTTGCCGGCGACGCGCAGGACGCCAGTCTTCTCGTCATAGTCGGCCCGTTCCAGCCAGGCGGTCTTGGCCTTGGTCAGGAAGCCCTGCAGGTCGCCGCGGTGCTTCTCGAAGAACGGGGTCCAGGGCTTGGCGCATTCGCGGCCCATCCGCTGCAGTAGCTTCTGGCGGGTGGCGTCGTCGAGTTGCTCGCCCATGATGGTCATCAGGCTGGCGAAGCGTTCACGGGCGCCGTCGAGTTGCTGCTTCGTCTGCTCGCATTCGGCGGGGGCCGCAGTCGCCGGGTCCTTCTTCTCTTCGGCCCGGACCGTGACCGGAGCCAGCAGACCCAGGACACCGCAGCCGCACACACCCGAGGCACAGGCCTTCAGGAACTCGTTCCGCTTCATGTTACCCTCCGGGTACCCGTCATGGATGGGTGAATCCGGGTCGGTTTCGGGCGGCTCGTTCCCCCATGACGCTCTTGGTTCGACCGATCATAGGCCGGGGGGGCTCCGTTGGGCGCGATGCGCGACCAACGGCCGGTTCCTGCGCACGGATCGGCACGATCGGGTGACGAACGCCGCCGTGGTCCCCGGCGCTGGACCCGCGGGCCCACGACGGTCATTGCTGCGTCAGCGCGGGAGTGAGCGCGTCGCGCGGCGAGTTGGCCGGAAAGCAGACGGCCCGCCGGGCATTGCCGCGAGCGGGTCGGATGCGCTTGAAGAGTTGGTGCGCCGCCTAGGACTTGAACCTAGAACCTACTGATTAAGAGACCCTAACCGCCGCCAGCACGAAGCGATTGTCGCGCAATGCATTGCGAAGAGCGGCAAGAAGTTGGCCAGGGAACGCACGGGCATCCGCGGGCATCCGTGGGCCTTTGAAGGGGCGCGAAGCGGGACAGGCTTCCCCGTTGGCGCGGGAGGCAGCAGGCGAGGGACGGGGGGCTTCGCTCCGCCGGCACCCGCAGGCACAAGGTGACCATTCCATGGTCGGAGCGCTCGTCGTCGGCTGCCTCGTTGAACGAGGGTCCAAGCCGGCACCGACCGTGCTCCCTGTCGCCCGGCGAGGAATGTCGTATCGATGCTCAGTCCGCCGCTGCTAGAATCCGAGCCTCGGCTGCCGGCGAACGCGATGGCGGCCCTGACATCCCAACACGCCTCGGAAAGGCGGCCGCCCATGTCCGACCCTTCTCTTCCCCTTCGTCCCGCCCTTGCCCCCGGCAATCTTCAGGTCACGCGCCGCGTGCTGACCGTGGCCCTCGCCATTGCGCTCGTCTCGCTCGCCACCAGCGCGCGGAGCCAACCCGTTGCACCCGCGCCGGGCGTGGCCATGCCCGCGTGGCTGGGCGAGTACCTGCGCGACCACCCCGACGCGTACAACTTCCAGCACGCCTTCGTCGAGAAGGCCCGCCATCAGCGTGAGAACCGCCGTCTCGCCGAGGCGGGCCGATTCGGCGCGGGGTTGGACCGGGAGGTCCTGCGCCGCGCCACCACCATGACGGGGACCCTGCGGCTGCCCGTCCTGCTCGCCCGATTCTCCAACACGGCGACGACGCCCATCATGCGCGCCGATCTGCAGTCCGAGTTGTTCGGCGGCGCGTGGCCGACCGGGTCCCTGAGCCAGTACTTCAACGAAGTCTCCTACGGGAACTTCCAGGTGACCGGCACCGTCTACGACTGGGTACAGGCCAGCGGTACCGACACCTACTACGCCGGCCAGGCGCCGGCCCAGGGGCTGATGCCGAACGGACGGAGCAACCTGCTCGTGCTCGCTGCAGTCGCCGCCAACGACGCCGCCGTGAACTTCGGGCAGTACGACAACGACGGGCCCGACGGCGTCCCCAACTCCGGCGACGACGACGGCTACGTGGACGTCACCGTCGTCGTCCAGCCCAAGCAGGGCGGCGAGGGCGGGGACCTGAGCGCCATCTGGTCGCACCGCTCGTCCCTGACGTGGTGGGGCAGCCAGTACTACACGACGAACGACCCGAGTGCGAAGCCCGGCTTCGGCAACATCCGCGTGAACGACTACTTCCTCTGCCCCGCGCTGTCGAACGCGTCCGCGTCAAAGATGATCGAGATCGGGGTCTTCTGCCACGAGTTCGGCCACGCGCTCGGACTGCCCGACCTCTATGACCTCGCCGAGAGCACGCTGTTCCCCGGCGACTGCTTCTGGAGCCTCTCCTACGGGGTAGGCTACTGGTGCCTCATGGGCGCCGGCAACTGGAACACGCCCGAACGCCCGGCGCACCTGAGCGCTTGGTGCAAGGCCCGCCTGGGATGGCTGCAGCCCGTCAACGTGACGTCCAACCTGTGGTCGCAGACCATCGCGTCTTCCTCGGTCTCCCCGACCGCCTATCGGCTGTGGACCGGGGGAGCATCGGGACCGGAGTACTTCCTGGTCGAGAACCGGACCAGGAGCGGCTTCGACGACCAGCTCAAGAAGGCCGGGCTCCTGGTCTGGCACGTGAACGAGGCCCAGATCGCGAAGAGCGTGTCGGTCTGGAGGCTGAACGACGACGAATGTGTCAAGACGGTGGACCTCGAGTGCGCCGACCAGACGGGCGCCGAGCACGGCGTGGATGGCGACCAACTCGACGCCGGGACGAACGCCGGGGACACGGGCGACCCGTTCTGCGCGGGGGTCTTCAACGGGACCTCGGTCCCCAGCAGCGTGAGCTACGGCGGGACCCCGACCAACGTCGAGGTGAGCGGCATCCAGAACTGCAACCAGGACCCGGCGACGGCGAACCTGCTGGTCACGTCCGCGACGGGGATCGTCCGGCTGGTCGTCCGGGACTGCGTGACGCAGCCCTGCTACGTCTACTGGGAGTCGCCCGACATCTGGATCAACAAGAACGGCGACCCGACGCCGGAGCCGCCGGTCGCGGGAAAGCCGAACCGGCTGGTGGCGCGCGTCTGGAACCAGGGCAACGTGGCCGCCGCGAACGTCACGGTCGGCTTCTACTGGTCGACCCCGGCGATGGGCAACCGCTACCCCTCGCAGGCGAACCTGATTGGCACCGCCTCCATCCCGCTCCTCCCGGCGGGCGGCTCCGCGACGGCGAGCGTGATCTGGAACATCCTGCCCTCGACGACCCAGATCGGGCACTACTGCGTGGGCGTGCTCGCCTCGCACCCGGCCGACGTGCCGACGTCCCAGGTACCGCAGGTCGAGGAGAACCTGGCGCTCATCAACATCGACGCGCTCTATCGCAAGGCGGGGGTCCTGCCGCCGGCGCTCGCGGCGGCGCGATCCGATCCGCCACCCCCGACGTTCGAGGCGACGCGGAAGATCCTGGCCTGCAACCCCGACGGCTGGACCCGCCGGGTGCACGTCGAGGTCGGGCACCCGCCGGCCTACGACGACGCCGAGATCCCGCCGCCGTGGCAGGTGACGTTCGGCGACACCGTGTTCGTCCTGGCACCGGGCGCCTGCGACACCGTGACGCTGACCGTGACCAACCCGTACCCCGAGCACGGCCAGCACGCCGTCATCCCGCTGACCCTGGTCGGCGAGGCGAACGTCACGTTGGGAGGCACGGACTTGGAATTCCACGTGGACAACGTCCCGCTGGCCGCTCCCATGGGCGGTCAAGCCCTCCTCGTGATGCCCCTGAAGGAGGATGCGTTCCCGGGCGAGAGGTCCGTCTGGCTGACGTGGGACCAGCCGCCGTGGGACGAGGGGTACCTCGACGACCGCGCGCAGTACTGGCTCGTGTACCGGGGCGAGGGTGAGGGCGAGGGGTTCCCGCCCGACAGTGCCCACCTCGTGGAGACGGTGGTCTACAGCGCCGACGCGGAGAGCCAGGACATGGAGGCGTTCGTCGCCGCCCCGCCGGTGGCGACGGACGTGTGGTTCAAGATCGTGGCCGTGGACCGCGCGGGCAACCTCTCGCAGCCCTGCACGTTCCCGCTGTACACCGAGTACCGCGCGTCCGTCGAGCCCGGGGGCCCCGCCGGCGGGCCGCGCCTGCTGCGCAACTTGCCGAACCCGTTCGCCGGCGCCACCGCCATCGCTTTCATGCTCCCCGCAGACGGCCAGGTCCGGATCGCCGTCTACTCGGCGGACGGCCGCCTCGTGCGGCGCCTGCTCGACGGCCACCGTCCAGCCGGGGCGCATCGCGTCACCTGGGACGGCCGCGATGAGCGCGGTTACGCCGCACCGACCGGCGTCTACCTCTGCCGCCTGACCTACGGTGGGCGACAGAGCACGGGCCTCATGCAGCTCATCCGCTGACCGCAGTCGGCCCGGCAGCGATCGAGCCCGGCGCGCTCCTCGCGCCGGGCTCGTCGCGCGGCCCCACCCCCCCGCGTAGCGGACCGCCTACAGGCTCGGGTAGTAGGTCGCTTTCACGAGGAAGATGCCGTTGGCCTGCGCGTCAGCAGCCGCAAACCAGATTCGCTCGTCAATCTCGCGGCCCTTCAGAGCGATCTCAATGGGGGGCTCGGCCAGGTGCCACCAGAAACCTTCCTGCCGAGGCCGAATCAACCCAGGGAGTCACGCCCAGGCTCCAAATCACTTCCATAGCCCCGGGGAGGGAAGTGGTGGGGTGGGCGTCTGCCCGAGTGTCCCCATGCGACGGGCTGCACTTGGGCTGCATCGCTCGAAGGAAGTTGGTGCGCCGCCTAGGACTTGAACCTAGAACCTACTGATTAAGAGACCTTAACCGCCGCCAGCACGAAGCGATTGTCGCGCAACGTATTGCGAAGAACGGCAAGAAGTTGGCCCGGGAACAAACGGGCATCCGTGGGCATCCCGGGGCATTTGAAGGGGCACAAAACGGGGAAGGTTTCCCCGCTCGCGCGAATGGCGTCTCTCGCCTGCCGGAATGGAGCGGACGTCGCTTGGCTTGGCCCCCCGGATCTCGCAGTTGCGGATAGGGCGGAGCTAAGGATCTGGGCGCGGCTTCAGCCCAATGTCTCGGGTCATCCATGGCGCCTCCTTCAGGGGGCCAAAGGGCCGGGCTTCCCCAGCACGCGCCAAAACCGATTATCACGTACAAAAGAGCACGATTATGGACAGTAGCACATTATGTTCCGAAAGCCGGGGCACTCAGGGCGATCGCCTGATGACGCCCCGGCCCTACTTCACATATTCCGCGCCCCGAGGGTCTCCTGCCAGGGCCGTCTCAGACAGCGTTGTTGCCGCACCTGTAGTGTCAGGGCGATATCGTGCCGGACCCAGCGATGGGTTGGTCTGCGCCCCAAGAGCCGGCGCCACCGAAGTCATGCTACTGGAACCGAGAGAGGTGGTTGCGGCCGAACCCATCCCACGATAACAATCTACGCACGAGAAGTCGGGTGCCCGTGTGCCTTCCCCGACGGTTCAGAGGTTCCAAGTCCATGCTGAGAGCGACCCGCGCCCTTTCGATTTCTCCGTTCCTAGTAGTGTTCACGCTCGTGGTTCCCTCCGGTGCGCTGGCCCAAGGGCTTTCCGTCTCTCCGAACTGCGGCACTCCCTTTACACACTTCATCGTCGGTGGAGGGGGCTGGCCTTACCCGCCGGGGGTATGCCCGGATAGTTGCACGACAGGTCTTGCCGTCATGCTGGATAGCGACTTGAACCCCTTCTACAGCGCTCCGGAATGCATGGCCTCGTTTGTGGTCGATCTCCAGGGCTTTCCGGGGCTCCTGTTCAATCGCCCCAACGGGATTCATACGCTTCGGTGCTATTATTTCTACGAATGTCAAGACGGACAAGTGATCAACCCGTCGCTCTTGCGGTCCGCGTGCTTTGAACTCCGAGATGCGGCTGGCGATCCCTGGGACACGCTGCAGGTGACCCCAGACAGCGCCTGGATCACGGTTCGGATAAAGCCCGGTGGCGCGTGCGACATACCGCTATGCGACAGCCTCCACTTCATTCAGGTGATTCGGATGCGTGGAATCGACTCGCTGGGGGCCTCACGCGACCTTTCTTGGTTCGAGCAGTACGCCTCCGACACGACGTTCGCGGCCATCGCTGGGAGTCGCGACAGTCTGGTGACGCCTGCGGGCTACACGGTGGACATGACGTTGGGTCGGATCGCCCCCTACGTTACTTATCCGCAGTTCATCGGAAACTCCGGAAGCAAGCTGCCTCTGATTGCACAAGAAGCGACTTGGAGCGATGGACCACGCCGATCCGATCTGTCATACGCTGACGATATCCAGACGATCGTGCTCGAGTGCGAACTGAATGCATTCTGCACCGCGGGCGAGGGACAAGGGCAGTGGCTGGGTCAATGCACATGGACTTGGAGTCGGAACAGAGGCTCTGCTACGCCCGAAGGCACCTGTATCCCGGGATCGTGCACGCGGAACCTCCCGAGCGCATCCTTCAGGGCTGCTTTGGATCTCTACCTGCAGAAGACTGGGCGCACGTTGCCGGCCCCGCTTCCACCATCTCAAGGAGCTATGACATGTCCGTAACCAGACCAATCGCATCGCGGCCCCCGCTGATGCTCTGGTTCATTGCCTGCGCTGCACTCATCCTCGCAACGTGTACCGCCCATGAGTGCAATGGCCAGACGTACACGCCTTACAGCTATTTTCAGTCGCTCTCGGTCGGCGACATGGGAAGAGTCCAAAGCAAGATCACCTTCATGGGCCTCCAGAACGTCCCGGTGGCGACCATTGCGTTCGCCGTTCAGGGCAATACGATGAACCTCGGCTTGTTCACGCCATTTCAGCGCCTCGGCTTCGACTACGGCAACGATCGTTTCGCCGAGAAGTCATTTAGCGCGAGCGCCCAAGAGCTGAGTGCAATGATCGATAGCGTTGCAACGGTTCCGGAGGTTGCGTGTGGTGCCGCCGAGTCGGCTGCCATCATCTCGTTCGCCTTGCTGGATACGCTTGATGGCACTCCGAGGGTGTTTGAGTCGATTGTCGGGAGTCGGACCGCACAGAAGTTGTTCGCGAAGCTGTTGGCCGTGTTCAAGAACAACGCCCGGGCCTCCAGCGATCTCCGACTGTTCGGCTGCTCCGAAGGTATCCTCCCCAATGATCCCCCGGCCAGCGTGGATGGACGTGTCTCTGTGAGGTTCAGCGGCGTGCGTGCGGATCGCGCTGCGAAGGGGCAGTTCATTGGCCGTGTCCGGATGACCAACACCTCTGGGACGACGATCTCCGCTCCGGTGACGCTGCTGATTGTAGTTGGGGGCTCCGCTGACTTGATCGGCGCTGACGGTCACAGCTGTCGGACGAACTTGTCGGGCCACCCATTCGTCATCCTCGCGCCCACTGTGGGTCTTGCTCCCGGCGCCACGATCGAGCGGGTGTTACGCTTCGCGAATCCGAGCCTCGAGAAATTCAACACGAGCTTCCACGTCTTCAGCGGGCTTGGAACCATGTGAGGCGTCGATGTGGCGAAGGCTGCAGTTATCCTACCGGGTTCTCTTTGGGGTGTTTGTAGGGCTGCTGACCGTCCCCGGGTTCGCGGCAGCAGCGACACACTACGTCATGCGACTTGAGCTCACGGAGTTCACCGGCGACAGTCTCCGCCTGGCTTTCGATTTCACCTCCGGGAACGCCGCTGCCAACACCGTCCGCGTCACTGGATTCTCGCACGACGGTCGCACACGCTACCCGGTCTCCCAAGCAGGCGGTCCAGTTTCAGGCGGGCTCGTGGAGACGGGCCAGCCGCCTACGGCCACGATGCGCAATCAGTTCTTTCGCAACGTCGTCGAGATCCCCATTGATTCGGTTGGAACGGCAGCGATTGCATCGCTGGATCTGACCGAGGTGGGGCCACCGGGAGGCCGGCTGCCGGACGAGCTGTCTTTCTATGTCTTGACCGCTAGCGGTAACTGCATGTTCCCAACTGCAGATCCATTCGGTGTGAACGCGCTCTTTGCCATCGACGTGACTGGCCAGAGCGCTGGCGACCTGAGCGTGTTCGCCCCGATGCAGTTCGTCCCGCCCGACACCCTGCTCTTGGGCAACTCAACTACTGGCATCGGCAACGATAGGCCGCTTCTCGGACGGCTGCGTTTCGCGGAGACTGCGCCGAATCCGTTTGCGCGCACTATCCGGCTGACGTTCGAAGTCCCCGCGCCGGGTGGGTTGGTACGCCTTCGCATCTTCGACGTGGCAGGGCGGTTGATTGCGCAGCCACTCAACCAGAGCCGCCCCTCGGGGCGTTGGTCGGTAACCTGGAACGGAACAGATCGCGCCGGGAGAATGGTCGCCACCGGAAGTTATCTCGCACAACTTCAGATGGACAGTCAGTCGGTGGTCCGTCACATCGTCCTTACAAGGTAAACTGCCAAGATTCTGTCCGTGCGGGCGTCTCCCGATTGACTTGTCTCTCTGAGTTGGACATGAACGGCGGCTGGACCGGTGCTTGGTGCCAGTGCGGTTCCCGTTCGCCTGGACCGCGAGCCCGATGAAGCTGTGGCGCTTTCGGCAGAAGGCATCTGGGACCAAGAGCGCTGGTTCGACTATGGCGACGGCCCTGGCAGTTGCTCCTGCGAGCGGAAGTTTCGGGCGACGCTTCACCTGGCAAGTACTTCCGCATCCTTCTCCACGGACGGGGCCGGAAGGACCCTGGGTTCCTGGCAGCGCTTCAGGCCGTGCTCGGGTACAGCACCATCGCAGTGACCGAGCGCCACGGAACGGTCGGCGATGACCTCGCCAAACGCAAAGCCCCGCGGCTCGTGCAGTACCGCGCACAAGCGCAGGGCCAAGGATGGAGCGGGGAAGGTGCCCCGATCAGCGTGACGTAAGTTGGTGCGCCGCGAAGGACTTGAACCTTCAACCTACTGATTAAGAGACTCTAACCGCTGCCAGCACGAAGCGTTTGTCGCGCAACGTATTGCGAAGGAGCACAAGAGATTAGGTCAGGAACAAACGGGCATCCGCGGGCATCCGTGGGCATTTGAAGGGGCACGAAACGGGGAAGGTTTCCCCGCTGGCGCGTCCGGACACGGCCAACCTCGCCCCGGCGGCACGGTGCGAACTGCTCCCGGAGGGTTCTCGCCCCGCCCCTGTCACTGGCTTCGCAAAACGGGAATTCAATTCCTGTTTTGCTTGCATCAGAATCCGTCCGGTAGCATACTGGCATCCATGGTTCTCCCCACCATCCATGCGCGTGCGCTCGCGAGCGTGCTCACGAAGGCCAGTCGCCAGTTCGCGGCGGTGGTCCTGACCGGGCCGCGCCAGTCGGGGAAGACCACGCTCGTGCGCCAGTTGTTCGGCGGCACGCACAGTTACTGCTCGCTCGACGATCCCCTGGTGCGCGAGCAGGCGATCGCCGACCCAAAACTGCTGCTTTCTCGCTACCCGCCGCCCGTCATCCTCGACGAGATCCAGTACGCGCCCGGTCTGCTCCACACGGTCAAGGCGCTGATCGACGAGCGGCGATCCGAGAAGGGGCGCTTCATCATCACCGGATCGCAGGCATTCGCTCTGATGGCCGGTGTCACCGAGTCCCTGGCCGGGCGCGCCGCGGTGTTGTCGCTCCTCTCGATGTCGTGGCGGGAGCTTCGCGACCTCGATGAAGGCGATTCCGACTGGAAGGACCTGCTCTGGCCCGCGGAGGTCCGGCAGGCCGAGGCGCCATCGATCGAAGGCATGGCCGCGGCCATCCTGAGGGGCGGATACCCCGAGCCCGCGCTCGACACCTCGATCGATCACCGCCTCTGGCACTCAAGCTACGTGCAGACCTATCTCGA
>Ga0315276_10002280_pt1 | contig 17496 bp, 21 predicted proteins | sample YL17G05_0_MG_FD_204542 | JGI IMG/M metagenome (GOLD analysis project Ga0315276, IMG submission 204542) | Sediment microbial communities from Yellowstone Lake, YNP, Wyoming, USA - YL17G05_0 | ecosystem: Environmental > Aquatic > Freshwater > Lake > Sediment | place: USA: Wyoming | collected... | reverse complement strand
ACAGAGCTTTAAGGTTTGATGAACTTGAAACACCATCACAGGCTTTCAAAAGGAAACTCAGAAAATGAAGAATTCAATTAATATGTCGTTGGGAAATATTAACGGGATACTACACCTCCCCAGGAAGTATCGAAGCTCTCAAAGAAATATTCGAAAGTTCAGCTCGCATCGGAAGATACAAAATTATTCAAGAAGGCCCAACCTCAGATGGACAAAATTATTCAATACTCTTTAGTCTAGATCTCCGAGAAGGAACAAATCTCGTGGGTGTCCTAAAAAGCGCAGCACAAAGATTTGAAGAAGCAAGAAGTGACTTAGAAGAAGCATTAACTGTATGCCAAAGAATAGCAGACGAAAAAGAGATGATAGGAGGAGATATAAGATTAAAAGGATATTTAGGAGAATGGTATGGCGGAGATCCTGCCTTGAGAGTACAAGTTGCAAGAGACCTTGAAAGATTATACTCTTTTTTACAAGAAAGATTAGGAGTTTCCATAGAAGAGATTTACTCTAAAAGAAAACGGGGAAACATTCCTCTCGCAGAGGCTCTTATAAGCAGGATTTTATACACAAAATACAAAGAAAAAGGTTTAAGCTCAGTAAATATAGGTAAAATTTTAGGCGGAAAAAATCATGCCACTATCTTAACTGGAATGAAAAGATTCAAGGGACTTAATTTACAGCCCCAAGATTATAACGATGTTTGTATTGCAGCTGAAAGCGCCATGCCATACTACACTGGAAGAAAAAGATTATAAAACTTATTTGGCCATAACAATAAATTATCCCAAAATTCACAAAGAATTAAATAACCTCAACTTCCTCAAATTCGTCTGGCTCGTCATCAACATCTTCATTTGGAGTTATTGTGTCTCCTTTGCCAACTTTCTCTATTTTTCCGAATTTCCCAGCAGTCAATTGTTTCTCGCCTTGAAACTCATTGACATATCCATTTGTTATTTTAACTTTATCGCCGACTTTAAACTTTTCAATTTCATCGTTCCATAAAGTGAGCTTGACTGTTCCAGAATCATCTTCAAGAACTGCATTAGCAACTCTCAGCTCTCTTCCAAACTTATTAAAAGTTCTTGGCTCTTCAATTTCTTTTATTGTTCCTTCTACCTCAACATTTCCTTGGCGTGTTGTAAGCTCAGAAATTTTTGACATTTTTTCTCCTTTTGTTAGCAAGTTGCTGAACTGCTTGAACTAGAAGCAGAAGCTCCAAACCCTGCGGATGATGATGCAGTTGATAGTGTCTCTTCACACACACTTGGAGCTGTATTAAATGCAGAGCATATTGCCTGTTTTATAGCTTCAGGGTTTCTAGCAACCTGCACATCAACCCCGTTTATAACAAAACCTGGTGAGCCTGTCTCTCCAAGCTCTTTTGCTCTTGCCATATCTGCATTATATAATGCCTCTGCATCTTTAGTCATACAACTATTTATTTTAGATTCACTAATGCTTAATTGTGAAAATAGATCTGAAATTAATGGATCTAAACAGTCTTTGTCCCCATCGCAGCTTCCAATCTCTGTATCAACTGCAAATTTCTTTAGATAACTCCATAATTTATCTTTTCCATACTCTTTTTGAATACATAATTGCCTAAAAGATTCAACTTTTTCAAACTCTCCGTGCATTGCACCAATTGCAACAATATTAATATCTGCTTTGTCTTTTAATAGTTCATACACAGGAGCCATTGCTTTTTCAAACTGCAATCCATACGGGCAATATGAGAATACAAATGCCTCAACTTTTGGCTTGTCTGATTTTGGAACATCTGTTGTATTTGATTCAACACTTCCTTCTTCTACTATTGGGATTACTCCTTGAACATAATATTTTCCGTCTTTTGTTATATAAACTGGAATTTCATCTTTTTCATAAAGAATAACTACTTCATATAAACTCCCTAAATCTTTTACAGAATCAAATTCAACTCCTCCTCCGGTCTTTGTGTTAAGATAATCCACCAATGTTCCAGCAGCATCTTGTCCGCCAACAACATTCCCAGTTAACCCTCCTTTGAAAACAATGACTAATAAGACTATAACCGAGATTCCTAAAATAATTGAAACAAATTTCCAAGGATTTCCAGTTTTGCTTTCTCCAAATTCTTCTGTCACAACTGCTTGCTCTTCTTTTTGCTCTTCTACTTTCGGCTTTTCTTTTACCATTATCTTTCTTATTTTTAGAGCTTTATAAACTTTCCTATAATCCAAAGCAATAATGTCTAATCGAAAACTATAAATAACTAGCTTACTTTTAAAATCAAGAAAACCCTCTCGTTGTTTTGGGTTTTCTGGATGCATGAAAATTCCCAAAAGGAATTTTCTGCACAGAAAATTGTCAGAAACAATTTTCTTGTGATCCAAAATTGAAAACCTAAACCCAATTTATGGACAGAAAAAGAGAAAATGCCATACGATATAATTATAGGAAGAGATGAAACAGACAAAAAGAAGTTCAAGGAAAAAGGGCTTATTTATTTAGGAAAAGGTTATGTAAAAATGGGGCAATACACTTCTTTAAGCAATTTAATTTGGATGGATATTGCAAGAAGCCACGTAATATTGATAGCTGGGAAGAGGGGAAGTGGAAAATCTCACAGTATAGGGGTTATGGCAGAAGAACTTTCTGATTTGCCTTCAGAAGCAAAGAGCAATATTGCAAGTTTAATCTTTGACACAATGGGAATTTTTTGGACAATGAAATTTAAAAACGAAAAAGATAAAGAATTGCTGAGAGAGTGGAAACTCAAGCCAAAAAATATACCTGTTAAAGTTTTTGTTCCTTCTGGAAAATATGAAGAATATGAAAAAGCCAATATTCCAGTAGACAAAAGTTTCGCGTTAAAAGCGTCTGAATTAGAAATAGAAGACTGGCTTTTAACATTTAATCTTGGTATCATAGATCTGGTTTCTATTTTAATTGAAAAAACAATAACAGAATTAAAAGAAAAACAAAAAGATTTTGGAATCGAAGAGATTTTAGAAAAAATAGATTCAAGCAAAGAGAAAGAAGAAATAAAAAAAGCAGCTTATGCTTTATTCGAAGCTGCATCAACCTGGGGAATCTTTGCAAAAAAAGGAGAGTTAGGAACAGAAATAAGAGAATTAATAGAGGCTGGAAAAACCAGCATTTTGGATTTAAGCTGTTATTCCTCTGTCAGTGTTTTTAATGTCCGCGCGCTTGTAATCGGATTAATCTCGAGAAAATTATTCATAGAAAGAATGGCAGAAAGGAGAAAAGAAGAAATGCAGGCCCTGCACGGCTCTTTCGGAAAAAAAGAAATGCCTTTAGTATGGTTATTCTTAGATGAGGCGCACGAGTTTCTCCCAGAAAAAGAAAAAACTCCTGCAACAGATGCTTTAGTTCAGTTGCTAAGAGAAGGCAGGCAGCCCGGAATCTCGCTGGTTCTTGCAACACAACAGCCGGGCGCGATACACCGGGACGTTATGACGCAGTCTGACATTGTAATAAGCCATAGAATAACTGCACAGCCAGATATCTTAGCTTTAAACAATATTATGCAGACATATCTTGTTTCTTCAATTAACAAATATCTTGATGACTTGCCGGATTTAAAAGGAAGCGCAATAATCTTAGACGATAATTCAGAAAGAATTTACCCTGTTAGAATGCGCCCGAGATTCACCTGGCATGGAGGAGAATCTCCTACTGCTATACAACCTGAGAAAGAGGTTTAATCTAATCTAATCTAATCTCATATGGGGAGTAACACGTAACTTTCCCACTAACAACTGGTTTATCATTCTGGATGCATAATGCTTCAAATATATAACGATAAATAGTTCCCTTTTCGCCATCTAATTTTTTCGGCGGAGAAGGAATCCTTACCATTGTTTCAAATATCCCCAACTCCGGTTGGTTATGAAAATTTAAATCCATCCTCCTATACTCTCCCTCCGGGCTTCCCGTCCTTCTAGAAGATAAATTTAGCACAGTAGAAATGATAAAAGCAGCAGGATGCATCATAAGAACCTCTTCTTCAGGTTTTTTCCTTAAACATCGATAAGCAGAATTTCTTTCTCCTTTTTTTATTTCTATATTGCTTCTCTCGATAACATTAGAAGGAACAGTAAAAGGAGTAATATAATCTGAACTTAAACTTTCCAAACTCTCTCTTAATTTTGTAAAGGGGCAAGTAATAGCCCTTAATTTTTCTAAATTAATGCCAACAACACTCAAATCAACACCTTGCTCTTTTTTAACAACATTTTCTAAAAGCCAATTTACTTTACTTTTTTTAAATCTTCGGGTGTAAGAGGGTTCACTAAACTTGATTGTCTGCCCGGCATAAACAAGATTTTTTCCAGTTGCTTTGCTAATCAAACTGCAAACGCCTCGAGCATACTGCTCATACCCTGCTGCTATTAATGTACCGTGCACGAGAGTAGTTCGATAACCAGCTTCTTTTGCATAATCTTCAAATATATGAATCCTATTCCAATCATGAACAAGAAAAGCCCATTCTAGAAGGTTATATCTCGAAATTGACATCTCTAACCTCTCTGCAATTTCTATCAATCCATTCTTAAACTCTTTAGCTTGCTCTGAGCTTATTGTAACATACCCTTCTTTCTTTTCCTCAGCACAGATTCCTAAACAATCGAGAAACTCAGGAACTAAGAGATCATAACGATACTCTCTTTTGGGCATTATCATAGAAATCCCACTAGTAACAACCTTGGAAGCTCCAGAAACTACTTCTGAAACTATCCCTCTTTCCTGCTTTTCTTCAACCATTTCCTCATTTGGAGCATCCATTCTTCTTTAAGAGAAAAAAGATTTAAAAGCATTTATGCACTCAAATAAATACACAAAATAAAAAACGTAACCTTTAAATAGTAGTCAATTTTAATGATTTTAACAAAATTTAAACAAATGATAAAATGGACGCCCAAGATTATGAACTTTATAGTTTAGAAGAAGTAGCAGATGGAGAAACTGAACTAACAACCAGAACAAATAGAAAGATTGCAGATTGTCATGAACCTCCTATGCCTGATTACTTGCTTGAAGATTTAGAAGCAGAACAAGATGATGTTTACAAAACAGCAATAGCTACATCACTTTAATCTCAATTCCATACCTGAATTTGTAAGGCGCAATGTCGCCGGATTTTTTTATTTTTAAAATCTGAATTTTCTTTTTTGCTTTTTTGCTTTCTTTGTATATCTCTTCTAACAATTTTCCCAGCTTATCCTCGTTGCAGAAGCCATGATAATAAATAAGCGTGGCTTTTTTGCTGACAGAAAAGGCCTGTTTCAAGAAAGTTTCGCGCAAGTTTGGCCTCGCCATAACAATAACATCAAATTTGCCTAATTTCTTTTTGTTTTTATTTATAACCTTTTTCACATCTCCCTGTATCAGTTCTATATTATTTATTTTATTCAGCTTTAAACTCTCGCGCGCGTATTTGTTACACTCTCGTGATAATTCAACAGCAACAATCTGTTTTGCTTTGCTCAGCTTAGAAATAACAATTGGAAAAGGCGCAACACCTGAAAACATAACTAACACTTTATCATTTTTTTTAATCTTGCCTGCAACTTGTTTTCTCTCCTCTGCCATTCTCGGAGAAAAATAGCAGGTTTCAACATTTAATTTAAACCTGCAGTTATTTTCTTTGTGTATTGTTTGTTTTGTTTTTTCCCCGCAAAGAAATTTTGTCTTGAATGTTCTTAATCTCCCTTTAATTCTATCTTGTTTTTCCAGAACTGTTTTTACATTCTGCCTTTTCAACAACCCCCTAGCTATCTTCAATTTCTCGCTTTTTTTCGCATTTCTATCAAACTTCAGAATCGCAATGCTTCCGATAATATCATGGCTTGCCATGAAATAAATAAGAAAAAGGAGTTTAAAAAACTTTAACTCACATCTTTTGAACCGCCTTTAACTGCTTTCTCAGCCTTCTCTCGAGGTATCTGCCTTGCGAGGGTGTTATTATGTTGTGCGTAACATCCTCTCTAGCTTTCTGGATTTCTCTTCTTAGCTCTCTTCCTAACTGCTCTCTGCTGTTATATCCAAGCTGATTCATCCGCTGTTTTACAATTGCCCTTCTGATTGTCCCATCTGCAAGCAGAAATATTAAAGCTATAATGCCTGTGAAAAAGTAAACCCAGGCTAATTCTCCAACATCCTCTGTTCTTGAGTTCCATATGCCAATAAACACAACAATAAAAAATGCCCATAAAATCTTCCTCAGTGTTGAACTTTCAAAAGATTCTACAAAAAAGAAGAAAACAATTAACGGAACGGCCGCAGTTAAAACAATTCCTAAAACCGTGTATGGAAGAATGATAGTTTGAACAATATTGATTTCAGTTAAAAAGCGTGTTGCAATCAAAGAAACTACAACAGATAACACCCAGATAATTACATCATGATCTTCAAATAACTCAGATTTATTTAATGCAGCATAGCTTATAGCCAATACTAAGAAAAAAAACAAAAACTTTTCAAAAACATATTCCGGGCTCCCAAAAATCGCTTCAAGAAACGGACTTGAAAAATCCTTGACCCAATCAATTACTTGATTTGAACCTTCTCCTAAATCAAGCGCAGATACTGCCCCCAATAAGTTTATCACCATCGCAAGTATTATCAACCCCGCTAAAGTTCCAAACATCCACTTTTTCATAAATTATAAAGAAAAAAGAAGTTTATAAATTTATTTATGAAGCCCCGAAATTGTTTTTTTGTAATTTTTTATTCTTTTATCTCGCTCTCTTTGTGTGATTATTCCTGCGGCAAAATCCGCATTTGCTTGATTTATTTTTCTCCTAAGCTCTGTTTCTAACTCTTGAACAGTTTGCTTACCTGCTTTTTCAAGTTTAAGCTGAATAAAGAATCTATTGATAGTTCCGTCCATTACAACCATTACAAACGCTACTAAGGCTGTTAATGGATAAATCCAGGCAGCATTTCCAAAAAATTTACTATCAGCCAAGCGTGTTATGTACAAGAAAATAAAAATAATAGCAAAAAATATCCAGGCAATCCTTCTTATTAGTTTGTGGCCTGGTTCACTCAACCCAACATTAATAATTAAAAAGTATAAAACAAATGGCAATCCAGCTGAAACCGCAACTCCTAAAGTTGAGTAAGGGAGGAGAAGCGTATTAATTAAACCTTCTGTTGTTAAAAATCTTGTTGCTAAAATTGAAACAACCGCACTCAAAACCCAAAGCACCCATACATTTTCACTAAAAAACTCTGACCGATTCAAGGCAGTAAAAACAATAGCTAAGATAATAATAAAGAATAAAACTTTCGCAAACAAATACTGCCCGCTTGGAGTATTTCCTAATACCTGTTTGGCAACAGGCTCAATAGTATTTACAAAATCATCAATAAATTTGTTAACGTCCTCTGCCCATTCTCCAGCAGCAGATACTAAACTCACAGATAACAAACCAATTAAAACTATTCCTAGCAACAAACTTCCTCTCTTTTTATCCATAGCTTATTTAGTCCCGCCACCTTTATAAATATTTCCATAAAAAATTTCATCCCTCTATTTCAATAAAAATTAAAAGAAAAGATTTTTAAATCAGCGTTTCTATGAAATATCAATAATAATTAAAAGAAAGGAGGTTAAAAAATGAAAAAAGAGACGCAAAAACTTTTAGTACTTAGTCTATTGATGGTTCTGGCAATTTCAATGGTTTCGAGTGTTGTATCAGCTGCGACATTTAGTGAAAACTTTAATAACGCAGTGGATTGGATAGAAGTTGAATTAAGCCCGGTTTTAGGAAGAATACTTGGAACAGCGGGAAATGGGGGAGATTTATTAACTCAAGTGTTAGCTTTCTTGTTAGTGATGTTTATAATTTATGGTGTTCTTGGAACAGTTGGAATTTTCGGAGAAAAAACTTGGATAAATATGGCTGTAGGAGCAATTATAGCTTTGATAGGAATAAGATTTATGCCTGGGGCGGTTTTAAATGAAATGACCGCGCCGTCTAGCGCATTTGTAGCTATACTGGTTTTAGGACTTCCGTTTATCTTGCTAGGAATTTTGTTAGAAAAAAGTGACTTAAATAGTTATATCAGAAGGGCTGTTTGGGCGGGATTTGCAGTATTAATCTTAGTTCTTTGGATATATAATGAAACTAACCCTGACTTCAATGGTGTATGGTGGATTTATCCTTTAATCGCAGCAGGATGTATACTTGCATTTTGGTTTGACGGAACCTTACAGAAATTTATGCGTAAAGCAAGAGCGGCAAGAACAATAGAGGGCGGGAAAACTTCAGAAATTCGGGCCATTCAAAACGACATCCGCGATGCACAAAGAAGACTTAAAGATACTAAATTATCTCAACAAGAAAGAACAGAAATATCCAACGATATAAAGGCTCTTCGAACCAGCTTAAACACACTACTAGCCAGCACTGGCTAATCCTTTTTTATTTTTTTATTTTTTAGTTAATTTTTTAAACCTGCTTTTCTATTCTAAAGTATGCAAAACAAAAAAAGCAGGGCAATAGGAATTATTTTAATCAGTTTTTTAATTCTAAACATTTTTATCATTGCAAATTCTTATGTTATTCCAGCTCAAGTCGATCCCGGATCTGGCTTGCCAGTAGAAATCAGCGGGATAACAGAAGCAACTGAAAAACTTTCTCAAAAAGAGCAGAGACAAGAATACTTAAAAAAAGAATGGACAAAAATTCTTGAAAAAAAAGCAATTGGAAGGGCAATATTGTTTGTCGGAAAATTATTTGAACTATTGAGCCCGGTTTTCAAAATCCTTATCGGTGTTGAATACTCTTTATCCTGGATTTTCTTCCTTTCTTTAGGTGCCTGGATATTTATTCTTTTTTTGATTTATACTCCAGCAAAATATATTTTTCAGGCAAATAAATGGGTTGCTTTAGCAATAGCTGTAATTATTCCAACAATCGCCGCACAAACAAAAATAATCCCTACAATGATAGGTTTTTTCTTGCCATTATTAAGCAACAAATGGATGATTATGCTTTCTTTTGGGATAGGTTTTATTATTATTGAAGTTTATTATCAGGTTTTAAAAGTCATTGGAGCAAAACTAAAAGAGAAAACCAAAAAAGAAGACGAAGAAAGAAGAGAACAAAAAGCAGCAACAACAGAAAAACTTAATGACATCCGGATAAGAGGCACAAAAGTATAGTCTTTTTAGATAATCTTTAAAACAACGTTTTCTGTTTCCCTTTTTCCTTTGCTTCATCAAGCTTTTCCAAGGCAGAATTTATTCTTTCTTCTGAGAACTCGTGCTCTAATAAAATTTCCCTGATTTTTTCTTTGTTTAATTTTGGAAATTTAATTTCTGCTTCTCTAACATCTGGCTTTTTGAATAAAGAAAAAACTTCCTGCCAATCAAAATCCAGGTCAGGAAACTGCTTAAAAATAATAGCAGGAGCTTTATTTTTAACAATCAGCAAAGCTTTTTTCGGCCCTATTCCTTTAATTCCACCCAGATTATAATCTGTTCCGCATAAAATCCCCAAACAAATTAATTGGTCAAGATTTATCTGCAGGCTGTTAAGCACTTTTTCTAACTCTATAAGCTCTGGCCCTATATTAACATAGCCAGAGATTGTTTTTCTCTTGCGGGCGAGAGTTAGATTTTGAATAAGTATCGGAGCACCAAAAAGCAAAGAATCATAATCTTGACTTGCAACAGCATAAGCTTGTTTGTTTCCTGCCAAAAACGAAGCTTCTGCCTCTCCTTCTCCTGGAGCTTGTATAACAGCTATGCCCATTGCTTCTAAAAGTTCCTTGCTTTCTCTAATTTTTTCATCATCAAGAGTTGCAAGCTGTTTAGAATATTTTCCCATTTCTTCTATATTTTCTTCTTGCTTTGCTTTTTCATATTTTTCAAATGCCTCGTCTTTCACTTCCTGCCTTTTTTCATGCGTTCCTGCTTTTAGCCTTGGAGTTTTGCCGTCAAAAACATAAACTAATTTTAATCCAGTTTTCATTAAATTAATATTTCTATAAAATAATCCAGATAAATGAGAAGTAATTCTTTTTTTGCTGTCCATTAAAGGAGTGCCATCTGGCTGGCGGATAGTAGAGAGAAATTGGTAGATTGTGTTGAATGCATCTACTGCAAGTGTTTTGCCTTTTAAGTCTGAAATTTCAATGCTTTTTCTTACAACAATATTTCCTATCTGCAAACCCATAAAAAATAGAAGAAAACAAGATATAAAAATTTATTGATGGTCTAACCATTCATCAAAATGTCTAAATCCTTCAAGAAGTTCTCTTGCTTGCTTTAGATAAGATGAATCTTCTCCACCATATCTTTTAGAAAAAAAATCAGCTGCTAGAACTTCTTCTGCTATTTCTTTGTCATCTGGTCCAAGACTTGCTCCTTCTGAAACAATATCTGAAAGACAAAGAACATATTTAGCTGCTTTCTCATCTCCACCAGCTTCGTTTAATTTTTGTATTATAAGGTTTGTGTTAGAACATCTAACTCCATCCCTATGTAAATAATCAGAAACAGCTCCTTCTGCAGTTGTTGCTATAGTTACTCCTTGTTTTGGGATTTCTGCATACCCAATAACATTTCCTGCACTGCTCGAAAGTTCTCTTGGCAAAGCAATAACATATCTTTTTCTATCTTTTTCTGCCATTTTAGTTATGCATTAAAACTTTTTTATCTGCAGGAGCAAGCTGTAATTCCTCGTCTGAAAGTATAACTTCTAACTCATAACTCCCCAGCATCAACTTATCATTATTTTTTAAAACAACTCCGGTTTCAGGAACTTTCACCCCATTAACATAAGTTCCATGCTTGCTTTTTTTCTTTCCAACTTTATCATAAACTGTAAAATTACCATCATATTTAACTGTGCAATGCTCTCTTGACATTGTTAAAACTACTTTGTCTATAGCCTCATCTCTATAACCTGCTTTAGGGATTGCAATATCATTTGAGCTTGCCCTGCCTATTTTTATCTCGCTTTTTTCCCCTTCAGGCTCATAAATAACAACAGGGTTAAGAGAGTTATACTTTTGTATAATTATATCTCTTAAACTTAATTTTGCCATTTTATCTTGCAATTAAAAGAAGAGTAAGCCTTTTAAAGTTTTCTTTTGTTACTCTTTAATAATTAATAATAAACTTGCTAAAACTCATTTCAACTAACTTTAAATATTCTCTTTATGTTTTCTTTTTATGAAAACTGAGATAAATTTTATTCCTCTTGATTATGACTATTTTGACTGCCAAGGAAAAAATTATGCCAAAATTATCGGAAGAGATGATAAAGGAAAGCGAATCTGCCTTATAGATTCCTTTGAACCCTCTCTCTGGGCAGTCTTGAAAGAAGGAATAAAAGAAAAGAAAATTCAAGAAATACAAAAAGAAATTGAAAAAATTAAAATAAGCCTGCCAAACAGGATTACAAGAGTTGAAAAAACCGAACTTCATCAGAAAAATTTTCTTGGCAAAGAAGTTAAAGCCATAAAAATTTTCATAACAAACTATAAAGATGCGCATCCTGTTGCAGACAAGCTCGATTACGAAGAAATAGAAGCACGAAGAGAATATGATATAAGCCTGATAACAAAATACATAATAGAAAAGAAACTAATTCCGCTGAGCTGGTATAAAATCTCAGGTGAAGTTTTAAATAACAGCCAAGAATTTGGAAATATTGATGCAAGTTTAGATGTTGATTTATGCATTAAAGCAGAAAAAATTGAAAAACTTGAGAAGGAGTTTAATTTTACACCAAAAATTTTAGCTTTTGATATAGAAGTAAGTGAGTTTGAAATAGGAAAAGGAGAAATTTTAATGATTTCTCTTGTTGGGGAGAATTTCAAGAAAGTTTTAACCTGGAAATCTCAGAAAACAAAAGAAAAAGAAGATTATGTTGAATTTTTTAAAGACGAAGCAGATGTGATTGAAGCTTTTGTTAAATACGTTAAAGAATTTTCGCCAGATATACTTGTCGGCTATTTTTCAGATGGATTTGATTTGCCTTATCTGCGCGCAAGAGCTGAAAAAAACAGAATTAGATTAACACTCGGCTTAGACAACTCGCAACCCGCTTTTGCAAGGGGTAGAATTCCCTCTGCTTATATCAATGGATTAATCCATATAGACTTGTTCAAGTTTATAGAAACAGTATACAGCCAGTATCTAAAGAGCGAAACTCTCAGCTTAAACGAAGTTGCCTCTGAACTGCTTGGAGAGAAAAAACATGATTTTGAAAAAAAAGACGGCAAGAAATTAAAAGAAGAAGAATGGGGGAGCTTTTTTGCATATAACTTGCAAGACTCTATTTTAACTTACAAACTTGCTGAAAAATTCTGGACAGATATGACAGAATTCTGCAGAATAATACAAGAGCCTTTGTTTGAAATAACAAGAAACAGCATGTCCCAGCTTCTGGAGGATTATATTCTTCATGCTCTTGAAAAATATAACGAAATAGCAGAAAAACGCCCTTTGCATGATGAAATAGCAGAAAGAAGGCAGAAAAAAAGCGTAGAAGGAGCATTTGTTCTGCAGCCAAAAGCCGGGCTTTATGAAAATCTCGCAATTTTCGATTTTACAAGCATGCACACAAGCATAATAATTTCTTTCAACCTCTCTAAAACAACTCTCCTTAAAGAAAAAGAAAAAAATTCCTACGAATCTCCTGAACTCGAATTTGACGGCAAAAAAACAAGATTTTATTTTTCCAAAACTCCTGGGTTCCTGCCTGAAATGTGCAAAAAGCTTATTGAGAAAAGAAAAGAGTGCAAAAAAGAATACCAAAAAGACCCAAACCAAATTACAAAAGCAAGGAGCAATGCTTTCAAGCTTCTCTCTGCCGCGTTCCATGGTTATATTGGATTTTTTGGGGCGCGCTATTATTCCTTAGAATCTTCTGCTTCAATTCTCGCATTTGTCAGAAAGTTTAATAAAGAAACAATAGAAAAAGTGAGCAAAGAAGGATACGAAGTAATTTACGGGGACACTGACTCTGTTGCATTTGCAGTCAACAAAAGAACCAGAACCCAAGTCCTAGAATTTTTAAAAAAACTAAATTCAGAGCTTCCAGGAATAATGGAGCTTGAGCTAGAGGATTTTTATAAAAGGGGACTTTGGGTTACAAAGCGAACAGGCGAGTTTGGAGCAAAGAAAAAATATGCTTTAATTAATGAGCAGGGCAAAATGAAAGTAAGAGGGTTTGAAACAGTAAGAAGAGACTGGTGTCCGCTTGCCCGCGAGCTGCAAAACAAAGTTTTAAAATTTATTTTAGAAGATGGAAATGAAAAAAAAGCTCTTGAAATCACAAAAGAAACAATAGCAAAAATTAAAGCCAGGGAAATTGACAAAAAACAGATTATGATTAGAACACAATTAAAAAAGCCTCTTGATGAATATAAATCTATCACCCCACACGTAATTGCAGCAAGAAAAATAAAAGAAAAAGGCCTGCCAATAAACATAGGCATGCTTCTAGAGTATTTTATAGCAGAAACAAAACCCGGGAAAAAAGTAACTTTAGTAAGAGAGAAAGTAAAACTGCCAGATGAAAAAGGCGAATATAACATCAAGTATTACCTTGAGCATCAAATCCTGCCCGCAGTTGAAAACATTTTTGAAGTTTTTGGAATAAATATAAAGGAAATTATTGAAGGAAAGAAACAGATGAAACTTGATGGATTTTGATTATTAAATTTTGTTTATTTTTCTGATATATAGTAAAGTTTATATAGTCTATTAAATAGGACTATATAGTCTAATATTAAGGACTATTAAGATGGCAAAAGAAATACTAAAAAAACAATATGAGATAGACCGGGTTTTTTTAGAAAAACCCTGGAACAGCCTTACATATTCAGAAATACAAAAGCTATCAAAAAAGAAATCAAAGGGTTACATCTATAAGGAGATTAAAAGATTAATAGAAAATAAATTAATTAAATTTAATAAAATAGGAAAAAGAACAATATTATACAATCTAGAATTAAATACAGCACTTGCACAGCAATATTGGGGGTTTTTAAAAGAATATGCCTCTTGGAACACAAATAGATTTAATTTCAAGATTATTGAAAACATCAAAAATAAAATGCCTACAGCATTCTTTACACTTATTGTAACAGGAAGCTATGCAAAAGCAACATTTACAAAAAATTCTGATTTAGATGTAGTTATTATCTCAGATATTGAATCTAAATTAATATACTCTGAACTAAAATATGAAACCGAAACAACTATCCCAAAAGTCCATTTATACGTATTCACATCTAAGCAGTTCTTAGAGATGTTGCAAGATAAAAAGGAAAACTATGGAAAAGAAATATCAAGAAATAATTTAATTTTTTTTGGAGGAGCGCCATATTATTCATTATTAGCAGAGGCAATTTCAAATGGATTTAAAGGTTAATTTATTAATGGACAGAGCAGCAAATGAGATTTTTGCAGCCAAGGCTTTAAAAAAGCTTAGTGAAGAAGAACAATTAAAAAAAGAATTTGAATTTCCAAACTCAGTAAGCTTTTATAGCAGTGTTATTAGTCACGCCTATTATGCAATATTTTATAGTGCTAAAGCTTATCTTACATCAAAAAATATCCCTCTTAAATCAACACAAGGCCAGCATCAACAAGTTTACTATGAGTTTAGAAAACTAGTTGAAAAAGGAATTATTGAAAAAGAGCTATTAAATATATATGAAGAAATAATGGGACGAGCAGAAGCTTTGCTTGATATACTAAAAACAGAGAGAGTTAAAAGAACTAATTTTACTTATGAAACAATTCCACAAGCAAATAAAGAGCCTGCAGAAGATTCTCTTAACAATGCGTTGTTATTTATATCTCATATAAAAGAATTTATTAGAGAGTGAACTTATTTCAAGAAAAAATAAAGAAAAAAAGCAGATGAAGCTTGATGGGTTTTAACTTATTTCTTAGCTATTCTCCACAAATCATTAAAAAAGTTTGATAAAGAAGAAGATACAGAATCAGACAGTATATGAATACAAGTAAACTCTTTTTCATAAGAAAAAAGGAAAGAATTATTATCTATTATCATAATTGCAGACGGACTTAAATGAAGAAGTTCTTTTACTTTAGTGTGTTTAAGTTTTTTAAAGAATTTCCAATACTCTGTATTTCTATCTGAAAATAACATTTTAGCTTCTCTTTTTAACTCAACTCTTTTTCTGTGCCATGCTCTCCAAAAATTATTATATTCTTCTTTTTTAGAAGATTTTATTCCCATAATTCTAATCTCTTTCGCTTTTTCTAATATAGAATAAACAACAGGAGAAATTCCTTTTATTCCTTTTACAAGAGAAACACTCTCTGATTCAGGTTCTAACTTTTTAAGACTAGATAATAATGGAATTGCCTTATTTAGTTCATTTTCTTTCTCTCTAAAGTTTTTTTCTTTCTCTTTTAGATAAGCTATGAGTGTTTTTGGGTCATTTGCAATAAATCGCTTGATTCCATTTTCAGAGACTTCTTTTACAAGCCCCTTGTCAACAAGCTTGTAAAGAGTTTCATAAATTTTTCCACCAGATATTTTTGCCTCTCTTACAACCTCCCCGCTTCTGGCTTTGCCTATTCTAAGCAAAGCAAGATATACAAGGGCCTCATTTCGTGCCAGCCCGCATTCTTCAAGCAGTTTTTCATACATTTTACTTACCACTAAGTGGGAGGGAGTATTTAAATACTGGCTATTACCCTATAATAATAACAAAATAAGAATTAAATAAATCAAGAGATAAAACAAAATGACAATAAAATCAAATATAGAAAAGTGTTTTGCTATCATCTATATAGGAGCAACAACAGTTGCCTCAATGGGATGTATAGGATCAATCATAGAGTCTTGCAGAAATAAAAATATTGAAATGAAAGTTTTACAAGACACAAACACACCAAATATAATTAGACTTGATAGCACTAATCCAAGAATTCCAAAAATTTTTGTACAAAAAGGAGATCACTATATTTCTTTAGATAATTATTTGAAAGATCCTAATACAAATCAATATCAAAAAGCAGTTGAAAAGGCGAAAATAGAGGAGATAGCGTATAGTAGCTCTAATGATCCAAATGAGAAAAACAAAATTTTCAGGAGAAATTAGAATGAAAGCAAAAACATTAGCTTTGCTTGCTGTAATAGGAGCAGGTTTCCTTTTTGGAGAATGTAGAGATAACCGCCAAGACTTTACTAAGAGAGGAATTATTGACAATCAGTATAATGCAACTATTAGTATAAATGGAAATGGAAGATGTATAAACATCCATGATAAAGATTCAAATGGTTACATGATAGCTCAAGACTTAGAAAATGATGGTAGGTTCGATAATCTGGATTTAGTAAGAATACCCAAAGGAAGTTCTATAGAGAACTATGCAAGCTTTGAAAAATTGGAAGATGAATACCAGAAGATTAAAAACCAATAAAGTAAAGTTATGTATTTAGCACACTTCCTCTTGATAACTTAAATTTTATATCTCCCTTACTTTTATTCTTTTAAAATTATATATTTCTTTTAATCTATCAGAGAACTTTGCTTTTTTTAGATAATTAAAAGTGGATTTTGATACTCCTTTATTGGCGCCTTTAGTTATCAACCATTTTTTTCTTATAACTTTTGCTTCTATTCCTTTTATTCTATCTAATCTTTCATTAAAATAAATTACTTTGCATATCCTTGAAGAAGAACAAAATCTTGAAAAAATATCCTTAACCTTCTTATTTCCTGTAATAACTAAATCATATTTTCCAACGATCTTAGAAACATGGCTTGCATATTGATTATCTTTAGGTATATCCGGAATATTATATAAAGAATAGTCTTTGATTTTGTTTTCTTTAAGAACATTTTTAATAATTTTTGTTCTTTCTTTGGATGTTAGAGGGTTAACAAGGGTGCAAGGCTTATTAACAGAACCTATCCCTATTTTAATGAAATACCCTAAAGAATAATACTTTTTAATAAAGCCAATATGCCCTAAATGAAATGGCTGAAATCTTCCAATAATTAACACAACTTTTTTCATTTGTCTTTTTTATTTAAAGAGTTATAAAATTCTTTTGAAGTAGCAAAACAAGGCAATCCAAGTTTTTTCGCTATTTTTCTTGCTTCTTTATGATAACCAAAAATAGCTACTGGCTCTATTTTTACAGGTTTATAAAACACTGCTTCATTATATTCCACAAGGCGGTGTTTTTGTTTAGGAAGATATTTGTAACCATTTGCTTTTCTGAATCTATTCATTTCTTTCCACACACTTATTAGACTAGGGAACTCTTCTTTAAGTTTGTCAAAATCCTTAAAAATAAATTTCTCAAATCCGGGAATTAATGTATGATTGTAATAAACATAAAGATTGTTTTTTATTCTGTAATAATGTACAATTATATTGTCTGTAGCACTTAGCAATACAAGATCAAAAGGAAGAACATATTTTGGAGATTGTTGTGTTTTGAAAATTATTCCTTGAGATCTGTA
>Ga0315276_10002278_pt1 | contig 17506 bp, 16 predicted proteins | sample YL17G05_0_MG_FD_204542 | JGI IMG/M metagenome (GOLD analysis project Ga0315276, IMG submission 204542) | Sediment microbial communities from Yellowstone Lake, YNP, Wyoming, USA - YL17G05_0 | ecosystem: Environmental > Aquatic > Freshwater > Lake > Sediment | place: USA: Wyoming | collected... | reverse complement strand
GGTTCCAGCCGGTCAGCCAATGGGACGCGGAACAGCACGCCGTCACGCTCGGGCTCACCAGCCGTGAGCAGGGGGAAATGGGCGTCGGGGGAAGCACCCAGAACCAGATCGCCAAGATCCAGTTCTCGCCGCAGGCGGACCTCGACTTGTCCATGGCGATCGGTGCCGCCAAGTCCGTCATCGACCTCGGGGGGCTTCGACTGTCCTCGCTGGTGGTCGAGACGGGCGCCAGCCAGACCGAAGTGCGATTCTCGAAGCGAAACGCGATGCGCTGCACCACCGCGGCGTTCCGGGCGGGGGTCGCGGAGCTCTCGGTACTCGGGCTCGGGAACAGCCAGTGTGACCGGGTGACGTTCGAAGGGGGGATGGGGAGTGTCCTGCTGGACTACGCGGGGGCGTGGAGCGGCGACGCCGAGCTGGAGGCCACTGTTGCGGTGGGCGGCCTCACGATCCGGATTCCACGCTCCATTGGCGTGACGATCACCACCGAACAGTTCCTGGCCACCTTCCAGCCGGCCGGATTCGCGCGGCAAGGCAATCGATACGTATCGACTAACAATGCCACCGCCGCCCGCCACCTGGATGTGACGCTCTCCACTTCGCTCGGCGGGGTGACCATCGAGTGGGTGAAGTAGCGGCCCTCAGCCCAGCCGCGCCCGCACCCTTCCGCCGACGCCGAGTCCGATCCGGCGCGCCGCGGAGCCGTCGCGCACGGCAATCTCCACCTGACCGCCAGAACCCAGATATGCGACGAGCTGCCCGCTTTCGACGTCACTGAAGGTGCGGCGGAGCGGACCCACCTCGGCGTCCTCGACCTCGAGCACCGCGTACGGTGGGACTTCCGCGGGGGTGAAGTTGGTGACAAGATTGCCGAAGCGGTCCACCGAGATGACCTCGCCCACCACCATCTTGCCCTCGTAGTAGGGCGCGGGGAGGGTGAGCCGCACCGGCACGGTGGGCAGCGGCTCGCCGAGTGCGGAAAGGGGCGCGCCGAGGGCAAGCGCGGCCGCGGTGGGGGAGAAGAGATCGCGGCCGTGGAAGGTGGGCGCGGCGTCGGGCGGAGCCGGAATGGCCACCACCGGCGTGTCCGCCTGATCGAACGCAGATGTAAAGACCCCGTTGTCGGGCCCGACAAACCAATGCCCGGCCGCGCCGAAGGCCAGGGCAGCCCGGCCGGTGCCGACGCCGGGATCCACCACCACGAGGTGAATGGTCCCGTCGGGGAAGCGATGCCAGGTCCGGCCGAAGAGATACGCGGCGGCGCGCACGTCACCCGGCGGAATGCCGTGACTCATGTCGGCGAGGGTGACACCGGGCGCGCGTGAGTAGAGGACGCCGCGCATCTCGGCCACGTAGGGGTCGGCGGTGCCGAAATCGGTGAGCAAAGTGATCAAGGCCATGGGTGGCAATATGGCGGGGGAACAGCAAAACACGAAAGAACGAAAGCACGAAAGGCCCCGTTCGCCAGCAAACGTCCCCGCGGTAGTTTCCCCAATGCAGTTGCGTTGTGTTTTCGTGTTGTCGTGGATTCAGTTCACTTTCGGAGTTGCACATGGGCCGAAAACCGAAGGGCGCGAAACAGGAAGAAATGTCCCGCAAGGACTACGAAAAGGAACTCGAGCGGCTCCACGTGGAGCTGGTCAACCTCCAGGACTGGGTCCGTCGCAAGGGGCTCAAGATCTGCGTGGTATTCGAGGGCCGAGACGGAGCCGGCAAGGGCGGCGTCATCAAGGCCATCACGGAACGCGTGAGTCCGCGCACCTTCCGGGTGGTGGCGCTGCAGGCGCCGACCGAGCGGGAAAAGTCCCAGATGTACATCCAGCGCTACATCCGACATTTCCCGGCGGCCGGCGAAGTCGTGATTTTCGACCGGAGCTGGTACAATCGCGCCGGCGTGGAGCGGGTGATGGGCTTCTGTACCAAGCACGAGACCGAGCGGTTTCTCGAGGCCGTCCCCGGCGTGGAAAAGGCGATGGTCGAGTCGGGGATCATCGTCATCAAGTACTGGCTCGAGGTGAGCCAGGAGGAGCAGACCCGGCGCCTGACCGACCGCATTACGGACGGCCGAAAGACCTGGAAGCTGACGCCGATGGACCTCAAGTCCTACAACCGCTGGGACGACTACACCGAGGCGCGGGACGACATGTTTGCCGCCTCGCACACGGCGTGGGCGCCCTGGCACATCGCGCAGTCGGACGACAAGCGGCGGGCCCGGCTCAACATCATCAGCCACCTCCTGAGCCAGATCCCGTACAAGGCGCCCAAGCGGGAGAAGGTCATGCTCCCGAAGCGCAAGAAGGGCCGCAAGAGCCGCGCGCGGGAGCTGCTGGCCACGCCGGTGCCTGAGGCGTACTGACTTCGATGCCCCCAGCCTCCGAACTGCTCGCACTGCAGGAAGCGGTGGCCGGCCGGTACGCCGTCGAGCGGGAGCTCGGCCGAGGCGGCATGGGCGTGGTGTTCCTCGCGCGGGATCTGGCGCTCGACCGGCTGGTGGCCATCAAGCTCCTGCCACCCGCGCTCGCGGCGTCTGCCGACCGACGCGCGCGGTTCCTCCGCGAGGCGCGCACCGCAGCGCGGCTCTCCCACCCAAACATCGTCTCGATACATGCCGTTGAGGAATCGGACGGCCTCGTCTTTTTCGTGATGGGGTACGTGGCCGGCGAGACGCTGGGTGAACGAGTCCGCCGCCAGGGACGACTCCCCGCCTCCGAAGTGACCCAAATGGTGCGCGAGGTGGCGTGGGCGCTGGCGTACGCGCATCGACAGGGTGTGGTGCACCGGGACGTGAAGCCGGAGAACATCCTGCTGGAGCGCGATGGGGGCCGGGCGATGGTGACCGACTTCGGCATTGCGCAGGTGGCGGGAGACGCCGCGGACACGCCGGCCGGGCAGGTCGTCGGCACCGCGCGGGCGGTGAGCCCGGAACAGGCGGCGGGGGAACCGGTGGACGGGCGGAGTGATCTCTACTCCCTCGGCGTCGCGGCCTACCTGGCGGCCACCGGGCAGTGGCCATTCGACGGCGACTCCGCCGCCGCCGTGCTGGCCAAGCATCTCACGCAAACTCCGCCGCCGGTCCTCGGCCTCCGGCCCGATTTGCCGGCGCCGCTGGCGCAGGCCATCGAGCGCTGCCTGGCCAAGTCGCCCTCGGATCGCTTTGCGTCGGGAGAAGAACTGGCGGCCGCACTCGGCAGCACCCTTCCGGTGCTGGCCACGACGCCGGCGCCGGTGGCGCGCGCCGCGCGGGAGCTGCATGACCTCGGCACCGATCTCGGGGGGTACGGCAGCGTGATGCTGTTTGTGGTCGTCTTCAACCTCGTGACCCGGTTCTACCATCCGTTCGGCGAGGTCGATGTCTTCCTGGGACTGGTGAACTGGGGGATCGGGCTCGCGATGGTCGCGCTCACGGGGGTGCGGAAGGTGACTGCGTTCCGCGCCATCAGGGACGCGATTCATCGAGGGTACGGTTTCGAGGACATCCGGGCCGCGCTCCTCGGGTCAGACGAGGAGCGGGAACCTGTCAGCCCAGCGGGGAAACTGGCTGCGGCCGCCGGATGGCTGGCCGCGTTTGCCGGATCGTGCGTGGCCTGGTACTGGGTCTCGACGGCCGGAAACCACTGGCAGGCACTGGTGCAGATCGTGGCCGACCTGGCGGTCAGCTTCATTCCGCTCAGCGTGGGGCGTTGGGCCGCGGCTAGGCTGACGGCGCCCACCGAGAAGGGCTCTAGCTGGTGGGACCGCTGGTGGGGGGGCCGACTGGGACGGTGGATGGTGCGGCTGGCCGGCGGACGGGAGGGGCGTGCGCTGCCGGCGGCCAACGAACCGACCGAGGTGGCGCTGGGGCGGGCGGCAGAGGCGCTCTTCGCCGCGCTGCCGGCGGCGGAGCAGAGGCAGCTTGCCGCAGTGCCCGGGATCCTCCGTCAACTCGAGGGGGACATGCAGGCGCTGAAGCGACAGGACCTCGCGCTCACCAGGGCGCTGGCGGAGGCCGCCGGGCGCGTCGATCTGGTGCGAGACCTGGAATCGGCGCGAAAGGCAGGACACGCCAAGCTGGCCACGGCCCTCTCGGCGCTCGAAAACCTGCGGATCGACCTGCTCCGGATTTCAGCCGGTCAGGCGGCGGGACCGGGCCTCACGGAACATCTCGAGGCGGCCCGGCGCATCGGGCGGGAGGTCGATGCCCGCATCGAGGTCGAGGAGTAGCCGCCTCAGGCCTTTGCGTGCACCTTGCTCAGCCGGTCCAGCGCCATTTCGAGCGCCACGACCGCGCCGATCAGCAATCCTGTCTCTGCCACCTGCCGCCCGACGCGCTTGAGCGTCCGGCCCTTGGCCCGGACCGACCGGCGGCCCTCGAAGGCCAACACCTTCCGCTCGACCTTCTTGTAGAGCCGCTTGGCGGCCCGCGTGCCCTTCTTGGCGAATCTCTGCGTCCTGGTTGTCATTGCGCCCTCCCGGGTCTGGTCCGTGCAAGAGGAAAGGTGGCGACGCGGGGGTGAAGCGGGTCTGGAAAGGGTGTGAAGGAGAGCATAACGGGGCCCCCGCCTACCCCCTGAGAATCGGCAACGCCGCCCCGCCCCGCGTCCGCGCTGCGTGCACGACCTGCTCCGCAATGGCCATGAGCGCCACCGCCGCCGGGCTCTCCGGACTCGCCACCACGATCGGCTTGCCCCTGTCGGCCAGATCCGCCATCTCGGCCTGCATCGGGATCCGCCCCAGAACCGGCACGCCGAGCTCCGCGCTCAGGCGGTCGCCGCCACCGGTCGGGAAGAGATCGGTGTGCTCGCCGCAGTGCGGGCAGGTGAAGCCGCTCATGTTTTCCACCAGGCCCAGCACCGGCACATTCACCTTGTCGAACATCTTGGCACCACGGAGCGCGTCACCCACCGACATTTCCTGCGGCGTGGTGACGATGACCGCGCCCGACACGTTGGTGGCCTGCACCAGCGAGAGCTGCGCGTCTCCAGTACCCGGCGGGAGGTCCACCAGGAAGTAGTCGAGATTGCCCCAGTCCACGTCCCGCAGGAACTGGGTGACGATCTTCATGATGATCGGCCCGCGCCAGATGGCCGGCGCGTCGCGCTCCACGATGAAGCCCAGCGACATCAGCTTGACGCCGTAGGCCTCGAGCGGCTGCATCCGCCGCTCGGCGTTTACCTGCGGCCGCTCGAACACGCCGAACATGCGCGGGATGTTGGGGCCGTAGATGTCCCCGTCCATCAAGCCGACACGGTGCCCGGCCTTGGCCAGCGCAATGGCCAGGTTGGCGGCGACGGTGGACTTCCCCACCCCGCCCTTGCCCGACGAAATGGCGATGACCTTGCCGAGGTTGGGCAACGACATCTGCGCGGGCGGCGGCGGGACGGCCTTGTCGGCGTCTCCCGGCGGGCCATGGGTAGACTTGGCTGGCCCGGAGGGATCCTTGATCTGGATCTTGGGGTCGGGCAGGTCGGCGGCCTGGAACGCCTGGCGAATCTGGCGCACCAGCGTGGCCGGGTCATCCCGACGAAGCAGGAAGGTGAAGGTCGGGCGGCCGTCGTCGCCGATGGCAAGCCCGTCCACCATCCCCGCCGCCAGCAGATCCTGCCCCACGCGGGGATTGATGATCCCGGCCAGCGCCACCCGTGCGGCGGCGAGCGGTGTTGATGCCACTAAATGGCCTCCACGGTCTTGACCTCGGGCACCGACTGACGGAGCCGCACCTCGAGGCCCTGCTTCAACGTGATGGTGGACGCCGCACAGCCGTGGCAGGTGCCGCCCAGCCGCACATACAGCTTCCCCTCGGCGGCGTCAAAATCCACGACCTCCACCTGCCCCTTGTGGGAGGCGATGTAGGGCCGGAGCGTATCGATCGTCGCCTCGATGCGGGCGAGCATGTCCATCGTCGTTTCCATGATGCCTCAGCGCTTGCCGTTGCCGCCCAGGTAGATGCGCGCGGCCTCGAGTACCGTACCCTGCACCTCGCCCATCGATCCCTCGATCGAGAGTCCCGCCGCCTTGGTGTGCCCGCCCCCGCCGAACGGCTTGGCGAACGCGGCCACGTCGACGTCGCCCACCGAGCGGAGCGACACCTTGATGCGACCGGCCGCGATTTCGCGGAAGAGCAGCGCCATCCGCACCCCCGCGATGCTGCGCGGAAACTCCACCACCCCGTCGAGATCGTCGGCGCTCACGCCGAGCCGCTCGAGCGCGCCCGGCGGCACCGTGACCCACGCCAGTCCATACTGCTGTTCCACCACCAGCGTCTGCAGCGCCTCGGCGTACAACCGGGGACGCCCCTCGGGCGCGTTGGCGTACACGTCGAGGTACATCCGCTCCGGGTCGAGGCCGGTCTCCAGCAGCTCGGCGGCCACGCGCAGCGTGCGGGGATGGGTGTTGCTGAAGCGAAAGCTGCCGGTGTCGGTCATGATGGCCACGTAGAGGGCCCGGGCGGCTTCCCGCGTGAGCGGCCACTCGTTGACCCGGCCGATCTCGAACACCAGTTCGCCGGTGGCCGCCGCCGACGGGTCCACGTACCGGGGCCCCGGGGGGAGCTCGCCGGGGCTCACGTGGTGGTCGATGCAGACCACCGGCACGCCACGGTCGCGGACCGTGTCGCCCAGCATGCCGAGCCGTCCGAGGTCGGCGATGTCCAGCACCACGATCACGTCGGCGCGGCGAAGTTCCTTGATCGCTTCCCGACTCTTGTCGGCGCCGGGCAGGTCCTCGAAGAGAAAGTCGAAGCGGGGCGGCGTCGGGCTGGGATTGGTGACCACCGCGGTGATCCCCTGCGCCTTGAGGAGGTGCAGGAGCCCCACCTCGCTGCCGAGGCCGTCGCCGTCGGGATTCACGTGAGTGGTCAGACAGACCCGCTGACCGGGCATCAGCACGTCGGCGATGGCCTTGGCGGCTTCGATCTTCTGGTGGGAAAGCGGCAGCTTCATAGCCGGAGAAAGATAACCCCCCAAACGGAAGAGGGGAGCAGCACCCGCTGCTCCCGCTCAGTCCTCGGACCTCAGTCCAGAGTATCTACTTGTTGAGCCTGGAGTGCTTTCGCCCATAGAGCACATAGATGGCCAGGCCAATCGCCATCCAGACGATCAGGCGAGCCCAGGTGTCCTTCGGGAGGGCGACCATGAGGTAGACGCAGGACACCACGCCGAGAATCGGCACCACCGGCACCCACGGAGTGCGGAACGGCCGGGGGATGTTGGGGTCGGTGTAGCGGAGCACCAGCACCCCGCCGCAGACGATGGCAAAGGCCAACAGCGTTCCGATCGAGACCAATTCGCCGAGGAGGCCGATGGGCAGGAGCCCGGCGCAAATCATGGCCACGGCGCCGGTCATGAGGGTGGCGAGCCACGGCGTCTTGAACTTCGGGTGGACCGCGCTGAACAGCGGCGGCAGGAGCCCGTCCTTGGACATCGTGTAGAAAATGCGCGGCTGGCCCATCAGCATGACCAGGATGACCGACGAGAGCCCGGCGATGGCGCCGATCTTGACGAAGGGCCGCAGCCAGGCCAGTCCGGGGCCGGCGGCGTTGATGCCGACCGCGATCGGGTCCGGCACGTTGAGCTCGGTATAGCTCACGATTCCGGTCAGGACCAGGGAGACCGCGATATACAGCACCGTGCAGATGACCAGCGAGCCCAAGATGCCGATCGGCATGTCGCGCTGCGGGTTCTTGGTTTCCTGAGCGGCGGTGGAGACCGCGTCGAATCCGATGTAGGCGAAGAAGATGACGCCGGCGGCCCGGACGATGCCGCTCCAGCCGAAGTGGCCGGGGCTGATCATTGCCGGCACAAACGGTTCCCAGTTGGCGCGGTTGATATAGGCGGCGCCGAAGGCGATGAAGGCCAGGACCACCGAGACCTTGATGACGACGATGACGTTGTTGAACCGCGACGACTCCTGAATGCCGATGACGAGCAGGATTGTGATCAGCCCGACGATGACCATGGCGGGGATGTTGAGCACGGCGTCGGGGTTGCGACTCCACCCTTCTGCGAAGATCCGCCAGACGTTGAGCCCGGCGTCCGGCACGGCGGTGTGGGTGTAGGGCGCCGAGGTGTAGGCCGCGGGGATGTTGATCCCCATGTCCTTGAGCAGGGAGACGAAGTACCCCGACCACCCCACCGCCACCGTCGAGGCGGCGAAGAGATACTCGAGGATCAGGTCCCACCCGATGATCCACGCCACCAGCTCGCCCATGGTGGCGTAGCCATAGGTGTAGGCCGATCCGGCGATCGGAATCATCGCCGCGAACTCGGCGTAGCAGAGGCCGGCGAAGGCGCAGGCAGTACCGGCCAGCAGGAAGGAGTACACGATGGCAGGGCCGGCGTAGTTGGCGGCGGCCTGGCCGGTCAGCACGAAGATGCCGGCGCCGATGATGGCCCCGATGCCGAGCATCACGAGGTGGCCCGCGCCCAGGGCGCGCTTCAGGCTGGTATCAGCCGCCAGCTCCGCTTGGAGGGAGGCAACGTCCTTACGTCGAAAGAGGCTCATGCGAGGCTCCACCTGCGGGGGAATGGCGGCCGCCCCGCCGGATTTCCGGCGGGAGGGACGAGGCGAACGATCAGGGAATCGAGCCCGGCGGGGGTAATTTTTCGTCGGGCTCCGTGGCCATCAGCTTCCAGAACGACCAGATGGTTAGACCAAGGACAAAGATCCAGGCTCCTGCCATGAAGACCAAGGCCGTGGAATTCATCAAGCCACCTCCTTGCCGTCGAGCGCACGGCGACGCCATGCCGCTTTGATGAGCCAGAGCTGGAAGAGCAGGATGGCCAGCATCAGGCCGCGCGAGGCCCAGCGCACCGTGTGCTGGTCTTCCGGCACGCCCCGCATCAGCAGCGTCGGCACCGCCTCCTGGACCGTCCACCAGAGCATCATCACCAGCAGGAACACCGGCGTGACGTACGTCATGACGAACTTGAAGAAGGTCGGGATCCGGATGCTGGCGCCCTCGTGGATCTCCTTCCACATGTTGTCGGGACCCATGACCCAGACGAAGAGAATGGTCTCCACCAGCGCCAGGATGACCAGGCCGAAGGTACCCGCCCAGTAGTCCCACTCGTCCAGGAAGCCCTTGGTGTAGTACACGAGGTGAAGGCTACCGAGCAAGACCGCCAGCGTGCCGAGCACCCAGGAGGTCTTCTTGCGGGTCCAGCCGAAGTTTTCCTCGACGAACGACAGCGCCGGCGTGGCCATGGCCACCGAGGAGGTGATGCCGGCAAAGAAGAGCAGACCGAACCACATCACGCCGGCCGCCGCGGCCACGACCGGCCCACCGGGAATCTGATTGAAGACCAGTGGCATGGCGATGAAGCCGAGGTCGAAGCTCCCGCCCTTGGCGATGGCGGTGGCGCCGACGACGCCGAAGAACGCCACAATGGCGGGGATGGCGAGCGAGCCGCCCAGCACCACTTCGGCGGTTTCGTTGGTAGCGGCGGTGGCGATGCCCGAGAGTGCGATGTCGTCCGTCTTCTTCAGGTAGCTGGCGTAGGCCTGCAACGAGCCCATGCCCACCGACAACGTGAAGAAGATCTGGCCGGTGGCGGCCAGCCACACCTTCGGATTGCCGAGCAGGCTCCAGTTGGGCGTGTACATGAAGTTGAGCCCGTCGATTGGGCTCGACTGGGTCAGCACCCCGTCGACCATCACGTCGTGGGTGCCGAGGGTGAGCACGCGGACCACCAGGATCGCGGCAAAGACAAACAGGATCGGCATGCCGATCTTGGCGAGGCGCTCGATACCCGCCGTGAGCCCCCTGCTGACGACGTAGAAATTGACCGCGATGGTAATGAAGAAGAACACGAACGGCGTCCAGAACCCGTGCACCGTGCCGTTCTGCAGATCGACGTAGGAGCGGAAATAGGCCTGCATGCCCGCCTGGTCGAGCCCCTGCGTTCCACCGCGGAGCGAGGCCCAGGTCCACGCCAGCGTCCAGGACTCGATGTAGCAGTAATAGATCAGCACCACCACCGGCATGAAGAGCCCCAGCACGCCGAGGTACTTGGCGACAGGGTGTTTCCAGATGCTCTCAAACATGCCGGGGATCGAGCCGTGGCCCCGGAGCCCGCCGTGACGACCCACGCCCCATTCGATCCACATCAGCGGAATACCGACGAGGAGAAAGGCGATGAAGTAGGGGATCATGAAGGTGCCGCCGCCGTTCTCGACCGCCTGCCGCGGGAAGCGCAGGAAGTTGCCGAGGCCGACGGCGTTGCCCGCCATGGCCAGGATCAGGCCGATACGGGAACCCCAGGCTTCGCGGGCTGGTGCCGTGTCGCTCACGAGTGCTCCGACTGGAAAGTGGAACGACGGGGCGCGCGGCGCGCCCCTTCGCTGCTCAAGCGCTGTAGTTCGGCGCCTCGCGGGTGATCGTCACGTCGTGGGGGTGGGACTCGCGGAGGCCGGCGCTGGTGATCTGCACCATTTCCACGTCACGCTGCAGCGAGAGGATGTCCGGCGCTCCGCAGTAGCCCATGCCGCTCCGGAGGCCGCCCGCCATCTGAAAGATGACGTCGCCCACCGGTCCCCGATAGGGGACCCGGCCCTCGATGCCCTCCGGCACCATTTTCGACGACGCCATTTCACCCTGCTGGAAGTAGCGGTCGGCGGAGCCGTCCTGCATGGCCGCCAGGCTTCCCATGCCGCGGATGACCTTGAAGCGCCGCCCTTCGGCGAGGACCGACTCGCCGGGGCTCTCCTCGGTGCCGGCCAGCATGGCGCCCATCATGCAGCAGCTGGCGCCTGAGGCGAGGGCCTTCACCACGTCGCCCGAATACTTGATGCCGCCATCGGCGATGACCGGCACGTCGCCCGCCCCGCGCACGGCGTCCATGATGGCGGTGACCTGCGGCATCCCCACGCCGGTCACGACGCGCGTGGTACAGATGCTGCCCGGCCCCACGCCCACCTTTACCGCGTCGGCCCCGCGGCGGACGAGTTCCCGGGCGCCCTCCTCGGTGGCCACGTTGCCGGCCACGAGCTGCACGTCGGGGAAGAGGTCCCGGAGGAGCGCCAGCGTCTGGAGCACCCCTTCACTGTGGCCGTGCGCCGAGTCGATGACCAGCACGTCCGCGCCGGCGTCCACCAGCGCCTTGGCCCGGATCTTCGCGTCGGGCGTGCCGCCCACCGCCGCCGCCACCCGGAGCCGGCCATGCAGGTCCTTGTTGGCGTCGGGGTGCTGCGCCCGCTTGAAGATGTCCTTCACGGTAATGAGCCCGCGGAGTACACCCTCGGCGTCCACCACCGGCAGCTTCTCGATGCGGTGCTTGGCCAGGATCCGCTCCGCCGCCTCCAGCGTGGTCCCCACCGGCGCGGTGACCAGGTTGTCCTTGGTCATCGCCTCGCGGATCGGCTGGTCGAGGTTGCGCTCGAATTGCAGGTCCCGGTTGGTCACGATGCCGATCAGCCTTCCCTCGGCGTCCACGATCGGCACGCCGGAAATCCGGAACCGGCTCATCAGGCCCGCAGCTTCACGCAACGGCCGGTCAGGCCCGAGCGTAATCGGGTTGAGGATCATCCCGCTTTCGCTGCGCTTGACCCGATCCACCTCGGCGGCCTGCCGCTCGACGGACATGTTCTTGTGCAGCACCCCGATGCCACCCGCCCGCGCCATGGCGATGGCCATTTCGGACTCGGTGACGGTGTCCATGGCGGCGGAGACGAGCGGGACATTCAGGGGGATCGAGCGAGTGAAGCGAGAGGTGGTGCGGACATCGCGCGGGAGGACGGTCGAGTGCCGCGGGACGAGGAGCACGTCGTCGAACGTCAGTCCGACGGAAGGGCGGATGGTGGCCATCAGGTCGGGGACTCCGTATGCACCGCGGCCCACCGATGGCGCGGAGCGCCCGGGGGGCCGGATTGGATCGTGGGGGGTACCATCTCGAAGCATACGGTGCGGTCCGGGCGAAATCAAGGCGGACCGGCACTTCCAGCCCCGGGGCCTAGAGCGGCCGAAACAGCGCCTCCAGCTCCAGCGTGAACGGGGCGGTGGCTCCCTCCGGACTCCAGAGGAGTCGCTCACGCTCGACTGTTGGGAAGTGATCCTCGGGAGTCCAGACCTCGACCTGCCGGTGCTCCGAATCCACGATCCAGTAGAGTGGCACCCCGCGCCGTTGGTACTCGGCCCGCTTGGTGAAGCGGTCGTGCCTGGATGTCGAGGGGCTCAGGACTTCCACCACGAGGAAGAGATCGGTCAGCTGTTCCCATTTGAGCGTGCGCGCCTGCGCAATTGGCACCACGAAGGTATCGGGCTGCACCTCCGTGTCGTCGTCGCCCCAGGACACTTCGGACCGTGAGCCAAACACATGGAACGGCAGTCCGGCGGTCTGGACATACTCGGTCAGCTTGTGCTCGATCCGTTGGGTGACGATTTCGTGCCAGAGTCTCGGCGCCGGGGTCACCAGCAGCTCCCCGCGCACCAGCTCGTAGCGGTTGCCGTCTTCGGGAATGTCCCGGAGCATGGCGCGGGTGTAATAGGCGGGGGCGGGCATGCCCATATAGTGGTATCCTCGGCGCCGAGGGGGCAAGGGGTGGCCATGCCCCAATCCTCCCCCGGGACGGCGGGTGCGCGTCATCGGACCACCGCAGGGCGTCGTACAACTACGCGCGGCCGCGCCGCCAGACGAAATAGACCGGAATGCCCAGGGCCACGATCAGGAGTCCGGGCCAGGTGAAGAGCGGCTTCTCCACGAGCAGGACCACGAGCAACACCGCGATCCCCACGATGTAGAGGGCCGGCACCACCGGATATCCGACCGCCTTCACGGGACGGGGAAGATCGGGCTGGATCCGGCGCAGGCGGAACAGGGCCACCGTGGTCAGCAGGTAGAACACGAGCGCGGCAAAGATCACGTAGTCGAGCAGTTGGTTGTACGTCCCGCTCAGGCAGAGGAGCGAGGCCCAGAGCGCCTGGATCCAGAGTCCCCAGCCAGGGGTGTGGTAGCCCGTGTGGAGATGCCCGGCCCGCTCGAAGAAGAGCCTGTCGCGCGACATGGCGTAGTACACCCGCGGCCCTGCCAGGATGAGCCCGGCGTTGCAGCCCAGCGTCGAGATGATGATGGCGATGGCCATGGCCACCCCGCCTGCGGAGCCGAGCATCACCTCCACCGCGGCGGTGCCGACCCGGTCGGCCGAGGCGTACTGGATGCCCCGCGTGAGGGCGGTGGCGCCGTTCGGATCGCCGATGAGGGGCAGGACGCTCAGGTACGCGAGGTTGGCCAGCAGATAGAAGAGGGTGACGAGCGCCGTGCCAGCGGCCAGCGCCAGCGGCAGGTTGCGCGTAGGGTTGCGCACCTCTGCCGCCGCGAACGTCACGTTGTTCCACGCGTCGCTGCTGAACAGGGACCCGACCATGGCGGCTCCGACCAGCGGCACCAGGGCCAGGGTCCAGGGCGCCGACCCCAGGAAGTTGCCGAAATTGACCGCCACGACGTCAGGCTGGCGGTACACCACCAGCCCGAGCACGATGAGCGCGGCCAGCGCGCCGACTTTGGCGAAGGTCAGCGTGGTCTGGAACCGCGCCCCGAGCGACACGCCGCGGTAGTTGATCCAGGTCAGGCCGAGGATGCTGGCAATTGCCACGAGACGCTGGGGCGACACGCCGATGGTGATGGCGTTCGCCGCGCCGGGCAGGCGGATGCTCCCCAGGGCGAGCATGACGGTGTCGCTCACGCCGGGGAGGAGTACCGCGAGAAATTTGGCGAAGGCCACTGCCACCGCGGCGATGGTGCCGGCCTGGATGACGGTGAACAGCGTCCAGCCGTACAGGAATCCAGCGAGCGGCGAGAGCCCTTCCCGGAGGAAGACGTACTGCCCGCCGGCCTTCGGCATCATCGCCGCGAGCTCCACATAGCTGAGCGCACCGGCCATGGTCATGACGCCGGTCACCACCCAGACCAGCATCAGCCCGGCGGGACCCCACGCACCCATCAGGCGCCCGATGTCGGCCGACACGATGAAGATGCCGGAACCGATCATGGTCCCGACGACGAGGGAGAGCGCCTGGATGGGGCCGATGCCCCGGACGAACTCCTCGTGCGCGGGCGCGGCGGGGTCAGTCGCCATGGGTGGGCTCCCGTTGGAGGGGGTGGAGCGGAACGGAAATCAGCGGCCGGGCTTCGGGGGCTCGGAGGCACCCGCAGGCTTCGCCGGGGTCGAGGCCGGGGCTGCAGGGTCCTTGGCGTTGGGCGCCTTGGCAACGGGAGGTTTGGTCACCGCCGGCTTGGCGCCCGGCGCCACCGGCGGTTGCCCTTCCGAGGCCCGCATCGCCTCGTCGACCACGGTCTTCCCGGCGGCCGCGAACCCCTTCATCACCTTGGCCGCGCTATCCATGACCCCCATCGTGCCGCTGATGGCCTGGATCGGCAGCTTGCCGGCGCGCATGGTGTCTTCGACAGTTTCCGTGAACTTGGCGAAGATGCCGGTGGGGGTGGCCCGCTCGGCGAACTTGCTCTCGAGAAACTCGACATAGTCGAGGACCTGGTATCCCCGTTCGTCGCTCAGGCTCTCCAGCTTGCGCTGGATTCGCTGCAGTAGTGACTCGTTCACGGTGCCCCTCCCTTGGTGTCCATCACCTGCACCAGCTCGAGCACCGGCGTGGGCAGGTAGCGCGTCTGCGCGGCGCGGAGCCGACCCCGTACCGTGAATTCCTGGAGCGGAGCAGCGGCCTGAAACGCAGGCAGCTGCTGGGCCGACACGATCACGTAGACGAAGCCTGGCTCGGGCAGCGGGCCCCGAGTGAGCAGATACTTGGCGCCGCTCGGGATTTCGGGGCGGAGTTCATCGGCCGTTTGAACGCTGATGAACTGGATCCGCCACTCCAGCAACTGCCCGACGTACTTGGAGGGGTCGGCCCGAATCTGTGCCACGGTCACGCCCGGGATGGCGGCGCTGGCGGGTTCCGAGAGGTCGGTTTCCCGCACCCAGCCCTGCAGCTGGATCTGCACCCATTCGCCGCTCTTCCCGATGACCTGACCCGACGCCCCCGACTGAAGGGTAGCGAGTTGGGGGCCATCGGGGGTCAGCGTCATCGGGGTGGACCTGAGCGCCTCCACGCGATCCGAGACGCTTCCGCCCGCCGACACTGCAGCCGTGGTGTCCGGCGATGCTGGCGCAGTGCGCGTCTTGCCAGAGGCGGCTCCCGATGCGAGGGACTTGGTGCTCACCCAGCCACTCCGGCGGATCTGGGTCCAGCCCCCCTTGCTCCCGACCTTGTTCAGGAGGGCGCCCTGCTCGAACCGTGCGAGGACCTTCCCGTTGGGGGCCGCGCGGAGGTTTTCGCCGTTGGCCGGCGTGATGGCGATGTCGAACCCGTCACGCGATGTGGCGCTGGTCGAGGCCGAGTACACCCACCCCTCGAGCGTCAGGGCGGTCCAGCCGCCCTGGGCCTTGCCGGGCGCTACGATTATCCCCGCGCTGAGCGTGGCCAGCACGCTTCCGGACGGGTCCTTCCGGAAGGAGGTGGACTGGGCCACTCTCGACTGGCCAATGAGCAGCGTCGGGGCGACGGCGAGCAGCAGTGCCGTGAGGGCGGCCCAGACTGGTAGGCGGCGAGAGGCGGGACTAGATTGCGGCGCGATGTAAGTCACAGTTCAGCATTGTAGAAACAGCGGAGAGGCATGTCAAACGCCAGCGTCCCGGCGCGCCAGGTGGTCCTCGTGGTTTTGGACGGTTGGGGCTACCGGCCGGAGCGCTCAGGGAATGCCATCGAGCTCGCCCGAACCCCCGTCTGGCACCGGCTCTGGAACAGCGAACCGCGGACTCTCCTCGACGCGAGCGGTCTGGCGGTGGGCCTGCCCGAAGGGCAGATGGGCAACAGCGAGGTGGGGCACCTGAACCTGGGCGCGGGACGGGTCGTCCCTCAGGATTTGGTCCGCATTTCCGCCAGCGTCCGCTCCGGCGAGTTCTACCGCCTGGAACCGTTGGTTGACCTCTGCCGCGCGTTGCGCGAGCGCGGCGGCACCCTGCACCTGCTCGGCCTGCTTGGCGCCGGCGGGGTGCATGCCATCGATGCCCACCTCTTGGCGGCAGTGGAGCTGGGGGTCCGGCTCGAGGTGCCCCGCATCGCGGTGCACGGCTTTCTCGACGGCCGGGACTCGGCGCCGAAGTCGGGCGCCGACGTCGTCCAGCGGCTGCAAGCCGACTTGGCACGGATCGCCGGCCCGCGGGCCTGCATCGCCTCGCTGACCGGCCGGTATTTCGCCATGGACCGGGACCAGCGGTGGGATCGCACCCGGTTGGCGTACGACGCCATGGTCCGAAGCATCGGGCGGGCCGAGTCCGATCCGGTGCAGGCGGTGCGCGACGCGTACAGCCGTGGCGAAACCGACGAGTTCGTCCGGCCGGTTGTCCTCGAGCGCCACGGGGTCGCTGTGGCCCCGATTCGCAACGGGGACGGCATTTTCTGTTTCAACTACCGCAGCGACCGCATGCGGCAAATCTGCCGCGCGCTCGCCGTCGACGGCTTCGACGGGTTCGATACCGGCGTGCGCCCGGCGCTGGCCGGCCTCGTCACCATGACGCAGTACGACCGGACCTTTCCGTTTCCGCAGGCGTTTCCGCCGTTCTCGATGGCGCGGATCGTGGCGGAAGTGCTGGCAGACGCTGGACGCACCCAGTTGCGGACGGCCGAGACGGAGAAGTATCCGCACGTGACCTACTTTTTCAACGGTGGCGTCGAGACTCCCTACCGCGGGGAGGAGCGCATCCTGGTCCCGTCGCAGAAGGTGGCCACGTACGACCTGGCGCCGGCCATGAGCGCCGAGGGGATCACCGATGTGCTCTGTGGCGCCATCGCGTCGCCGGCGCATGACTTCGTGCTCTGCAACTACGCCAACGCCGACATGGTCGGTCACACCGGCGTGATGCCGGCGGTGGTGGAGGCGGTGGAGACGATCGACCGCTGTCTGGCCCGGGTGCTCAGCGCGGCGGAAGCGACCGGCGCCACCGTCCTGGTCACGTCAGACCACGGCAACTGCGAGATGATGCTGGACCCTGAAACAGGCGGGCCGCACACCGCCCACACGACCAACCCTGTGCCCCTCGTGGCCGTCCGTGCCGGCGCCCGAGCGCTCCGCAGTGGCGGGGCGCTCTGCGATGTCGGCCCGACGGTGCTCAACTTGCTCGGCATCACGCCGCCGCCCGAGATGACGGGCCGCGACCTCCGGGAGCCCTGACCGCATGCGCCACGCACTCGTACTCCTGCTCCTCCTCGTGGCTGCCCGGCCGGCGCAGGCGCAAGTCGGCTACCCACCGGACAAGTCCCCGTACCGGGACATCACGAAGAAGATGTCGCTCACCGCGCTGTTCGGATATGTCGGCGGCACCGGCGGGAGGCTGGGACTGGGACCGCACGACGGACCAGCGTTTGGTGGGCGGTTCGGCGTCGCCGTCAGCGGCCCGCTCGAGCTCTCGTTTGCGGTCCAGTACGCCGACCTAGTGGGAGCGCGCGTGTTCCGGAACTCGGAGGGCAACCTCACGGTCAGCGGCAAGCTCCCGTCCCCGGTGTGGATGTTCGAGACCGACG
>Ga0315276_10002276_pt1 | contig 17517 bp, 15 predicted proteins | sample YL17G05_0_MG_FD_204542 | JGI IMG/M metagenome (GOLD analysis project Ga0315276, IMG submission 204542) | Sediment microbial communities from Yellowstone Lake, YNP, Wyoming, USA - YL17G05_0 | ecosystem: Environmental > Aquatic > Freshwater > Lake > Sediment | place: USA: Wyoming | collected... | reverse complement strand
TATCCGTCGGGGCCGTTGACGAGCAAGAGACCGTGAGAAGGGAAACGAGGAGCACGAGGAGGGTCTGGTTGTTCGGCATTGAAAGGGAACCTTTGTATGTGATCTGATGGAGAAAGAGATGGGGAATGGACGGACGGCCAACAATCCCCCACGTCAGACTCAAGGCGACGGGCTACGCCACCGTGTGCACGGTGTCGATCAGGCTCCCATCCACCCACTTCACGACGGCCGCGATGTGTCGCGGATCGAACCTCGGCGGCGCGGGCTTCCCCCCGCAGATCGCCTCTACCTCCTTCTGCAGATCCCGGATGTCTCTCAACGGGAGTCCCGTGCCCCGAACCCCCCGCAAAAGATCGGCACGCCGCGGGTTAATCGCGATCCCCCGCTCGGTGACCTATCATCCAGAGCGTTTTAAGTATGATCACCGCATCCTTCTGGATCGTCCTCCCCGGAAAATACCCCAGCTCCATCCTGAGCTTCTTCGGCAGCACTTCCTCGAAGTATCGCCGCTCCCAATCCGGTCCCGTCAGGAGAGCTTCTTCGTTTCTGAAGTGGAGCGACGCGGGGGAGGTGATTCCCGGCCGGAATTCAAGGACCCGCTTTTCTTCATCCGTATACTGCGCGGTGAACCTGGGGTCTTCCGGACGCGGCCCGACCAGGCTCATATCCCCCGCGACGACGTTCAATAGTTGCGGGAGCTCATCAAGTTTGTGTCTGCGGAGAAACCGGCCGATCGGCGTGACACGAGGATCGCCGGCGGAGGTGATCGGGGAGCCGATCCTGTCGGCATTGACAACCATCGTGCGGAATTTCAGAAGTCCGAAAGGCCTTCCCCCCATCCCCATCCGCGTGCCCCTGTAGAACACCGGACCGCCGTCGTTGATCTTCACCCCGGCGGCGAGCACCAGGAGCGCGGGCGAAAGGACGATCAGACCCGGGATAGTGAACAGGAGATCGAACGCACGTTGGGTCGCGCTGAGATGGATGGTATGTGGCACGGGGATGCAGGGATCAGTGAGGTGTCTTTCGGTGGCCGCATCGTGGCCAGGAATTGCCGCTTGTCGGTCCGGCGTGAGCCTATTGCACAAATACCCGGTACCCTCTCCCCTCCATCGGCAGTTCGAGCGCTTTGCCGGGTTCCAGAAGAATCCCTTTCCTCCCGAACGCTTCCTTCATCCTGATCCCCTTCTGGGCCGGGAACAGACGTTCCATCGGGACCTGGACGACTGCCTGGCACGGCTCCGGGGAGAAATTGAGCACCACCAGCATCTTGTCACTCCCCGCAACGCGTGCGAACGCGAACACGTCCTGTTCGGGCCCGGATGCCACCCGCAGCATGTCGCCGCGCGACATCGATTTGTGCTCCCTCCGTAACGTGAAGAGGGATTTCCATAACGCCCCCATATCGCGCGGACGCTTTCCGTCCACGCTCACCTTCTCGAACAGGCTCAACGCCCGGTCGTTGGCGACCTCCTCGCCTGTGTAGATCATCGGCACGCCGGGAAGCGTGTTGACCAGAACTGTCGCGACTCTGAGCCCCTCATACCCGAATTTCGACACCGCCGGGGCATCGAACGCGTTCTTGTCGTGATTGGTCGTGAAGCGCAGTCGCAACGAGCCGGTCGGGAACTGGAGCCGCTCGTTCTTGAGTATCCCGTCGATGAGCGAGACCGGTCGCTTTCCCTGGAGCAGGGGATCGAGAGCGTCGTAGATGTTCCATGAATAGCTCAGATCGAACGCCTTCGCGTGATGTTCGGGGATCGACCCCTCCGCCAGCATCATCACCGGTTTGATCCTGTTAAGCTGCGCACGCGCCTCCTCCCAGAAATCGGTCGGCACCATCTCCGCCACGTCGCACCGGAACCCGTCGATACCGATGTCCTTCACCCACCAGCGCATCATGTCGATCATGTAGCGCCGCAGCGCCGGTTTTGCATAGTCCAGATCGGCGACGTCGGTCCAGTCCGCATTCGGCGAGACGATCCCGCCCTGCGCGTCTCTGGTGAACCAGTCGGGATGCTCCTCGATCAGCTTGCTGTCCCATGACGTGTGGTTGGCCACCAGGTCGATGATCAGCCTCATCCCGTTTCTCTTCACCGCAGCGAGGAGCCTCTTGAAGTCCTGCATCGTCCCGAACTCGGGGTTGATCCCGTAGAAATCCTGCACCGCATAGGGGCTGCCGAGCGTCCCCTTCCGGTTCTTCAGACCGACCGGATGGATCGGCAGGAGCCAGAGGACCGTCGCGCCGAGATCTTTCAGCGCGGGAAGCCCTTTCTCCAGTCCGGCGAAGTTTCCCTCGGGGGAAAACGACCGGAGATAGACCGAGTAGATGGCGGCATCCTTCACCCAGTCGGCGCTCCTGAGTGCCGGCGTCCCGTAATAGGGACTCTTGAGCAGTTCATCGAGGGCGCGCGTCGCTATGAGCGTGACCGGCCTGTAGATCCCCCCTCCGCCGGCATAATCTTTGACCAGCACCGCGATGCTGTTCACCCCCACGCGCACGGCACGGCTGACCTCGAGGGCGAACGGATCGCTGTACCCGGTGTGACTCCCGACGTCGACGCCGTTCACCCAGACGAGGGCGTCGTCATCGACCCCCGCAAAATGCAGGCTGAGCGGCTCGCCCAGCCTCTCCAGGGTGAACGTCCTGTAGAACCATCCCCCTCCGTCGTAGCTCGCGAGGCCGGGGTACGACTCCCAGTAACCCGGCAACTTCACCCGGTCCCACCCTCCCCGGTCAAGTGAGTCGAGGTACCAGCCCTGGTCGAGCCCTACCTTCAGGGAATCCGCTTTGAAGAGCCACTCACCGTCCAGCGGGAGCCGGTGCGATGTCGTTTGCGCGGATGCGGTCACGGTGATCATGATGAGAAGAAGAGCGATACCTGTGCGATCCATCGTTGTGCCGGATGAGCAGCGTGAAAGCCCCCGCACCGGCTGTGAAGGGCCGCGCAGGCCGGGAGAAGGCAGATTCTGGAATTGACAATCAGAGATAGACGTGCGAGACCGGCTTCGCCGTCTCGTCAAACTCATACACGAGCGGCACCCCCGTCGGGATGTTGAGCTCGAGCACCTGCTCCCTGGTGAGATTATCGAGATGCATCACCAGCGACCGGAGACTGTTGCCGTGGGCGGCAATGATGAGCCGCTCCCCCTTCTGGACATGCGGAAAAATCTTCTTCTCCCAGTAAGGGAGCACGCGTGCGAGCGTGTCCTTGAGGCTCTCGCCGTTGGGGGGCTGGATGTCGAAACTCCGGCGCCAGATCTTTACCTGCGCGTCGCCGTACTTCACTGCAGTCTCGGCTTTGTTCAATCCCTGCAGATCCCCGTAATGCCGCTCATTGAGCGCCTGGTCCTGTTCCACCGGTATGTTCTTCTGGCCGGTGATGTCCAGGACGATGTTCAGCGTGTTGATCGCTCGCTGGAGGACGGAGGTGAAGGCGCGGTCAAAAATATACCCCTTGAGCTTCTCGCCGGCGGAGCTGGCCTCGTCAATCCCCTTCGCCGAGAGGGGAACATCCACCCAGCCGGTGAAGCGGTTCTCGAGGTTCCACTGCGACTCGCCGTGACGTAAGAGAACCAACTGTGTCATGATTGGCGGTGTCCTTCTTTTTAAGCGTGCTGTCGGATTGAGAGGAAAAAGCAATACAGAGTAAGGAAATAAGCCGGTAACTTCAAGCGACACAAGACGCCGATTTGTGGTTGATTTGCCAAGTGCTATATTGTATTGGAAATATTCGTGATAACTGGCGATGGGGATTTGCAGTCTATTCCTTAAGGAAGAAAAACCATGCCTCTCAAGAAACTGGCCACCGGTATCTGCCTGATCTGCTTTGCACTGTCATGCAGCCAAACATTCGCCCAATCGATTACGGTCGATCCTTCAAAGCGATATCTGAGGGACCAGGCCGGCAAGCCCTTCCTTATGGTAGGGGACGCCGCCTGGTCGCTCATCGCCCAGCTCTCCGATGCTGACGCCGACGCCTACCTGCTGAACAGACATCAGATGGGATTCAATCTCGTTCTGGTAAACCTCATTGAGCACAATTTTGCTTCGAACGCCCCCCGGAACTTTTACAACCAATCCCCTTTCACGGGAACGGCTTTTTCCTCCGCGCCGAACGAGGCGTATTTTGCCCATGTCGATCATGTCATCCGCACCGCGGGCGATCTGGGGATCGTGGTGCTGCTCGCTCCTGTCTATCTCGGGTATGCCTGCGGAACGGAGGGGTGGTGCACCGAGGTGAAGAACGCATCGACGGCGGACATGCAGGCATGGGGGGTGTACCTCGGCCAGAGGTATGCCATAAGCTCGAACATCATCTGGATCATCGGCGGCGACACCGATCCCACCCCAGTAAAGACGAAACTCCGCGCGGTGGTGGCTGGCATAAAACAATATGATACGACTCATCTCTTCACGGCACACAACAACGGGGGGCAGATGGCCGTGGACCCCTGGCCGGGGGAGACCTGGCTCGATATCAACAACGTCTACACGTACACCACAACCCAGTACCAGGAATGTGCGAACGCGTACAACGTATCCCCCACCAAACCGTTCTTCATGATAGAGTCAGCGTATGAGAATGAACACAGTTCAACGCAGCAACAGCTGCGGGCGCAGTCCTACTGGACAGTCCTCTCGGGTGGATTCGGACACGTTTTCGGCAACTGCCCCATCTGGCATTTTGACGCCTCACCCGGTTGGTGCACCCCTTCCGGCTGGAAAAATCAGATATCCGGCCAGGGATCGCAGAACATGCTGCACTTTCACGACCTGTTTGTAGCGAGAAACTGGAGCGCCCTGATCCCCGATGTGAGCCACAAGGCGGTCACGGCGGGGTATGGTACCCCCGGTCAGACGAACTATGTCACCGCTGGCTATTGCTCCGACAGCTCTTCGATCATCGCATATCTGCCGACGAGCAGGACGGTGACGGTCAACACGTCCCTGGTCGGAGGGAGCGCCGCCGCTGCCTGGTGGTTCAATCCCTCGACCGGAGCCTCCACCCGCATCTCCACGTTCGCGCACGGCTCACAAGCCTTCACGCCTCCTGGCGCAGGCGACTGGGTCCTCGTCGTCGACAACGAGGACATCTTTCCCGACACATCAGATCCCCTCGCCCTCGACGTGAAGGAAGAAAACGTCTTCGCGACGGTGCAAGGCTCGGTCTACCCGAACCCTTTCAAGTCAGCGGTGAACATACTCACACGCAATGCCTCTCTCGTCGAAGTGTACGACATTCTCGGACGCCGGGTTTTCTCACAGAAGATAAGCCCGGGGCAGGCCATCTTCACGTGGACTCCTCGCAATCTCGGCTACGGGGTGTATTTCCTGCGGATGGGAACGAGTGCGAGGCCCGCCAAGCTCCTGTATGCGCCGTGAGCTGTGGACAGTCTCCACGCCGTCTCAGTGGGGACCGAAGAAGAACACCAGCACGAACACCGCAAGCACCACCCCCTGCACTGATCGTTTGAGGGGCACGGGACCTGACTTGATCCGGCTCCACCCGTACGCCAGGGCGTACATCAGTCCGAGGAGAACCACGGTCGTCACGATCGCCTCGGGGTAGCCGAACGCCTTGCGCATCGTTTCCGCAAACGTAAACCCGCCGAATTTCCCATACACGAGCAACAGGTGCACGGTGTACACGAGCAGCGACTCTCTGCCCATGAGCGCCACGAAAGACCGGGGGGAGACCCCCCATTTCTTCTCGGACAGATACATGCCCGCGCAGAGAACCATCACGATCCCGAGCCGGAGCAGCACGAAGCTCGGACTGAATCGCCAGTAGTCATATGTCGCATAGACCACCGCGGCCAGGGGATGAAGAAGAAATGACCCCACCATGATCCCCGCTGCAAACTTCACGCTCGTCGTCATCATCGCACCGACCGGGTCCCCTTCAGGACTTCGCGCGGAATTGTCCCGTGCACGGAGGTAGAAGTACCCTGCGATGGCTCCGGCAAAGAGAAAGGCCGACCAGGGGAACAGAGGAAACAGTGAGTAGTGGAGTCCGTTCATTTGTGAGGCGATCGCAACCGGCCACCACCTCCAGAAGTCGATCCCCCAGATCACCGGCGTTGCAAAGATGAGGGCCACGGTGATTCCGATCATCGTCATGTACAGGCGCCGCTCCGTCCTTAGCAGGAGGAGCATCGCTTGCAGAAAGAGGAGGCTCACTGCAATGCACTGCAGCACGTCGGCCTGCCAGAACATCTGCCATGCCAGCTCCCCCGCTTCGTAGCGGAGATGATGGTAGTTGAACTTCGGGATGTGAAGGGAATATGCGATCAGCAGGATAAACAGGAGCCGGCCGACCTGGCGGAACAGAGGTGTCCCGAAGGCGAGGTAATCGTTGATCTTACGCCGTGTCGTGACCGCATACGCCATGCCCGAGGCAAAAAGGAACGACGGTGCAACGAGGCCGTTGATGAAGTTCAGCACGCCGAAAAGGGAGCTCCCGGTGACGGCGTCCGCAAGCGTTGCGTTGAAGACGTGGGTTTCGATCATGACGATCACCGCCCAACCGCGGAGCAGGTCGATGAACTCGATCCTCTTCTTCGTGGCGGGCTGCTGGGTCATGGAGGGGGGGGGGGGGTACGGGGAAGAATTACTCGCCGATCTTGTCCTTGATGATCTGTTCGAGTTCGTCCAGGTCGACGGGTTTGGTAATATAGGCGGCGCTGCCCAGCTCCTTGCCGAATTTCTTGGCGTAATAGTCGTCGATCCCGGTGAGAAACACGAACGGGAGGGTCTCGAATTCACGCTCCTTCCTGATCTCCTGGAAGAGCTCGAAGCCGTTCACGCCGGGCATGACAAGGTCGGAGACCACGAGACTCGGCCTGAGCTTGTGGATCACTTTTATCGCCGCCTCGGCCCCCTCGACGGTTTTCACGTTGAATCCGCGCTGCGCCAGTCCGGTGCTTGTCGCCTTCAGGACCGAGGGCTCGTCATCGACCAGCAGTATGAGCTTATCCTTGAGCATGAAATCAATATCGCGATTTGAGTTCATAAAAGCAACGTCTAAGGCGTCCGACCCAGAAAGGCGGCGACAAGATCGACGCACCTGTCTCCGCTTGTGATTGCGCCTTCGATCGTCGAAGGATACCCGGTCGCGGTCCAGTCCCCGGCGAGGAACAGGTTGTGGACCGGCGTGCGGGGCCCGGGGCGGATCTTTTCGACGGCAGGCTGGCAGGAGATCGTCGCCCGTCTTTCCCGGAGGACGACCGTGTGGGTCGGCGAGCTGACGACCCGGCCGTAAATATCCCGGAGGTCCTCCCAGGCGAGGTCGGACAATTGTTCGTTGGTCATCCCGGCCTCCTCGTGTCCCGCACTGATCACCACCGACACATGCCCACCCCCCGCCTTCGCTTCTTCCCGGCAGATTCTCCTCCGGTTGAACACCCACTGGATCCGTTTGCCGATCACGCCGAGATGATCCTGCCTCATGAAATCGGTCCGGAACCAGAGATGGATCGAGACGATCGGTGACATGGGGATCGATTCGATCTCCGAGAGGAACCCCGCTTCCCGCAGGTGGGCGGGGAGCAGCGCGGGGGCCTTCAGGGAGGGGACGGCCAGGATGAGCGCCGAACAGCCGATCTCCTCCCCCTCCTTCGTACGCACGCCGAGCATCCCTTCTTCCCCGGCGAGCGTCGCGACGACGTCCGTGCGGCAGCGGACCTCCCCGGCGTGTCTTTCGATGAAGCTCCGGGCGGCGTCGACATAGAGTTCGCTCAGGCCGACGGTCGGCAGCGCGAGTGCGGCGCCTCGTGGATGGGCCAGAAACGCCGTGCGGAGAGACCGGATGAACACGAGCGCCGAGGCGACATCGATGTGCTCGTTCATGATGGCGATCGCCAGCGGTTCCCACCATGAACGCTCGGTCTCGCTCGATTGTCCTACGGCGTCAAGCCACTGCGCAACCGTCATGCCGGCCGCCGCTCCCGATCCCTCCTCGCGGAAAGACCGGAGGGCCGCCCCGGCGCGCAGGAGCCGGAACTTGTCCGCCGTCGAAAAGAGATCGGTCAGGATGATCCCACCGAAGAGATTCAGCGGGGGGGGGAGTGACACCTGACGGAACGTGCAGAATCCCCTTCGCGGATGGTGGAACAGGAGCGTCGGGACCTTCTGCACGGCGAGGCGGTCCTGTGTGCCGATGGTCTCCAGGAAACGCATGGTGCGGACGTAGCCGGCGATCAGGACGTGCTGTCCGTTGTCGATGACGTCGCCCGTCACCTCGTCGATGAACGACGAAGCGCGGCCGCCGAGGGCGGGGCGCTGCTCGAGAAGAAGAACCGGGATACCGCGTGAGGAGAGACCGACCCCGGCGGCGAGGCCGCTGAGCCCGCCGCCGACGATCACGACAGGGTTCAACGTGGCTGCGGCGTGGGATGTTCGGAGCCCCACGACCGGCCGAGCCACGAATACTTGAGCGTATTGCTGAGCCAGTAGCGGAACGTGATGAGAACCTTCATGAGCCCCGGGACGGAGATGCGCTTCTCGAAGACGTTGTAGTTCGACCGCATGATGCGGCGGAGGGTGTGCGCGTAGATCGACCACATGATACGGGCGGCAAAAAAATATCTTTTGTCTTCGTTCATCAATGCGTCGCGCGCCATGTCGAAGTACCTGCTCGCACGCTCACACTCGAACCGCATCAGGTTGACGAACTCGGGCGTGTAACGGCAGTTGAGGATGTCCTCCTCGGTGCAGCCGAACCGCCGGAGGTCTTCCAGGGGGAGGTAGATCCTCCCGCGCTTTGCGTCCTCTGCGATGTCCCGCAGGATGTTGGTGAGCTGCAGCGCGATGCCGAGGTTGATCGCGTACTCGCGCGTGGACGCGTTCCGGTAGCCGAAGATCTGCCGGCACATCAGTCCGACCGAGGACGCCACGAGAGTACAGTACTCCCGCAGGGCGTCGAACGTTTCGTAGCGCGTCGTCGTGAGGTCCATCTCCATCCCCTGGATAAGCTCGTAGAAGTGATCGACGGGGATATTGAATTTGCGCGCAACGGCGCTGAGCTGGTTCAGGATGAGGTAGGACGAAGTCCCGCGGAGGGCCCGCCCCAGTTCCATCCGCCATTTCCTGAGCCGGACGACCTTGCTCTCCTGGTCGGTCCCCTCATCGACGATGTCGTCGGTATACCGGCAGAAGGCGTACACGGCATGGATGGCCTCCCGCTTCTGCTTTGGCAGGAGCGTGAAGGAATAGTAAAAGCTGGTGTTGCTGCTTTTGGTGATGGCCGTGGCTGAGATATTCATGCCTTCCTGTCTGCTATGGCCGCGACGACAATCGCCCCCTTCTCTATCAGAGAGAGCGACGGTCTTCGGTGAAGCACGTCGAAACCGATCTGTCCGATCGCGTCAAGAATCGCCAGCCCCCCCCTCACCGTGAGCGCTAACTCAAACCGGAGGTCCTTCCTGGCGAGCCGGACAAGGGGGCTTCCGTTGTGGAGAAATTGACGCGCCCGATTGACCTGAAAGCGCATGAGCGTCCGGAACCGCTCGTCGGCGACCCCCCCCTGAATGTCACGTTCAGTATAATCAAATTGGCTCAGATCGTCAAGAGGGGTGTAGAGACGTCCCTTGCGCCAATCCACCGAAAAATCCTGCAGGAAATTCGCCAGCTGCAACCCCGTGCAGATCGCATCGGAAAGAGGGAGTGTTTGTTCGGTCGCATCGTCACATACATGCAGGACGAGGCGGCCGACGGGATTGGCGGAGAGCGTGCAATACTGAAGGACCTCCGCAAATCGCTTGTACCGGGTCTTCGTCACATCCAATCGGAACGCCGACAGCAGGTCCACCAGGAGCTGCTTCGGTATCCCCGTTTTTGCGGCCGTCTCGGCAAGCGCGATGAAGACGGGGTGGTCTCCCCTTCCTCTGTAGCAGTCATCCAGCATCTGCCCCCAGCCGTCAAGCCTCTCGAGGCGCTCTTCCCGGGAGAGATTCCCCTCATCGGCGAAGTCATCAGCGATGCGGGCGAATGCGTAGATGGCGCAGACATAGGGACGTTTGTCGCGGGGGAGGAAGTAGGACGCGACGGGGAAGTTCTCGCCGTGAGCCCGTACCACTTGCCGGCAGTAGTCAAACGCCCCGCCGATGTCAGTTATACCGAAAATTCTCCCCCTCCTGCTCCTCCACCACGATCATGGGCGAACCGTGGTGGTGGATCATCTTCCAGGCCGCGCCGTCGTACTCGAATATATTGGTGGCCATGACGGTCCCGCTGTTGGCCATTTTCCCGTTCTGGTAGGAGATCTCTTCCATCAGGACCACGACACCGATACGCCCGTAGACCGCGGCTTTGACGTTACGGAGGGAGACCTTCATCCGGACCTCTCCTTCAAAGATGCGTGCCCAGCTCTCCATGATCTGTTCCCTCCCCTCGATGAGCGTCCAACCGGGGTGGATGCATCGGACGCCGGGGACGCTTGACCAGACGTCCCCCATCACCTCGATGCTGAAGTTTTCGAAGGCTTCATAGAACCGGGCGTTCTGGTGGAGGAGGGCGTCTCTGGTGTTCATATCGATCGGTTTGGAGAACAATGCGGGAAAATATATCCAATTTCCTCCCGAATAACAACGAACGATCCCTCCCGGGGTCGCCAGTTGCTCTTTTCGGCTCAATTGCTTATCATTATAAGACTTGGCGGGATAGCTCAGTCGGTAGAGCAATGGAATCATAATCCATGTGTCGGGGGTTCGAATCCCTCTCCCGCTACCACGCTTGATGAGTGTGCCGCCTTGCTCTCCCCGGAAAAATTTCGATCGCGCTTCCACGAGTTCAGCCGCACCAGCGGGCTGTTCGGGGAGCGCGATACTGTTATCGCCGCGGTCAGTGGCGGGCTCGATTCGATGGTCATGCTCGATCTCCTGGCGGGCGAGGCCCGCTTGAGGCTCATCGTGGCCCATATGAATCACGGCCTGCGCGGCGCGGAATCTGACGGCGACGAAGCGCTGGTGGTGAGACGGGCGCGGGACTACGGTGCCGGCGTCCAGGTCATGCGCGCGGAGACTGCCGGCGAGGCAAAACGGCGGGGGCTCGGCATCCAGGAAACAGCGCGGCTTCTCCGCTATGCATTCCTTGAAAGCGTGCGCGCGGGCGCGGGCGGGGACAGGATCGCGACTGCGCACCACGCGGACGACAACGCCGAGACCATACTCCTCCACCTTTTCCGCGGGACGGGTGCACAGGGGATGGCCGGCATCCCGGTCCTGCGGGACGGGATTTGCAGACCGCTGTTGTTTGCCCGGCGGGAGGAGATCGAGGTGTATGCGCAGGAGGCGGGTCTTCCCTTCCGGACCGATTCCTCCAATGACAGGGACGCATATACGCGCAACGCGCTCCGGCATCACATCCTTCCGCTTCTAAAGGAACACATCTCGCCGGGAGTGGTGGAAAACATCAACCGGTCGGGGGAGCATTTCCGGGATGTGGCGGCGTACCTGGCGACCGAATCGGCTCGGGCGCTTGACCTCTGCACGACGCAGCGATGGGAAAGGGAACTCCGTCTCTCTCTTCCACGGCTGGCGGCCCTGCCGGACCTTCTCCGGCAGCTCGTGGTGATGACGGCGGCGGAGGCGATCGCCGGGAGCAGGCCGGAGAGCGCGCAGGTGGCCGCCCTCATCGACCTGATCGGCAATACGACGGGGTCGCGCGTGACACTCCCGGGGGGATTCGAGGCGCTGCGCAACCGGGACGAGATGATCCTGCGCGCACCGGCGGCCGACCGCCCCTTCCGGATCGCGGTTGAACCCGACCATGAGTACCGGGTCGGAAATTTCCGCTTCGCGGCCCGCAGGGTCGAACGGGAGGGGATTCTCCTGGGAGCGGACAAATCGACCGAATTCGTGGACGCCGACCGGATCGCGAGACGGGGGCTGACGCTTCGCACCTGGCTCGACGGGGATGCGTTCGTCCCCCTCGGGATGAGCACAAGGAAGAAGATAAGCGACTTCTTCGTGGATGAAAAGATCCCGCTTTACGAAAAGCATAGCGTTCCCATTCTCGAAACGACAGACGGCGAGGTCGTCTGGATCTGCGGCCGGCGCATCGACGATCGATTCAAGATCACAGATGCCACGCAGCACGTGCTGAAACTGGAATTCTCATCAACCGCACTCAGATGACATGGCGGCGACGATAAGGGTCAACGGCGACAGATTCGTGGAGATGATCAGCGAGCGGAGGATCAGGGCGAAGGTCAGGGCTCTTGCGCGACAGATCAACACGGACTACAGGAACGCCGTGCCTGTCTTCATCGGGATCCTCAACGGGTCATTCATTTTCTTCGCCGACCTGATCCGCGAGATCAGCGTCGACTGTGAGATCGATTTCCTGAAGCTCTCGAGCTATGGCGACGCCAAAATCAGTTCGGGGGACGTCCGTCTGCTCAAAGACCTGAATTGTCAGGTGGAAGGGCGGGACATTATTATTGTGGAAGACATCGTGGACACCGGTCTGTCCGTCGAGTATATCCGACATCTCATCGAGCCACAGAACCCCCGGTCACTGAAGGTTGTTACACTCCTGTACAAGAAGGATGCCGTCAAACCCGGCACCCATGTCGACTATATAGGATTCTCCATCCCGTCGGACTTCGTCATCGGGTACGGACTCGATTACGCCCAGCGGGAGAGGAACTTAAAAGCAGTTTACCGATTGAAGGCAAAACCGGTACGCGCCACGGCGCGGCCGTAAGAGAGGAGCAGGTCACAGAGATGGACGACAACAGCAAGAGACCAAACGATGGCGACAAGCGGCGCGGTTTCCGGCCGTCCCAGAAGGGAAAACGACCGGGGCAGCAGTTCCGCCAGGACGACGACTTCAACTGGAACAAGGTGTTGAAAGTCGTCATCAGCTGGTCCGCCATTATTCTACTGGTCTTTGTGGTCATGACCCTCTTCAAGGGATCGGAAGGCGCCGAGGTCGAGCTCTCCTACACCGAGTACCAGTCCTATCTCGAAAAGAACATGATCGCGGAGGCCGTGATCAAGAAATCGGAGCTGACGAATTTCGATTTCCACGGTGTTCTGCGGGAGCCCGCCCGGATCAACCGCGGCGGGAAGGACGTCTCGTTCCAGCGCTTCACCCTGACGCTGCCGATCCTGGACAGCGCGGTCATCAAAGAGTGGAAAGACAGGGGGCTGAAGTTCACGATCCAGAAGGAGGACAACGCCTGGATCAGCGCGCTCGTCAGCGCTCTGCCCTGGGTCCTGCTGCTGGTCGTCTGGCTCATCATCATGCGGCGCATGCAGGGGGGCGGCACGCGGGGGATCTTCTCGTTCGGCAAAAGCCGCGCGAAGATGCTGACCGAGGGATCGTCGAAAGTGACCTTCCTCGACGTGGCCGGAGCCGACGAAGCGAAGATCGAGCTGGCGGAGATCATCGAGTTCCTGAAGGAACCCACAAAGTTCCAGAAGCTCGGTGGAAAGATTCCCCGCGGCGTGCTGCTGCTCGGGCCTCCAGGTACCGGCAAGACGCTCCTCGCCCGCGCGGTCGCGGGTGAAGCCGGAGTGCCGTTCTTCTCTATCTCGGGGGCGGAATTCGTCGAGATGTTTGTCGGCGTCGGCGCGAGCCGCGTGCGCGATCTGTTCGAGCAGGGAAAGAAGAGCGCCCCCTGTATCATCTTCATCGACGAGATCGACGCCGTCGGACGTCACCGCGGCGCCGGCCTCGGCGGCGGACACGACGAGCGTGAGCAGACGCTGAACCAGCTCCTGGTGGAGATGGACGGGTTCGAACAAAACAGCGGGGTGATCATCATCGCCGCGACCAACCGCCCCGACGTTCTCGATCCCGCGCTGATGCGGCCCGGCAGGTTCGACCGGCAGGTCGTGGTGGACCGCCCCGACGTCAAGGGGCGGGAAGGAATTCTGCGCGTCCACACGAAAAACATACCGCTGGCGGACGACGTGACGCTGGAGACACTTGCCAAGGGAACTCCCGGACTCGCCGGGGCGGATCTGGCCAATCTGGTCAACGAAGCGGCTCTTCTGGCGGCGCGACAGAACGCGAAGTCCGTCACCATGAAGCACTTCGAAGAGGCCAAAGACAAGGTGATGATGGGGATGGAGCGGAAGAGCATGATCATCTCGGAGAAGGAGAAGAAGATCACGTCCTATCACGAGATCGGCCATGTTCTGGTCGCGAGGCTGATCCCCGAGGCGGACCCCGTCCATAAGGTCACGATCATCCCACGCGGCCGGGCGCTCGGCCTCACCACGTATCTGCCGATCGACGAGAAGCATACGTACTCGAAGTCCTACCTCGAAGCGATGATCACCTATGCCCTCGGGGGAAGGGCGGCGGAGAAACTCATATTCAAGGAGTTGACCACCGGCGCCGGCAATGACATCGAGCGGGCGACCGAGCTCTCCAGGAAGATGGTCACCGAATGGGGGATGAGCGAAAAGATGGGACCGCTCGCTTACGGGCAACGGGACGAAGAAATCTTTCTCGGCCGCCAGATCACGCGCCACCGCAACTTCAGCGAAAACACCGCCGTCTCCATCGACGCGGAAATCAAGAAGATTGTGACCAACGGCATGCACAGGGCGCAAAAGATCCTCCGCGAGAACGTCGAGACCCTTCACCGCCTTGCCGCCGCCCTGCTGGAACGCGAGATCCTCGACGCCGCCGAGATCGACGCCATTATCAGGGGCGAAGAGCTTCCCCCTCTCGACAAGCGTGGGAACGGGCAGGGTGGTCCCCCGGAAAAGCTCGCCGAGCGGCAGCCGCCGCCGTCCACGGACGTCCGCTCCGCAAAGAAATGAACGGGCTCCGCAGCGTTGAAGATAGTTACGGCACGGAGATCATCCGGAAGGGCATCCATCTCCTCTCGATGCTGATCCCTGTCGTCTATTACTTCATCTCGAAGCAGACGGCGCTGAGCATTCTGATCCCCCTTTTGCTGCTCTTTGGACTCTCGGATATCGCCCGTCTGACCGTTCCCGCGGTCGGACGGTTGTACAACAGATGGTTCGGCTTCCTCCTGCGCGCACACGAACATAACGACAAGGGTCGACGTCTCAACGGCGCCACCTACGTCCTCGTTGCGGCGACGATCCTGGTCTTCTTCTTTCCCAAAGTCATCGTCATCACGTCATTCTCGATCCTGATCGTTTCCGACACGAGTGCCGCGCTCATCGGACGGAGGCTCGGAAAACACAGGTTCCTGACGAAGAGCCGTGAAGGGGCGGCAGCCTTTTTTGTCAGCGCCCTTCTCGTCGTGGCCCTTGCGCCCAAGGTGGAGTACCTGCCGACCGAATACCTTATCGGTGCGGTCGCCGCCGCGCTCGGTGCCGTGGTGGAGGCCTCGGCATTCGGAGTCGATGATAATCTCTCCATCCCGCTCACCGTCGGGGGCGCGATCTGGATCTTGTACGCCTGGCTCCTCCCCGCCGTCAACCTTTTCAAGCTCGATCAGATCTGACCCTCCGCGTTCACCGTCGTCAGTAACGCCTCTCCCCCCTTTCCAGCTCCAGCAACGCCTGCTTCCGCCAGAGCCCGCCACCGTATCCGCCCAGCTCCCCGTTCTTGTTCACAACGCGATGGCACGGAATCACAATGCCGATCCGGTTCAGGCCGTTCGTCGTCCCGACTGCCCTCTGGGCGCGGGGCGACCTGACCCGGCGGGCCAGCTCTTCGTAGGATATCGTGTTGCCAAACGGAATCCGCTGCAGTTCGTTCCAGACCCTGCGCTGGAACTCGCTTCCCGGGACATCGACCGGAACGGTGAACGCCTTCCGCTTTCCCGCGAAGTATTCGGAGAGTTCCCCGCGGAGGCGGGCGAGAAGGGCGTTCTCACCCGGGACGACAGGCCTCTTGAAGTGCCGGCGCAGAGTCCTGAACTGCGCTTCGAGCATCCGCCGGTCGCTGAACTCCAGCAGCACCAGACGGTCGTTCGTCACGCCCGCGACCAGCGGCCCGAGCGGACTTTCAATCCAGGCCACCGTGATGCTTTCCGTCCCGCTTGCCTTCCCGGGTGTGGTCCCGAATGTGCGCGCGAACGCTCCGCGGAAACCGCTGTGCGATTCAAAGCCGAAACCAAGCAGCACATCGTCGAGCTTCGCACCCCGGCGGATCTGCTCCAGCGCCTTGCCGAGCCGACGGCTGCGGCAGAAGGCCTGAAATGTCATCCCGTAGTTCTTCCGGAAGAATCGCCGCGCCCTTGCCGGATCCACACCGGACGCCCGGATCGTGGCATCGGTGAACCGCCGTGTGGGGTCACGGTCGACCTCGGCCAGCAAGTTCTCCGCCCACACAGGGGGCCGGCCGATCGCCGTCAGCGGTTTGCATCTCCTGCAGGGACGGTATCCCGCGAAGAGTGCCTCCTTCGGCGTGGCGAAATACTGGACATTCTTCGGAAGGGGCTTCCGTGCGCCGCAGGAGGGGAGGCAAAAGACGCCGGTGGTCCGGACGCCAAGGAAGAAGACGCCGTCGTAGGACGTGTCGCTCCGTCGGTAGGCCCGTTCCATTTCGGTGATAGGCGGGAGAGATGGCATACGAGTCCTCGTTTGTTGATCGTTTCGTCTTACCTACGATAACAACCGACGGGCCCGTCATCCACCGAAAAATGAACGGCAAAATAAACGGGAAGATCGCCGGCGCCGGCTACCTGAACACCTCCGTCACCGGGACGATCCTGACATTCTCCGGTCGCACCTTCACCGGGAACACTGCGATCTCCCTGTCCTCCTCCATGATGGCCTCCGGCTTCGGGGTCTTGTAGGTGATCGGGCTCGGACTATCGTTGACGAGCGCCTCACGCAGTCCCTTCGCGTCTTTGGTGATGACCGCGATCTGCATGTTCCCGAATTGCCAGTACCTCCTGATCGCCTTGTTCACATCGGCCCGGGTCAGCGTCCCCACCATCGAGCGGAACATCGCCAGGTGACTTCCCTGGAGACCGTAGAATCTGTCGTCGATCGCATAACCCAGCCGCTCCATCGTGGTCGGCGCGTAGTGGAGGACATACTTCCTCAGGAAATTGCGTGTGAGCGTGAACTCGTCCTTCGTCATCCCCTTCTCCACGACGGCCTTGAACTCCCTCAATGCCGCCCGCAGGGCGAAATGGCCCGCCTCGAGCGGGACCGGACGAATCCAGATCTCGAAGATCTGTTTCCGCCTGCTCACGTTCTGGGGGGGGACGTTGCGCATCCCTCCGCGCGGAAAGTTCTCGATGTACGAGTAGTCCCCGTAGTTGAGCCCCCGCTTCTCGCGGATCACCTGGTACAGGTGGCTGCTTGAATTCCGGTGCTCGCCGAGCCACGAATTCGCGATTGCCAGCGCGTACCAGTCTTTGCTTCCGCGCAAAAGGTCGATCGGAAACCCCATGCTGATTGCGGTCGCGGGGGCATCCTTCTCGACGATCGTGACGTTGAACCCCTTGACCGACGCGGGGCGCGGTGGGGCAAGGGCCGCCGGCTTGCCGGCCGGGAGCGCAGCAAGACCGGACCGGAGCGACGCGACGAGCGTCGTGTCGTACCCGCCCCCAAGACCGATGA